>OKSS01000444.1_pt1 | contig 11510 bp, 7 predicted proteins | sample 1633641 | NCBI WGS metagenome assembly OKSS01 (sample SAMEA3879549, study PRJEB24766) | human gut metagenome | biome: human-associated habitat; feature: feces | place: USA | collected 1985/1987
CATATTGCCCAGAAACGTAAGATTTCCGAAGGCGATAAGATGGCAGGCCGTCACGGTAACAAGGGTGTCGTTTCCCGTATTATGGCACGTGAGGACATGCCTTTCCTGCCGACCGGCGAACCGGTACATATCGTACTGAATCCGTTGGGCGTACCTTCCCGTATGAACATCGGACAGGTACTGGAGAACCATCTGGGCTGGGCAGCACGTGCGCTGGGTATGGAAATTGATACTACCAACCTGGCAGCTAAGCTGAATGCCGTTGAAAAAACCGGCGCAGCAGAAGGTACTCCGGAATTTGAAGCAGCCTTCAAGGAAGAGCTGGCTAATTCCGAAACCGCTAAGAAATTAGAGCATTACGGCTACGATTATGAAAAATATGGTATGCCGGAAACTGTTGAAATTGATAAATTCGGTGGCAAGAGCGTAAAAGCAGTACAGATTTCCGTACCTGTATTCGACGGTGCGCATGAGCAGGATATTGCTGATGCACTGGAGCTTGCAGGCATTGATAAAACTGCTAAGACCACTCTGTATGACGGTCGTACCGGTGAACCCTTCGATAACCCTGTTACCGTTGGTCTGACCTATTACCTCAAGCTTCACCATTTGGTTGATGATAAGATCCATGCCCGCAGCACCGGCCCGTACTCCTTGGTTACCCAGCAGCCGTTGGGTGGTAAAGCACAGTTCGGCGGCCAGAGATTTGGTGAGATGGAAGTTTGGGCGCTGGAAGCATACGGCGCTGCTTACACCCTGCAGGAAATCCTGACTGTTAAGTCCGATGACGTTGTTGGCCGTGTTAAGACCTACGAAGCAATCGTTAAGGGCGAAAATGTACCTGATCCTGGTATTCCTGAATCCTTCAAGGTACTGGTTAAGGAATTGCAGTCCATCGGTCTGGATATCAAGGTTCTCAACGAGGACGAGGAAGAGGTTTCCTTACGCGACGATGAGGATGACGATATTGCAACCACCGCTCGTGAGGTTGATTTAGACATCAACGGCCAGGTTGTTGAAAACGCACCTGAAAAGCCTGTTGATGATTATGCTGATAATGACGCTACCGAGGATGATAGTGATTCTGGGGACATCATTGCCGATATGGGTAATTTCACTATTACCGATAATCCCGATGGTGACTTAGATGATCCGACTAATATGTAAGAGAAGGGAGCGAATGATTCTTGATCGACGTAAATAATTTTGTGTCTATGCGTATCGGTTTGGCTTCTCCGGACCAGATTAGAGCCTGGTCCTACGGCGAGGTAAAAAAACCCGAAACCATCAATTACAGAACCCTGAAGCCGGAACGGGATGGCCTGTTCTGCGAAAGAATCTTTGGCCCTACTAAGGATTGGGAATGTCATTGCGGCAAATATAAACGCATCCGTTATAAGGGTATTATCTGCGACAAGTGCGGCGTTGAAGTTACCCGCAGCAAGGTTCGTCGTGACCGTATGGGTCACATCGAACTGGCTGCGCCGGTTTCCCATATCTGGTACTTTAAGGGTATCCCCAGCCGTATGGGCTTGATTCTGGATATTTCTCCGCGTAGCCTGGAAAAGGTTTTGTATTTTGCAAGCTTCATCGTACTTGACCCGGGTGAAGGTACTGACCTGGTTAAAGGCCAGCTGCTGACCGAGCCCGAGTACATGGAAAAACGTGATAAATATCCTGAAGCAGGCATCCGTGTAGGTATGGGTGCACAGGCTATTAAAGAGCTGTTGGAAGCTATTGATCTGGAAGCTTTGACAGAGCAGCTGCGTCATGAAATGAAGGAGCTGAGCGGTCAGCGCCGTGTACGTGCTATCCGCCGTCTGGAAGTAGCCGAAGCATTCCTGAAATCCGGCAACCGTCCTGAATGGATGATTATGGATGTAGTTCCGGTAATTCCGCCTGAACTGCGTCCAATGGTACAGCTGGATGGCGGTCGTTTCGCAACCTCCGACCTGAATGATCTGTATCGCCGTGTTATTAACCGTAACAACCGTCTGAAACGTCTGCTGGAGCTGCATGCGCCTGATATCATTGTCCGCAATGAAAAACGTATGCTGCAGGAAGCAGTAGATGCTTTGATTGATAACGGCCGTCGCGGCCGTCCGGTTACCGGCCCCGGCAACCGTCCTCTGAAATCCTTGTCCGACATGCTCAAGGGTAAACAAGGCCGTTTCCGTCAGAACCTGTTAGGTAAACGTGTTGACTATTCCGGCCGTTCCGTAATCGTTGTAGGTCCTGAGCTGAAAATGCATCAGTGCGGCTTGCCGAAGGAAATGGCTCTGGAGCTGTTCAAACCCTTCGTTATGAAGCGTTTGGTAAACAGCGGTGAAGCAACTAACATTAAGAGTGCTAAGCGCATGGTAGAGCGTGCTACCAACGCTGTATGGGACGTTCTGGAAGAGGTAATCAAAGAACATCCTGTACTGCTGAACCGTGCACCGACTCTGCACAGACTGGGCATTCAGGCTTTCGAGCCTATCCTGTCCGAAGGCCGTGCTATTAAGTTGCATCCTTTGGTATGTACCGCTTATAACGCTGACTTTGACGGTGACCAGATGGCTGTCCATCTGCCGCTTTCTGTTGAGGCTCAGGCTGAAGCACGTATGCTGATGATGTCCGTAAACAACATCCTGGCACCGAAAGACGGCAAGCCTGTTGCTGTTCCTACACAGGATATGGTTTTGGGCTCCTACTATCTGACTATTGAAAAGACCAGCAAGGATGACCCGAACGTTAAGGGTGAAGGAACCCGCTACAGCAGCGTGGACGAAGCTCAGCTGGCTTACTTCCACCATGCGGTAGATCTGCAGGTACCTATCGAGGTTTATATTCCCAATAGCGAAATCTATGATGAAGAAAAGGGTGCAGCTGTCGGTGAAACCGGTATGTCCCTGGTGGTTACAACTGTAGGTAATACTATTTTCAATGGCGAGCTGCCTTTGGAAATGCGTTACTATCATAAAGAAAAAGATCAGGTTGTTGAGAAGCGCCTGGATGCTTCCGGTAATGTTGTGGAAACAACCGTTGAAGTTGAACGTTGGCATCTCGGCAAGCTGATTGACAAGAAGGAATTAGGCAGACTCGTTGCTAAAGCTCATAAGCTGTATGGCAACCTGCGTACTGCCGAGATTCTGGATATTGTTAAGAAAATGGGTTACGATAATGCTTGTAAATCCGGTATTTCTATCGCAACCTCCGATATTCAGATTCCTGCTGAAAAAGAAGTTATTCTGGAAGCAACAGAGCATGAGGTTGATAAGGTTGAGCGCCTCTTCCGCCGTGGTTTGATGAGCGATGACGAACGTTATCGTAAGGTAATTGACCTGTGGAACGAAGCAACCGATAAGGTTACCGATAAGCTGATGAAATCCACCATGAACAAGTTCAATCCTGTTTCCATGATGGCTGACTCCGGTGCCCGCGGTAACAAACAGCAGATTCGTCAGCTGGCCGGTATGCGTGGTTTGATGGCCGATCCTTCCGGTCGTATTATTGACCGTCCTATCAAATCTAACTTCCGTGAAGGCCTGACCATTTTGGAATACTTCATTTCTTCTCATGGTGCTCGTAAAGGCTTGGCCGATACCGCACTGCGTACCGCTGACTCCGGTTACCTGACTCGTCGTCTGGTTGACGTTGCACAGGACGTAATTGTCCGTGAGGATGATTGCGATATCGTTGGTATGAACCTGGTTAAGGAACGCAGCCGTCTGAGCAAGGCTGTTCTTGGTGCAAGCCAGAACAAAATCCGCGAAAAGGTTATGGGCCGTACCCTGGCTTCCGGCGTACTTGATGAAGAAGGCAACCTGATTGCTGAAGCAGATACCAACATCACCGAAGAGCTTTTTGCTAAGCTCAATGATGCCGGTGTTGAAGAAATCAATCTCTATTCCGACGAAGATATGAACGGTGAGGATATTGAAAATGTCCGCATCAACATCAGCGATACCTTTGCTCATAATGTGCTGAAGGAAGCAATGATGCATAACTTCAACGGCAAAGAGATAGCAGCAGATATTGTTAACGGTGCAGGCGAGGTGCTGGCACATACCGGCGAAACTATGACCGAAGATATTATCAACGCTGTTCTGGCTGACGGTACCGTTAAGGAGTTGCGTATCCGCAATAACGAAATTGCCGGCATTGAGGTTGAGGCAATTACCGAAGGCAAAAAAGAGAAAACCATCATTGAAACCCTGCATGACCGTATTATTGGCCGTAACCTGGCTGAGGATATTCTGGATGAAAATGGTGAAATTCTTTATCATATTAATGAATATGTTACCGAGCCTATGGCAGAACGTATCTGCCAACTGCGTGAAAAGGTTAAAATCCGCAGCGTACTTACCTGTAAGGCTAAGTTCGGCGTTTGCCGCAAGTGCTATGGCCGCAACCTGGCAACCGGCAAGAACGTTGATGTTGGTGAGGCAGTCGGCACTATCGCCGCACAGTCCATCGGCGAACCTGGTACTCAGCTGACCATGCGTACGTTCCATACCGGTGGCGTTGCAGGTGCAGACGATATTACCCAAGGTCTGCCTCGTGTCGAGGAGCTGTTCGAAGCACGTAAACCGAAACATCCCGGCATTCTGTCCGAGGTTGCAGGTCACGTACACATTACCCAGGAAGGCAACAGCCGCAAGGTAACCGTAATGGCACTGGATGGCGAAAACCAGGAATATCAGATTCCTTACGGCGCTAAGCTGTCTGTTGTTGAGGGTGAGGAAATCGCTAAGGGCGACCGTCTGACCGAAGGTTCTCTTAACCCGCATGACGTACTGCGTATCAGCGGCGTGAAGGCTACCCAGAACTATCTGGTATCTCAGGTAGTAGGCGTTTATAAGTCTCAGGGCGTAGATATCAACAGTAAGCATATCGAGGTTATGGTTCGTCAGATGATGCGCAAAATCCGCATCGAGGAATCCGGTGACACCACAATGCTGCCGGGTGAAGACGTTGATGTGGCAGAATTTGAAGAGCAGAATACCGAGATGCTGGAAGCAGGCAAGACTCCTGCAGAAGGCCGTGCTATCCTGCTGGGTATCACTAAAGCTTCTTTGGCTACCGACTCCTTCCTGTCTGCTGCTTCCTTCCAGGAAACCACCCGCGTACTCACCGATGCCGCTATCAAGGGCAAGGTTGACCCGCTGCTGGGCCTGAAAGAAAACGTTATCATCGGTAAGCTGATTCCGGCAGGTACCGGTATGAGCCGTTATCGTGATATCAAAGTTAAATATAATGTTCCGATGCCCGAAGTTGCAACTGCTGATACCGCAGCAGAGGAAACTCCAGATAAGGAATAACGTATAAGCAAGCGCGCCTCAAAGCCTCAAGCTCTGAGGCGCTTTGCTCTCTAAGGAGAACTATTTTATGCTGATAAAAAAATTCCCTGTTCCCTGCCGCGTTGATTATGTTCCTTCTCCCTATGAGCCGGATGAGGACGGCGTGCAGGATGTCGGCTATTATAACGGCAAGCTGAGTGACGGCCGTGCCTATCGCCTGGAATGCTGGCGTATGGACGATATGCTGATGCTGACAGTAATGTTTTCCGACCGCTGCCTTGAAGGCTACAGACGTGAGGATATGGCGCTTTTGCTGGAGCTGGAAGATATCGTATGCTTTACCGGCACTAACCGTAAGCTGCAGGCTACACGCACGGAGGATGACCGCGGCCAGACTGTATGGGCCATTAATATTATGCTGGCTAATAAAAAAGGCACCTATGCGGAAATTGTGCCGTCATTGAACAGATATATTATGTAAGACAATCGCTGCTGAAGGCAAAGCTTTGGCAGCGATTTTTCAGTTAAAATTAATTTTACATGCCTATACTGCATTGTGATACAATAGCTGTAACGGAGGCGGAAGCAATGAAAATTTTATTAGCTGAGGATGATATAAATTTAGGCAAGCTTTTAAGCATGCTGCTGAAAAAGCAAAATATAACTGTGAACTGGGTGCAGGATGGCGAGGCTGCCTACGATGCTGTGTATGCCGACGGCTATGATGTGCTGGTGTTGGACTGGATGATGCCGCTTCTGAGCGGACTTGATCTGTGCAAGCGTCTGCGTGAGGAGGATTATCAGGGAAAAATATTGCTGCTGACGGCCAAGGATACGTTGGCGGATAAGGTGCAGGGCTTAAACAGCGGTGCCGATGACTATCTGGTAAAGCCTTTCGAGCTGGAGGAGCTGGTGGCGCGTTTGAACGCTCTTTGCCGCCGCCAGGGACAGTACAGTGCGGAAAAGCTGCGTTACGGCGCTTATACGTTGGAAAGCTCTACTTATTGCCTGGCATACGGCGAGCGTCGTGTAGAGCTGCGTCCGCGTGAATTTAAGCTGCTGGAGCTGTTTTTGCGTAACCGTGGGCAGGTTATGCCGCGTGCGGTGCTGCAGGACCGCATCTGGGGCATTGACAGCGATGTGACGGAGAACAATCTTGATGTGCATATCCGTCTGCTGCGTAAAAAAATTATGGAGCTGAACGGAGAAGAACTGATTAAAACGATGCGGGGCGTGGGCTATTATGTGGAATAAGCCTTTTGAAAAGCTGCGCCGGCGTATGACCTGCTTATATGCGGCAATCTTCGGTGCTTTGATTTTAGTTATTGTAGCTGCTGCCTATACCTTTATCTGGTGGGAAATATTGGCGCACGAAAAGGAAAATCTTGTAGCGCAAATTTACCATGAGGGCGAAGAATGGGTAGAATCGGAGGAGGCTCCCTGCTCCGAAGCAGCTATCCGCAGCGGGAAGATGCTTGCATCGCGTCTTTTGCGGATGCAGAGTGCAAATGGCGTACGCTATCGCTACCTTGCCGCAGTTGCTCCTGTTATTGACGGTGATAAGCAGGTTGGCAGGCTGTATATGTTCAAAAATATGGAGTTTTATTATCATGCGGCCTATAAAACACTGTTTTTGCTTTTGTGTATGGCATTGATACTCTATTTTGCTGCCTGTTATTTCGGTTATTGGCTGGCAGAACGCAATATCCGTCCTATAAGCAACATGTATGCCAAGCAGCAGCAGTTCACAGCGGATGCTTCGCATGAAATGCGCACGCCGCTTGCCGTTATGAAGCTGGCTGTGCAGGGACTGCAGGAGGATGAGGACAGCAGGCTGAGCGATTTTGCCAAAGAGTCGGTAAACATGCTGCAAAGCGAGTCGGAAAGACTTAGCCGTCTTACGGAAAATCTTATGACGCTGGCGCGCAGCGATGAGAATATTCTTCCCGTTTATACGGCGCAGGTGGATATAACGGCGCTGTGTAAAAAGGTTGCATCGCAGATGTCGCTTTTGGCAGCAGAAAAAAAGCTGCAGCTGAAGCAGGAAATCCAGGATAACTTGGTAATGCAGGGGGATGAAATGGCTTTATCGCGCTTGCTGATTATTCTGCTGGATAATGCTATGAAGTATTCATCGGAGCAGACGCAAATTACTCTGCGTGTAGCCAAGGTGAAAACGCATCTGGTGCTGGAGGTACGTGATGAAGGCTGTGGCATCAGTGACGATGATAAGCAGAAGATTTTTGACCGCTTCTTCCGCGTGGACAAGGCGCGCAGCCGTAGTCAGGGAGGCCTTGGCTTAGGCTTGTCGCTGGCGTTGGCTATTGTGCGGCAGCATGGCGGCAGCATCAAGGTTCTCGACAACAAGCCGCGGGGAACTATCATGTATGTGAAGCTGCCGACGACTGTAAAGTAATCCTTAAGCTTTCTTACAAGCTGAAATTAAGATGAATACCCCTTTCAGTAATCATTAAGTGAAGGTGTTTATACTGTGCTTAATGAAAAGCGGAGTATAGAAGCTCTGCTGCCGAAGGGGGATTTTTTATGCCACGAAAATATTGGCTGCTGCTTTTTGCAGCTGCCGCAGCATTGCTTTTTGCGGGTAATGGCAGCCTGCTGATTACAGACAGCGTAGAATCTAATTATGCTTTGACGGCAAAGGAGATGGTATTGAGCGGCGATTGGCTGTCACCGCAGATTTACGGTCATTACTGGTATGATAAGCCGATTTTCTTTTATTGGCTGACGGCGTTGGCTTATAAAATGTTTGGCTTTACGGAATTTGCTTCGCGCTTCTTTCCAGCGTTCTTCGGTTTGGGCAGCGTGGCATTATTGGCGTGGGGTGGCAGCAAGCTCGAAAATGCGCGCAGCGGCTTTTTCAGTGCGTTGGTGCTGCTGAGCAGTGTAGAATTTTTTCTGATCAGCAAGTCGGTAATTACAGATGCTGTATTGTTCTTTTTCTTCAGTGCGACATTGCTGTTTTTCTATCTTGGCTATTGTGACGGCAGGGCGCGCTATTGGTACATTATGTATGCTGCAGCAGGCTTTGCGGTTCTTACCAAGGGACCGATTGGCGTGCTGCTGCCGGGATTGATTATTACGTTATTCCTGTTGTGGCAGCGTGATTGGCACGTACTGAAGCGCATGCATCTTGTAAGCGGCACATTGCTGTGTGCGGCGGTTGTCGTGCCCTGGTATGCTGTAATGTACAGCCTGCACGGCAGTGATTTCATCAATACCTTCTTCGGCACGCACAACTTCCTGCGCGCAACGGTATCGGAGCATCCGCGTGACGATGTGATTTATTATTATACGCTGGTAAATCTGCTGGCGCTGTTCCCGTGGAGCGGACTTGTTCCCTGGGCTGCTTATAAATGGTGGCGGCAGGGACATCGCAAGCTAGGGGAGCAGCAAAAATTTTTACTGCTTTGGGCACTTGTTGTTTTCGTTTTCTTCCAATGTATGGCAACGAAATACATCACCTATACCTATCCGCTGCTCTTCCCGGCCAGCCTTTTGCTGGGAAGTATGCTGGCAAAATATACTGACTGTGCAGACGGCGGTTATATGTTTTTTGTCGGCGGCGGTCTTGCTGTATTGCTTGGCGGCGCCTGGTTTGCGGTAAGCAACAAGCTCATAGCTTCGGAGCTGCTGTTTTTGCTGCCGTTGGCGCTGATTGTCGGCGTGATGCTGGATTATATCTTGCGCTTAATGACGGAAGAGCGTGCTTACGGTATTGCGGCGATGTCGGTATTATTTTATATTGCGCTTGTTTTCAGCCTTGCTGTGCCGTTTAGCGAGCAGCGCAGTGCGAAGAATTTGGGTGAGATGCTGACGGAAAATGATGTACACGAGGTAGGCTTATATGGCAAATATCCTACTTCTGCAGTTTTTTACAGTAGCAGTAAGGTAGTTAAGCTGATGCATGAGCGTGAGGTTGCAGGCTATGTTCCCAAGGATTTTTCCTGGACCGGCAAGAACGTTATGCCTTATGCAACGCTGGAGCGGAATCCTTATCGTATTGTTGTGGTTACGCCCAAAAGCTATGATAGATTTATTGCTCAGCAGAATAAAAAATGGCAGGTTATTGATGCCGACAGCAGCTGGATTATGCTGAGAATGCAAAACAGCTGAGCCGGAATATAAATATCTCGATAATAAGTGCCTGTGACGAAGCGTTGCAGGCACTTTTAATAATTTGGCAGATTATCAACAAATTAAAGAATAATTAAGTTTATGATAATATGCTATAATAAGGGAATAATAACTAAACAGGAGGCGTAAGCATGCACAATAAAAATTCTGCTATGGCGTTTATCGTTCTGCTTGGTATCGTCAGCTTGTTCAGCGATATGACGCATGAAGCGGCGACAAGTATTAAGGGAGCGTATTTATTAATTTTAGGAGCAAGTGCTTCTACCATCGGTTTTATCTCCGGCATAGGCGAGCTTTTAGGCTATGGCCTGCGTTATCTTTTTGGCCGCTTAGTCGATAAAACGCACAATTATTGGGGCTTTATGATTTTAGGTTATGCCGTTGACGTTTTTGCGGTGCCGGCATTGGCGCTTGTGCATCGTGACGGCTGGATAGCAGCCTGTGTACTGCTCGTTGTTGAGCGCATCGGTAAGGCGATAAAAAAGCCTGCAAAGAATACTATTCTTTCCTTTGCAGCTTCGCAGGAGGGTGTCGGCAAAAGCTTTGCTATACAGGAAGCCTTGGATCAGCTTGGCGCTTTTATCGGCCCCTTGCTGCTTTATGCGGTGATGCTGTATAAGCATGGCGATGAATACGAGGTATACAATGCAGCCTTTGCTTTTCTGACTTTGCCTGCTGTCTGCACAATTGCTTTTTTACTGTTTGCTAAAAGCCGTTTCCCGAATCCGGAATCCTTTGAGCCGGAAGCTAAGACAGAGAAGAAGGATAGCTTTGTAGGCAAGAAAAGCTTTTATTTGTATCTTGCAGGTATCAGCTGTTTTGCTTTCGGCTTTGTAGATTTTCCGCTGGTGACTATGCATTTGGCAAAAAATAAGCTTTTTGATGACAGTATTTTGCCGTTGCTTTATTCCGGTGCGATGCTTGTGGATGCGGTGGCAGCGCTTTTCTTTGGCTGGCTGTTTGATAAAATGCGTACGAAGGCGCTGGTTATTTCTACGGCTATTTCAGCTTTCTTTGCATTTTTTGCCTTTGGCATGACTTCACCGGGTATGATTATGCTGGGTATTGCTTTGTGGGGCGTAGGAATGGGTGCGCAGGAATCTATTATGAAAGCAGCTGTTGCCACTATGACCAGTAAGGAGCATCGTGCCAGCAGCTACGGTGCGTTCGAATTTTTCTTTGGCTTAGCGTGGTTTTTGGGCAGCTGGCTGTTGGGAGCTGTTTATGATTATTCATTGAATACCTTCATCATTGTTTCTGTTGCGGCACAGCTTATTGCTGTACCCTGTTATCTTTTAAGTGAGCGTAGCTTTGCTGATGAAAACGGCAGGTGATTTGCTTCAAAAGTTACACTCCTTTATGTATTCGTGTATACATAAAAAAATGTTGAAAAAAGGCTTGCGTTCTTCAAAAAGTGTGTTATAATAGCGTACATAAGTAAATAACGAGTGGATGATGTATATGGGAGAAGGCACTGCCTACCGAAGGAGCAAAACTCTCAGGTGCTTAATTTTAAGCAGGAACCGTATGCTGACACAACTCTGGAGAGTCCCTTAAATGGGCGCCGAAGGTGCAAAGATGTATTCTGAAATTCAGAAACGTCCTTATCTCTCAGGCCAGTGGACAGAGCAAAGCTTATGTGATGGCGCTATTGCCTATCATATGTCATTGACTTTTACAGGAGTATTTTTTGTATACTCCGGTTTTTTATTTGCTTATAAATAATTAATGGGAACTTAAAGGGAGATGTTTGAATCATGTTGGAATTTTTGAATGAAATTGATGCGTTTGTCTGGGGTCCGCCGCTTCTGGTACTTTTGGTTGGTACCGGTATTCTGCTGACCTTACGTCTGAAGCTGCTGCAGGTTTTCAAGCTGCCGCAGGCTTTGGGCCTGATCTTCAGTGCTAAAAATGATGGCAGCGGTGACGTAAACAGCTTTAAAGCATTGTGCACCGCACTTGCTGCAACTGTCGGTACCGGTAACATAGTTGGTGTTGCAACTGCAATTAAAGCAGGTGGCCCGGGCGCATTGTTCTGGATGTGGATGGCGGCCTTCTTCGGTATGGCAACCA
>OKSS01000447.1_pt1 | contig 11451 bp, 9 predicted proteins | sample 1633641 | NCBI WGS metagenome assembly OKSS01 (sample SAMEA3879549, study PRJEB24766) | human gut metagenome | biome: human-associated habitat; feature: feces | place: USA | collected 1985/1987
AGAGCGCGCCGGATGCCACGGGGCCACCGATCTTGTGCGCGGCAACGGTCATAGCATCGACGCCCAGCTCGGTGACATCGAGCGGAATATGCAAGTACCCTTGGATGGCATCGGTATGAAACAGGGCGCCGGCAGCATGTGCGGCCGCGGCAAGCTCGTGGATGGGCTGCACCACACCGGTCTCGTTATTGGCGACCATGATGCTCACGAGCGCCACGTCGTTGCCGAGCAGTTCGACAAGCGTGGCAGGCTCAATGTAGCCCATGCGGCAGGGCTGCACCAAGTCGACGGTAAAGCCGGCGGCACGCAGCAGCGGCAGGTTGTCCAGAATCGAATCGTGCTCGATGGCCGAAACGATTACACGATCGCGCTTGCGATCGCGCTGACGAGCACCCTCGGCAAGACCGAGCAGCGCCAGCTGGTTGGCCTCGGTGCCGCCGTTGGTAAGGATGATCTCGGACGGGCGAACGCGCGCGCCAAAGCTGCGAGCGATCTCGCGACGTGCAACCTCCAGACGCGCGGCAGCCTTGCGGCCGAGCGAGTGCAGCGAGTTGGGGTTGACGCCGGCAAGCTCGCTGTCGTCGTACTCGCGCTGCGCAAGGAGCGCCTCGGCGCGCATGGGCGTCGAGGCGGCATAGTCAAGATTCACGGGTATGCGGTTTTGACCTGCGGTCATAAGGGTTTATGCCTCCTGTGCGGCCTCGTTGCCCAGCTTCTGCAGCAGCGCAACCTCGGCAGCGGGATCTTCGGACTTAAATACGGCGGAGCCGGCCACCAGAACATCGGCACCGGCCTTAACGACCTCGGCGATGTTTTTGGAAGAGATGCCGCCGTCGACCTCGATCATGGGCGACACGCCGTGGCGCTCACACATGGCCTTGAGCTCGTGCAGTTTGGCGATGGTGCCGGGGATAAAGCTCTGCCCGCCAAAGCCGGGATTCACAAGGCCTTCGTCATACAGGCGGCGGTACAGCGGCGACATCCCGCCCACGATGCAGCTGAGCACAAGGTCGTACAGCGCCTCGGTGCGCAGATCGTCCGCAGACAGCGGCTCTTCCTTAAAGCCTACGCCGAAGCAGGGCTTGGAAACCGGCATGGTCAGCGTTTTTTCCGTAGCGGCAAGGGTCATAGGCTCCGTGGCCCACAGCCGCTGCACCTTTTCTGCCGGGCGGGGCTCCATCAGGCCGTGCCGCTTGCAGGCGGCAAGGATCTGTTCCATGGTGGTGTTACCGGCAGCAGCCAGTACCATATTGCCCGGGGCATAAAAGGCCTTGCAGCTGTCGTACAGCATGGCTGGCGTGATCTCGGCAATGCTCTCCACCGTGCCCGCGATGTCGCTGCGGATGGGGTGGCTGTGGTACAGGCACTCGAACAGGCCGGTGATGAGCCGCCAGTCCGGGCTGTCATCGTACATTTTGATTTCCTGTCCGATGATGCCCTGCTCCTTGGCGATGGTCTGCTCGGTAAAGTAGGGGTGGCCTACCATGCCCAGCAGCACGTCCAAGCTTTCGTCCAACTGCTGGGTAGCGGTGAACAGGTAGCAGGTGCGGTCAAAGCTGGTAAAGGCGTTGGCGTTGGCACCGGTCTTTGCGTACTTGGCAAAGGCATCGCCGTCCTCGTCCTCGAACATTTTGTGCTCCAGAAAATGCGCCACACCCGCCGGCAGATGCACCGTTTGCCCGTTCAGGCAGAAATCTCGGTCGATGGAGCCGAACTTTGTAGCATAGATCACATGGGTGCTGGAATAGCCCGGCATGGGGCGCACCAGCACCGTCAGGCCGGAGGGCAGGGTCTGCCACTGGTCGGCCACGGTCTTTTCCAGCAGGGTCTGGTTATTCTGCGGCATGGGCAGTATCCTCCTTTGTAAGCAGATAGCTGACCGAGAGGGTCAGGCGGCGCAGGATGTCCCGCACCTCGTCCTTGGTCACGGCGCGCAGGGCGCTGCGTGCCTGTTCCGGGCTTTGGATAAGCGCAGCGCTGTTGGCACCGGCACGCAGCACCTCGATGTAGTACCAGCTCTCGATGCCGCCAAGGCTGTCCTCTACCCCGTTCATGCCGCTGAGCAGCCCCCGGCGGCAGTCCTCGAATTCCTCGTCGGTAATGGGGCCGGTGCACAGGTCGGCAAGTTCCTTCAAAATTGCCTGCTCTGCGCGGGCGGCATCAGCGTGCTCCACACCGCTGTTCACCGCCATGCTGCCAGTAAAGCTTTGGAAGGAGGAGGAGCAGTAGTAGCACAGATGGTCCCGCTCCCGCACATTGAGGAACAGGCGGCTGGTCACACTGCCGCCGTACAGCGCCATGGCAAGGCGCACCGCTGCCAGCTGCTGCGGCTGCATGGGCTGCCCCAGTGTGAACAGCATACACAGCTTTGCCTGCACCATATCGTAGTTTTCGGTCTTATGCACCGGCGCAATGGCAGGCATGGCCATGTTTTCCACCAGCGGCAGCGGGGCGCGGTCGATGCAGACAAGCTCTGCCAGCAAAGCATCCCGGATGGCGGCGGTCTGGGCGGCGTCGCAGCCCAGCACCAACAGCTCGATGTTTGCAGTACGCAGCATCTGCTGATAAGCGGCGGTCAGCATGGCGGGGGTAAGGCTGTCCACCTCTTCCAGATAACCCTCCTGCCGCACGCCCGCCGGGCTGTCGCCAAAAAACTCCCGGTTGGCCTGATGCAGGCAGTAGATGCGTTTATCGTTGATTTCATCCTCAAGGCCCTTTTTCAGCATCTGCTTTTCAATGCTGACGGCCTGCGGGTCAAAGCAGCCGTCCACAAGATAGGGATGGAAGGCCGCACCCAGCGCGATTTTGGTATACTCGGCGGTCAGTGCCTCGCCCTCCAGCGCAAAGGCATCCTTGATGCCGGTCACGCTGACGCAGAGGTTGTGGTTGCAGCCCATAGGGCGGGCGTCCACGGTCAGGTCTGCGCCGTAGAGCTTTGCCAGCTTTTTGGTGAGGCGGGTCATATCCGGGCAGTCCGCATAGCCGCGCTCCATCACCAGCGGCAACAGCGCATGGGCAGTGGCCGTTTTACGCTGGGCCGGAAAAGCAAAGTGGATGCTGATGCGGCAGCGGTTGAATTTAGAAGCCGGGTCGCAGGAAAGATGCACGCCCGGTGCAATGAGAGTACGTTCCAATGATAGTTCCCTTCTCTCTGTGCCGCAGCACAGAGCATTTGATTCAGTCTGCCCTCTGCAGGGCGATGAACTCTTCCAGGCTCAGGCCGCTGGCGCGGATGACAAGGGCGTTTTCCACCCCCACATAGCGCCAGTGCCACGGCTCGAACACGATGCCGGTCGCGGCCTGCCGGTCCTGCGGGTAGCGCAGGATAAAGCCGTATTCCGCCGCGTAGGCCGTAAGCCACTCGTAGGCGCGGGTCTCGGCAAAACCGGTGTCCTGCTGCGGATTGTCCGCGCTGAGGATATCTGCCGCGTAGCCGGTGCCGTGCTCGTTGGCGTTGGCGGCGGGCTGGATGGTAGCCGCCAGACGGGCGGCTTCCTCCTCGGACTTGCGCTTATCGCGGTAGGTCTGCACCCGGGCCTCGTAGGCGGCCTGACGGGTGTCGGCGTCCTGATAACCGGCCACAAGGGTCAGGCTGACGCCGTCCGCCTGCGCGGCGGCAGCCATACTGCGATACTGCATGGCAGCTTCGGCCTCCAGCTGCTGGCCGGTGACCTCGTCGGCGGTGTCCAGCAGCGGGGCGGGCTCGGCGGTATAGGGCAGGTTGGCGTTCACCAGTACCAGCCGGGCATCTGCGGCGTTAAATACATAGTCTGTGCCGTCGTACACGCTGGCTGCAAATACCTTTGGCCCGGCCAGCAGGCCATGCACCTTGGGCAGCAGCCACAGGATGCCGCCGGTCAGCAGCGCCACCACTGCCGCGCAGCCGGTCAGAAACAGTACCCAGTTGCGGGCCAGCCGCAGCATTTTGCGGCGCTTCCATTGTTGATAGGTCAGGCGCTTCTCAGCAGGCGCTCTGGAGGTACGGGTGGATTCACTCATGCGGCGGGGCTCCTTTTCGGCATTGTTGCAGCGCCGGTGCGCCGCACAGATTCAAACTATATTATACACCCCTTTGCAATTTGTGTAAACGCCGCCGTGTGTAAAAAAATTATGACCCGCCCGCCCCCCGGCAGGGAGCAGACAGGCCACAATCAAAAATTTTACGCAGATCAGTCAAACAGCATATCGTGGATGGCACCGACAGCCTTGTCGGCGTCTGCACGGTCGATGATGCAGGAGATCTTGATCTCGCTGGTGGAGATCATTTTGATGTTGATATTGTTGTTGGACATTGCCTCGAACATCTTGGAGGCAACGCCGCTGTGGCTCTGCATACCGGCACCCACGATGGAGACCTTGGCGCAGGTGGTGTCCACACTGACATCGTTGAAGTGTGCACTTTCCTTCAGCACACGCATGGCCAGCTCGGCTTCGCCTTCGGCACAGGTAAAGCTGATGTCCTTCTTGCCGTCGCGGCCGGTGGACTGCAGAATGATGTCCACGTTGATGTTCTTCTGTGCCAGCAGGCCGAAGATCCTAAAGCTCATGCCCGGCTCATCGGGAACGTTGAGAATCGTGATAACGGCAACATCGGTGTCCTTGGCGACACCCTTAATCAGCATACCTTCCATGTCCTTTGTAACCTCCTTAACCACCGTACCCGGGATGGGGTTCAGGCTGGAGAGCACCTCCAGCTCCACATTGTACTTTTTAGCCAGCTCCACGCTGCGGTTGTTCAGCACCTGTGCGCCCAGAGATGCCAGTTCCAGCATCTCGTCAAAGGTGATCTCTTCCAGCTTACGGGTGTTGCTCACTTTGCGCGGGTCGGCGGTATAAACGCCCTCCACATCCGTGTAGATCTGGCAGCGGTCAGCGTGCAGGGCAGCGGCAATTGCCACAGCACTGGTGTCGGAGCCGCCGCGTCCCAGAGTGGTGATGTCATCCAGCTTGTTCAAGCCCTGGAAGCCTGCCACCACCACCACGCGGTTGCGCTCCAGCTCGGAGGAGATCCGCTCGGTCTCCAGCCGGGTGATGCGCGCCTTGGTGTAGGCACGGTCGGTACGGAAGCCCGCCTGCCAGCCGGTCAGGCTGATGGCATGGCAGCCCAGCTCGTTCAGCGCCATGGCCAGCAGTGCGATGCTGATCTGCTCGCCGGAGGCCAGCAGCATATCCATCTCACGCGCCGAGGGGTTATGGGTGATCTCCCCTGCCTTGGCGATCAGGTCATCGGTGGTGTCGCCCTGTGCGGAGACTACCACCACTACGTCATTGCCCGCGTTGTGGGTGTTGGCCACGATCCGCGCAACGTTGAAGATACGGTCACGGTCCTTTACGGAAGAACCGCCGAATTTCTGTACGATCAACGCCATATCTTGTCACTCTCCTCTTTAACGCCCCGCGCTTGCGGGGGGCTTGCCGGGCGGAAGCGTTCTTGCACTTCCCTTACCCATTTATCATTCCACGGTTGCGCCGGTGTTATCGGCATCCAGCTGCAACAGTGTAAATGCTTCACATCCGTCCAGACCTTCCAGCAGCTCCAGACCTTTTTCCAGCTTGGAATAGAACTTTTCGGCCTCGGCCTTTTCTGCCACAGCCATGACCGTGCTGCCTGCACCGGACACATACACGGCCTTTGCGCCGCACAGCCGCGCCATGTCGAACACCTCGCGGGAGCCGGGCATCAGGGGCATGCGATACTGCTGGTGCAGCTTATCCTCGGTGGCAATGGCCAGCAGGTCGTGCCGCCCCTCGCAGAAGGCTGCAGGCACCAGCGCCGCACGCGACAGGTTATACACCGCGTCCTTATGGGATACCTCTTTAGGCAGGGCTGCGCGGGCTGCCTCGGTCAGCAGCTTGTAGTCCGGCACGATGGCAGCAAAGCAGAGGCTTTCATCCACATTCCGCTTGACCGAATACACCTTGCCGTCCTCGAATACGCTGCTGGTCAGGCCGCCCAGCAGTGCCGGAGCCACGTTATCGGGGTGTCCCTCAATGGCAGTTGCCAGCGTGAGCAACTCCTGCGTGTTGAGCACATCGCCCAGCATCCGGTTTGCGCCCAGCAGACCCGCGATGATGCAGGCTGAAGAAGAGCCCAGACCCCGTGCCATGGGGATGGGGTTCGTCTGGGTGATCTTAAGGGGCGGGATCTGCTTGCCAACCTTTTCGAACAGGCCCTTGGCGGAGCGGTACACGAGATTCGACTCGCCCCGGGGGATGCGGGTGCCGTCCGATGCCGAGATCTCCAGCACCTCGCTGTCCTCAAAGGTGACCGTGTTGTACAACGTAACTGCCAGACCCAGCGCATCGAAGCCGGAGCCTACGTTAGCGCTGGTGGCAGGGACCGAAACCTTGATCTTCATTGCTGCAGTTCCTTTCCGTTACACTTCCTCGGGCAGACGCTTGAGCACCAGCTTCACGCTGCCGCCCACGGCCTCCACCTTGCGCGCGGCCTCTGCCAGCGCACGCTCATCGGCGCGCTTCACAAAGTAGGCGCAGCCCTCGTACCGCTCATCCACCACCTTGCCGTAGCCGTAGATGGCCTCCACCACAGGGGGTGCAATGCCCGCCACACGCACATAATATGCAGCAGGAGCCGGGTCGGTGAGCATGCCGTCCACCGGGTCCGCAGGCTGCCAGAACAGGCTGTCGTGCACCTGTGCGCCGTTTTTCAGCGCATCCACCACGTCTGCCACCACAGCGCTGGCGGTGGGCAGCTTGCCTGCGCCCTTGCCGTAGAACACCACATCGCCCAGCATATCGCCCTTGACCAGCACCGCGTTGAACACATCGTCCACGCTGGCCAGCTGGTTTGCCTTGGGCACCAGACACGGCTCTACACCGGCGGCCACGCTGCCGTCCTTGCCAAGCTTCATCCATGCAATCAGCTTGATAACGCAGCCCAGCTTTTCGGCGCTGGACACATCGGCGGCGGTAATGGCGCGGATGCCCCGGGTGGGGATGTTCTGGGGGTAGATCTGGTGGCCGCACACCATGGAGGACAGAATGGCGATCTTGCGGCAGGCGTCGCGGCCGTCCACGTCATCGCTGGGGTCCTTGGTCTCTGCGTAACCCAGCTCCTGCGCGATCTGCAGCGCATCCTCAAAGCCCAGTCCCTCCCGCACCATCTTGGTAAGCATGAAGTTGGTGGTACCGTTCACGATGCCCTCCACCTCGGTGATGACGTTGGCCGCCAGGCACTGGTGCATGGGGGTGATGATGGGCGTACCGCCGCCCACAGAGGCCTCGAACAGGAAAGCACAGTCGTGCTCCTTGGCCAGTGCCAGCAGCTCTGCACCGTAGGTGGCCACCATCTCCTTGTTGGAGGTGCACACGCTGCGGCCGCTCTCCAGACACGCCTTGACGTAAGGGTAAGCAAAGCGGGTGCCGCCGATGGTCTCCACCACCACCCGGATCTCCGGGTCCTGCAGGATCACGTCGATATTCTTGACCACCAAGGGCTCCACCGGGTTGCCGGTAAAATCCTTCGGGTCCAGAATATATTTTACCTCCACCGGTTCGCCAGCCCGGCGGGAGACGCTTGCAGCATTGTGGCACAGCACTTCGTATACGCCGCTGCCCACCGTGCCAAAGCCCAGAATTGCAATTTTAGCCATACTCTCTTTCCCTCGTTTCCTGTTTTGTTACAGGTTATACCCACAGCGCACACTCACCACCATGCGCTGGCGCGAAAGTTTTTCGGTCAGTTCCTCCGGGGACATCTGCATGGTATCGGTACGGATGGTGACCGCCACCAGCGCAGCCCCATTCTCCGGGGTGGACTGGTTGATGGTCACAATACTGGCGCCTGCGGCGCTGATACCGGCCAGAAGGCTTTGCAACGCACCGGTCTCGTCCCGCAGAGTGGCCATGACCGTGATGACCTCACGGCCGTTCTCGGAATCAAAAATACAATCCTTATACTTATAAAATGCACTGCGCGAAAGCTCTACGGCGCGGGTCGCAGCCGAAATGCTGCGGGCTTCGCCGCTGGCCAGCAGCTCCTTGGCGCGTACCACCTTGAGAAAAACCTCCGGCAGCACCTGCGCATCCACCAGATAAAAACGGCGTTCCAACTTGTTCACCTCTCAAACACAAGTGTTCTTGCAGAAAATATAATAGCATCCGAACCCCTGCAATGCAAGAGCCCGGATGCTATTTTGTCACTTTGTCCAGTTTTGTCTTGTGAAGTGCGCCCTGTCCTTGCCGGATTTTTCAGCAAAGGGGTGAAAAAGTACGATTTTTGTCCTTATTCCGTGTCCAGTGCACTGGTATCGGTGGGTATGACCGGCTGGGTAGGCACAGCATCGTCTGTGTTCTCGGCAGGGGCAGCAGCCTGCGGTGCGGCATGAGAATAGGTGCAGGTATCGGGCAGGTCATCGGCACGGTAGTAGCCCACGGCAGTGCTCGGGCAGCCTGCACCGGCCAGCAATCCGCTCTGGGTGCAGTAACGGCGCTCCACCACGCCTGCGGAGGTGGGGAATGCCTTATAGGGCAGGTCTGCCTGTGCCTGCTCCATCAGTGCCTTCCACGCCATAACACAGGTGCGGGTCTTGGCCTGCTGCTTGGACAGAGTCTTGGTCATATCGTAAGGTGCATCATATCCCCACCACACAGCGGTGACATAGTAGGGCGTGCCGCCCACGAACCACAGATCCTTTTCGTCGCTGGCAGTACCGGTCTTACCAAAGGCCTCCATGCCGTTGGAGTTGGGGTAGCGGCCGCTGGCAGTACCTACGCTGGAGAACAGAACGTTCTTCAGCAGACGGTTCATGACATAAGCGGTATCGGGGGTCAGTGCCTGATAGCTGGTGGCGTTGTTTTCCAGATAGATGTTGCCGTCCCGGTCCAGCACACGGGTATACAGGTGCGGGGTGGTGTACTCGCCGTCATAGAAGATCTGGAAGGCTGCGGCCAGCGCCATGGGCGTAACGCCCTTGGTCTGGCTGCCCATAACCATCTGCGCCAGACCCACGTCGTTGGTGGGGTCCAGCGTATTCAGCTGCAGGGTGTTGTAGACGAAGTTGAAGATATTGCTTGCGCCCACAAGGTCGCCCACGCGGACTGCGATGGTATTCAGCGAGCGGGCAAGGCCGTTCCACAGCGGGAGATCGCTGCCGTCGCCATAGTTGCCGCCGTAGTTGCGCGGCCAGCTGCGCCATGCGTTGGGGTAAGCGCGGAGCTGCTTGTCGGAGAGCCCCATCAGGCCATTCTTGCGGCAGTAGTCCTCGTCCCGGATGATCATATCCTGCTTCTGGTACAGGGGGGAGTTGTTGAGCATGGTGGACCAGTTGACCAGACCGTACTCAATGCCCAGCGCATAGGCACCGATGGGCTTGATGGTAGAACCGGTCTGCCGCTCCACATTATAGGCGCGGTTCAGGGAAAGGCTCTTGGTCTTTTCGCCCAGGCCGCCCGCAATGGCCAGCACGTTGCCGTCATAGTCCAGCGTGACCATAGCAGCCTGCGTGCGCACGTTGCGGTAATAGTAGACGGTGCCATCCTCGCCGGTGCGGGTCTTGGGGGTGCCGTCTTCATTGAACACCTGCACATCATCGTCCGAAATAGAGGTGACCTCTTCCTCATGCCAGCCCGCCGGGAAGTAGGCATCGTCGGTGTTCAGCATCAGGTTTTCCATCTGGGACTGCAGCTTGGTATTGACAGTAGCTTCGATGGTAAAGCCGCCGGTGTAGAGCAGCTTCTGCGCCTCGGACTCGCTGATGCCCTCCTTGGTCATGATGTCCTGCACGACCTCATTGAACAGTGCATCGGTGAAGTAGGAGGTGACGGTGCTGGGCTTTTTGCCGCTGTCTTCTTCGGCCAGCACAAGGGGCTGTGCAGCGCCGTTGCGGTAGTCCTCCTCGCTGATCACACCCTGCTGCCACATATTGTACATGATGAAGTTGCGGCGGTGGATCAGATTTTCGGGGTTCGTATAGGGGTTATAGTTGGTGGGGTTTTTGGTAATAGAGGCAATGGTAGCGCACTCCCACAGGCTCAGCTGGCTGACGTCCTTGTTGAAGTACTCGTTGGCCGCCGTCTGCACACCCTGAATGGTGCCGGTAAAGCTGATGGTGTTCAGGTAAGCCTCCAGAATGGTCTCCTTGGAGTAGCTGCGGCTCAGGCAGAGGGCGCGGTAGATCTCGCGCACCTTGCGCAATGCGCCATCGATACCGCTGGCGCTGTTGTCATCGGTCAGGTTCTTGATGAGCTGCTGTTCCAGTGTGGATGCGCCCTGCTTGGAGCTGTAAATGGGCAGCAGATACTCATTGATCATTGCGCCGATGGTGCGCTTGAAGTTGACGCCGGGCTCTGAGTAGAAGTCCTTATCCTCGGTGCAGATGAAGGCATACTGCAAATTGGAGGGAATCTGCTCAAGGTCTGCCCAAACGCGGTGGCTGTTGGAGGAGCGCAGGGTGGCATACTCCACCTGTGCGCCGGTATCCGGGTCGGTAGCTACCACCATACTGGACTGGCTCAGCTGGATGTTGTCCAAGTCCAGCAGGTCACCGTCGTTGGCAGTAGCCTGCACCACATAGAACACCATGCCCACGGCCACCACGCTGCCCAGCATAATGCCAAGGCAGAGCACCGTAGCGACGGTGCGGCCAATGAACCGCAGAATGGGATGCTTGCTCTTTTCCTTTGGCGACTTGGGGCTTTTGGGTGCCTTGGGTGTGCGGGTACGGTTTTCCGCTGCGGAGTGTACCTCGCGGCGGCTCTGGGAAACATTGACCTTACGTCCCATCGGGCGGGCAGGCTGCTCCTCGCCGCCCCGATGGATCTTTCTCATCTCATTGTTGGAGATAGGGATCGCCTCCTGACATTTCAAGACTGTTGCCGGGCATAGCTGCACCGGGCTTTATCCACATCGTTTGTGACACGAAATTTCAAACTGCAATACCATATTATAACACGCAAGCCCCAGCCGGGCAAGAACCAATCTTTGCGCGCTGAGCAGATATAAATAGTATAACACACTCTCTTGTGGAAAGTACAGTATCTGCGTGTGAAAATTGTCTGCTATCCGCCAAAACGGGGCATACTTACCGGGGAAGGGAGTGTTTTTTATGCGCAAGCTGTCTGTCTGCCTGTTCTACGGGCTTTGCGTATTCACCATTGTATTCAGTCTGTTCTGGATGGCGCTGCCAAAGCTGCCGCTGTCCCAAAGCCCCGCCGGGTCTGAGACCGACCCCGCCTCTCCCCTGAGCCTTGCCGCGCAGGCAGTGCCCCAGACGGACACCGCCCGCTACTGCCTGCAAGACAGCGGCGGGCGGGTGGCGGTGTATACCTGCCGCGCCGACGGCACCCCGGGCACCCTGATCCGCGTGACCGGCATCTACACCAATCTTCTGCCCGAAAACGACGCCTTACGCATCAAGCGCGGGCTTGTGGTCAACAGCCCCCGGGAGCTGGACCTGCTGCTGGAGGATTTGGGGGAGTAAATGCAACGAG
>OKSS01000453.1_pt1 | contig 11372 bp, 10 predicted proteins | sample 1633641 | NCBI WGS metagenome assembly OKSS01 (sample SAMEA3879549, study PRJEB24766) | human gut metagenome | biome: human-associated habitat; feature: feces | place: USA | collected 1985/1987
TTGTATATGTTTTATGATACATATGTTTTCGCACTTTAAACAACTAAAATTTTACAGTACGAATATTAAGGAGGATGATAAAAATGATTATTGTTTTGAAACCTCATACTTCTGAGGAAAATATACATCGTGTCGAAAATCTTGTAAAAAAGCACGGACTTGACACTCATCTGGTTCAGGGAACCGGAATGACGATCATCGGATGTATCGGAGATACAACACTGATCGATTCAAGACAATTTGAAGTTGACACATGTGTTGACAAAGTTATGCATGTACAGGAGCCTTATAAGCTTGCGAATCGCGCATTTCATCCGGAAGACTCTATTATAGATGTTTCCGGTGTTAAGATCGGCGGTGAACATTTAGGACTGATTGCAGGACCTTGTTCTGTAGAATCCTATGAGCAGGTTCTTGAGATTGCTCAAAAAGCAAAAGCATCCGGAGCAAATCTTCTCCGCGGCGGCGCATTCAAGCCAAGAACAAGTCCTTACGCTTTCCAGGGACTCGGACTTGAGGGACTTGATATTCTCTGTGCAGTCAGAGAAGAAGTCGGACTTCCTATTGTCACAGAACTCATGTCTTCCAAGTATCTGGATGTATTCAACGAGAAGGTTGACCTGATCCAGATTGGTGCCCGCAACATGCAGAACTTTGACCTTCTCAAAGAATTAGGACAGGTTGACCGCCCAATCCTGTTAAAGAGAGGACTGAATGCCACATACGAAGAATGGATCATGTCCGCTGAGTATATCATGGCATCCGGTAATGAAAATGTCATTCTCTGTGAACGTGGTATCCGTACTTTTGAGACTTTTACAAGAAACACTCTGGATCTTCAGTGTATCCCTGTTCTTCGCAGCAAGACACATCTTCCAATTGTTATTGACCCAAGTCATGCCGGCGGAAAATGGTGGCTTGTTGAGCCTATGGCAAAGGCTGCTGTTGCTGCAGGTGCTGACGGACTTATGATCGAAGTTCACAACAATCCGGAAGCTGCCCTTTGTGACGGAGCCCAGTCTTTGAAACCTGAGAAATATGATGTTCTGCTTCAGCAAGTTCGTCAAATTGCCGAAGTAGTCGGTAAAAAATTCTAAGGAGATCGTCATGAAATTAACAGTTGATCTTGGACCGAATTCTTATCCGATCCATATTGAAAATGGAATCCTTGCAAAAACCGGAGAACTTGTAAGCGAAGTGTTCTCCGGAAAAAAAATCATGATCGTTTCAGATGATAATGTTTTCCCTCTCTATGGAGAAATTATCACAAAAGCATTGTCTGACTCAGGGTTTGAATGCCACTCTTTTGTTCTGCCTCACGGCGAACCTACTAAGAGTTTTCAGTCTCTTCCTAAGATCTATGAAGCATTATTAAATGCAAAACTAACACGAAGCGACCTGCTCATCGCACTTGGTGGCGGTGTGATCGGTGATCTTGCCGGATTTGCTGCCAGCAGTTATCTGCGTGGAATCAAATTTGTACAGATTCCAACCTCACTCCTCGCACAGGTTGATTCCTCTGTTGGTGGAAAAGTTGCGGTAGATCTTCCACAGGGAAAAAATCTTGTTGGTGCATTTTATCACCCAAAGGCAGTCATCATTGACCCGGATGTGCTGAATACATTGCCAGATCATTTCATCAGTGATGGAATGGGCGAAGTGATCAAATATGGATGCATCAAAGACAAAGAGCTTTTTGAGCTTTTATGTAGACATACTTCCTTCGATGATTTAAAGCCGAAGCTGACACAGATTATTGCACGCTGCGTTGATATCAAAAGAATCGTTGTCGAAGCCGATCAGTTTGACCTTGGAGAACGTATCCTTCTGAATTTTGGACACACACTTGCGCACACGATTGAACAGCACTTCAATTATGAGCGCGAAAGCCATGGAGAGGCTGTTGGAATCGGTATGTATCAGATTACAAAGATTGCAGAAGAGAAAGGATTAACCACATCCGGATGCGCAGAACAGATCAAAAAGGCATTGGAGATTTATAAACTTCCGGACAACTCTAATTTACCGATTGATGTACTGACTGATGCAATTTCTTTGGATAAAAAGAACCTGAATAATCACTTGAATGTTGTACTTCTTCATGACATTGGAGACAGCTATGTATATCCAACAGATGTCAGCTTCTTTGACGGTGCCGGTATTGTATAACAGAGAATAAAAAAACAGGATCCATCAGTTTTATCTTTCCTGACAGATCCTGTTTTCTATTTTCTGTTAAATTAATCCATAATGCTTCATGGCATATGCAATTCCATCATTTTCCACTGTCTTTGTAACAAACTCAGCATGTGGATCCAATACTGAATCATGTCTGCCCATCGCAATCGCATGCTCCGCATATTCAAACATCGCCAGATCATTACTGCTGTCTCCGAAGACATACGCCCGACTTGCATCCAAGCCATATTTTTCCATAATAAACTGACAGGCGGTTGCTTTGGAAAATCCTTTTTGAATCACTTCATAAGCCTTTCCGCCACGGTCAAGTGCTTCCATGTCATCTCCAAGATATTCACGAAAAGAATCAAAATCACTCTTATCATCTACGTAAACAAACAACTTATCATATTCAAATCTTTCGCTCTCTAAAGACTGTTCGATTCCTATTCCTCTAGATGCAAAATATCTTCTTGTAGATTCTAACCTGTCAAATCGTGATATGTGCCCAGGAAAATAACAATCCTCTTGTCCTTCTGCAATAACACCAAGATTACATTCTTTTGCTTTTCGCAGCAGTTCTATACCTCTCTGCTTCTCAATCGAGCTTTTTAGCAAAACTTCATCATGTTCTGTAAGATATGTCCCACAGCCACATAAATACCCATCAAATTGGAATTTTCTCACCTCTGTCGGAATACTACAGATTGTTCTGCCTGTATTAATAAACAGCAGATGTCCTTCCGCTCGTGCTTTTTCCATTGCCTCAATCGCACTTTGCGGTACCTCTTTTGTCACTTCACTCAACACTGTTCCATCAATATCAAAAAACAAGATTGCTCTTTCCATTTTACTTAATCCTAACTCTTATCTATTCTTAAACATTTCTACTATGTCAACCATCTCCTGAGACGGATTGGAGATTACAGCAGTTTGTATAACTTTACACGGTGCATTATTTTTCACTTCATCAACCGCTGCTGTTACTGCTGATACACTGCCACCTACAAAAACAAGTGCATGTCCACCACACTTTGTGTCCTGTGTCACATACTCTACTTCTGCAGTCTTTAACATGCGGTCAACTACGATCACCGCATTGGATTCTCCTTTTACCTCTACCAGGCCATATGCTCCATATTTCTTCATCTTATTTCCCTTTCTTTTCCTTCTCTGATTTTCTCACAAAACAATACTCTTCTCATATGTACAACAGACAATTGAACAAATACCTATTTATTAATTGTCATTGCAATTGCTTTTTCCGTATCCTCAGAAGGTGATGCAATCACCGTATGGGAAACAATCTTCGTCAACGGTCTGGCTACATCCAGTGCTGCTTCCATTGCAGCCTTCACGTCAGAGACACTTCCTCTCATCTTCACGCAGGCTCCTGCCGCAAGACGATTTCTCTCCACACCCTGAATCTTTACTGCTGCTGCTTTTGCTGCCGCATCAAGTGCTACAAAACAGATACACTCACTTTCCAGTTCAAATACGCCGATTGCCTGGTTTCTGTAATCCTCTGCCATATCTTTCTCCTCTTCTTTCTGCTGTTCTGATCTTCCAACAGTTTTTGCATATCATATAGCTTTATTATAATACACACCTGACACTTAATCAACTATAACAGCAACTAAAATTCATCAAAAAGCAACATGAAGAAGTTGCTTTCTTGTGGTTTTGTTACTATTTTGTAACTTTATAAGCTGATAACAGTCTTAATTCCACATTCATTTAACTTCTTCATGATTCATTACTTTCTTCTATTTTAAAATCTGTCTGTTATTTTGCAGACTCCACATTCACAGCCCCAAGGTTCATCTTGCGGAAAACTACAACAAGTACTTTTCCAAGTGCCAGAACGAGAATTGCCGCCGCGATTGCTTCCGGAATACCAGATGCTGTCACAGTTCCCATCACCAGACCGAATACTGCTGTAAGAGCAACTTCTTTTGCCTCGGCATACTGCTGTGCAAACAGGAAATAAATACTTCCCATTACAGTGACAGTATTCACCATTGAACCAACAAATCCCACAATCGGAAGTGCAATAAACTGATTTAGTTTAATCTTTGTAAAAAGTACCCACAGCCATCCTGCTACCACACCGATCAGAATTCTGCATCCAACGGAAATCCAGATTGCCTTCAACGCCCCAGGAATTCCGGTTGTACTTAAAAATGGTGAAAATGCAAAGGATAAGAGTGTCGGAGCCATTGTATTACTAACCAGAGAGCATATACCAAAAATTGCTCCAAGAATTGCTCCTGCACCAGGTCCTAACAGAATTGCTCCGAGGATCACCGGAATATGAACTGTTGTTGCCTTAATGATAGGGAGCTGGATCATACCAAGCGGTGTATTGGCCAGTACGATCACGATCGCTGCCATAAGTGCAACACTAACCATCCAACGAGTGTCATGTTTCTTTGTTTTCATTATTCAATTCCTCCTTGTTATCATTCCCAACTTGCGGGATACAATTACCGGATTAGTATACCATTCCTCTGCCTGCTCAACAAGTATAAAAAGAAATACAATTTCATATATTCTATTAACGATTTTCCGAGGTGAACGAATGAAACTCTCTCTTTCCCGGAAATGTATCCATTTTCCCATACACCCTTTGAAATCAAAAAAATATTGCATTTTATTTCTTATCTTCTCTTATTTTTCAGGTATTGGAGCTGGATTTCTTAAAGAACAGATTTTCGCTTTTTCTAATGAGCCAACTTCGGCTCGCCCCTCTCCAGTCAACCAGAACTCCGTGACTTCTATTCCCCGGACGATTTCCTGTGCCCTTCCTGATCTCACACTTTCTTCAGAAGGAAACTGGGGGTTAAGTTTTCAGGAAGAAGGCAAAACTCCTGTTGGAAATGCTTCGATCCAGGAACTTGCATCTATGGATGCTTATTACGCACAGGATACGTCTGAAAAAGTTCTGTATCTTACTTTTGATGCCGGTTATGAAAACGGAAATACACCTGCCATCCTTGATGCACTGAAAAAACATCAGGTAAAAGCCACTTTTTTTGTTGTCGGAACCTACATTGACTCTGAGCCTGAACTGATCCGACAGATAATAAAAGAAGGACACACCGTGGGAAACCATACCTGGCATCACCCCGACATGTCCCATATTTCTTCTATAGAAGATTTCCAAAAAGAACTAGAATATGTAGAAACTGCCTATAAAAACGTAACCGGAAAGAATATGACCAAATACTATCGGCCTCCTCAGGGAAAATACAGTGAAGCTAATCTTCAAATGGCAAAAGAACTTGGTTACAAAAGTTTCTTCTGGAGTCTCGCCTATGTAGACTGGTATCAGGATAACCAGCCATCCAAAGAAGAAGCTTTCTCCAAACTCCTCAGAAGGATTCATCCCGGAGCTATCGTTCTGCTCCACAGCACATCTTCCACTAATGCTGAAATCCTGGATGAACTACTGACCAGATGGGAAGAGATGGGATACCATGTACAGCCCCTTGAAAATATCATTTCCACTTCATCTGCCACCGTCCAGCAACACACGTAACTATAAATTTTCAACCGCTGCTTTCTCGATTGCAAGACCCTTAGCATATGTTTCCATAAATTTCTCGTATCCTTCCACATCTTCCGCAACCGGATCCATTCCTGTTCCCACTGCATCATGGAATACTTTGTTCTCAAGATAATCTGTCAGCGATTCCTTGTCCTCTTTCTTAATAAGGTAATCGGCAAGCAGTGCGATTCCCCATGCACCACCTTCACCTGCTGTCTCCATAACATAAACCGGTGTATCGATTGCTCCTGCAAGGATTCTCTGTCCAACACCTTTTGTCTTAAACAATCCGCCATGTCCCATCATTCGATCCAATGCAACATGTTCTTTTTTCAGAAGGATATTCATTCCTGTCTTCAATGCTCCAAGAGAAGTATAAAGATGTACTCTCATAAAGTTTGCAAGATTAAATTTGCTGTCAGGTTTACGAACGAACAACGGTCTTCCTTCGTTAAATCCTGTAATATGCTCTCCTGAGAAATAGTTGTAAGCCAGAAGTCCGCCACAATCGGAATCTCCTTCTAATGCTTTGTTATAAAGTGTTCCAAAAATCTGGTTCATATCTGCTGTCATTCCCATACTCTCTGCAAATTCACGGAACAGATTCACCCATGCATTCAGATCTGATGTACAGTTATTACAGTGTACCATCGCTACAAGATCTCCGGCCGGAGTTGTTACGAGGTCAATTTCTTCGTAAGGCTTTGTCAAGTCTTTCTCAAGTACTGCCATTGCAAATACACTTGTTCCGGCAGATACATTTCCTGTGCGGACAGCAACGCTGTTTGTTGCAACCATTCCTGTTCCGGCATCTCCTTCCGGAGGACACATTGGAATTCCGGACTGAAGTGTTCCTGTAGGATCAAGCAGTTTTGCGCCTTCTTCTGTCAATACACCTGCGTCTTCTCCGGCAACAAGAACTTCCGGAAGGATTTCACGGATCTTCCATGGGAAATTCTTCTCTGCTGTAAGTTCATCAAACTGATCCATCATCTTCTCATTAAATTTCTTAGTAGCTATGTCAATTGGGAACATTCCTGCTGCATCACCATTTCCGAGCACCTTCTTGCCGGTCAGTTTCCAATGGATATATCCTGCAAGTGTTGTAATATAACGAACATCTTTTACATGTTCTTCACCATTTAAGATTGCCTGGTACAGATGAGCAATACTCCAACGCTGCGGAATATGATAAGAAAAGAGCTCTGTCAGTTTTTCAGAAGCTTCTTCTGTGATCGTATTTCTCCAGGTACGGAACGGAACAAGCAATTCATCATTCTCATCAAACGCAAGATATCCATGCATCATTGCGCTGACTCCGAGTGCTGCAAATTTTGTAAGCTTCACATTATATTTTGCTTCTACATCTTTCACAAGATCCTGATAACATCCCTGAAGACCATTCTGGATTTTCTCCATGCTGTATGTCCAGATATTGTCTACAAGCTGATTCTCCCAGTCATAACTTCCGGATGCGATCGGACTTTTATCCTCATCAATTAAAACTGCTTTGATTCTTGTAGAACCAAACTCAATTCCAAGCACTGCCTTTCCTTCTTCGATTGTTTTCTTAATCTCTTCTTTTCCTCTCATATTTTTGCCCTCCTGTAAAAAATGCGGCGTATAACTCATTTAAGTAAGTCATCGCCGCATCCGATTTTATAACATATGTTTTCTAAGCTCTTCTCCGCTCTTTGCGCTTAAGTATGCAGGTGCAATATCAAACACTGTCTTACATCCGCTCTGTCCTTCGCTTGCCAGTCTGTAAGCTGCTCTTGCATAAGCGATCAGTACAGATGATGTAAATTCCGGATTGGAATCCAGCTTCAGGCTGTATTCGATCACATGATTATTTTCCAGATTCCAGCCGGTCTTACCGGAACGGATCACAAATCCACCATGAGGAATTCCACTGTGGTTTGCCTTTAATTCTTCTTCACTGATAAAGTGAACCGTCGTATCATAATCGGCAAAATAGTTTGGCATGTTCTTGATCGTTTCTTCAACCTTTACAGGATCGGCACCGTCCTCTAATACAACAAAGCACTCTCTTGTGTGCTTCTGTCTGGTTGTAAGTCCTGGATTCTCACCATTTCTGACTGCTTCCAGTGCTGCTTCTACAGGGATCGTATACTGCTTGCCATCCTTAACACCCTCTACACGACGGATCGCATCGGAATGTCCCTGGCTGACACCTTTTCCCCAGAATGTATAAGTGCTTCCCTGTACCAGGATAGACTCCGCATACAGACGATTCAGAGAGAACATTCCCGGATCCCAGCCTACTGAGATAATACTTACATTCTTTCCTTCTTTTGCTGCTTTATCTACATTTGCAAAATGCTCCGGAATTCTTGCATGTGTATCGAAGCTGTCTATAACATTGAACATCTCTGCATACTTTGGTGTCTGCTCCGGCAGATCGGTAGCACTGCCGCCGCAGAGGATCATGACATCGATCTTATCCTTCCACTGCTCCACATCATTTACAGAACAAACAGCTGCTCCCTCTGTTAATATCGATACTGTCTCCGGTGCACGTCTGGTAAATACCGCTGCTAGTTCCATATCCGGATTCTGCTTGATCGCACACTCAACACCCCGTCCAAGATTTCCATATCCTAAAATACCTATTTTCATGTTTCATACTCCTTTGCAAAATTACTTTTCTTTCAGTTTAATGATTCAAAAAGAGCCTGTCAACTTTTTCATTGACAGACTCCCATTTCATTTTCTCAACAATATAATTCTACTTTAAACGGTCTTCCTCCGTGATCTCGCGAATGACTCTGCATGGATTTCCGGCAGCCAGTACTCCCGATGGGATATCTCTCGTAACAACGCTTCCGGCTCCGATCACAGAACCGCTGCCGATCGTTACACCGCCACATACTGTTACATTTCCTGCCAGCCAACAGTTATCTCCGATCGTGATCGGCTTCGCATATTCCCGGTCTGTATACACGCCGTCTTCCCTCTTATAAATGTTACGCTCCTGAAAACGAAACGGATGCATCGGTGTCAGCAGAGAAACATTCGGTCCCATAAATACATTGCAGCCGATCTTAACAGGTGCACAGTCCAGACAGGTAAAATTAAAGTTCGCATAACTGTTCTCGCCTATCTCGGTAAAGCAGCCGTAATCGAACTGAACCGGTCCCTGAAGATATACATTCTTACCCTTATTCGGAATCAGCTCTGCCAGGATCTTCTCGCGTTTCTCATCCGTCTCAAAGCAGTCATTATACTCTTTACTCAACCGATGCGCATTCTGTCTTAATCGTATTAATTCATCATCAGATGGATCATAAACGGATCCTGCTATCATTTTTTCTCTTTCTTTCATCTTAATATGCCTCCGTATAAAAACATTGGAAACTTCTTATTCTATCTCAGCCCGTACCTCTTTTGTGATCGTTTCACCGCCATTCTGATACCAGTTCTCGACAAAACGATCAAATTCATCGAGTGAACTCTCACCGGTTACAATCTTCAGATAGGTGTCACTTTCCAGATTCTCAAGGCTCCACCAGTCTGTGACCATCGTTTCCGTTTCTCCGAAATATAACGACTCTACTTTGTTCGTCCTTCCATCGTTTAAGATCTTACAGGCTGTGATACGGGAAGTGTACGCCGCCCAATCTTCCGCACTGGCATTCTCCGCATCCTTCAGATAGGATTCGCATGCCTCATAATAAGAATATTCCAGTACGTTCAGATCATCTGCGGATTTGTCCCCCGCAAATACATGATTCAGTTCTCCATAGCAGATCTGTAAAGCATTGTTGTAATCTACATTGATCGCAAACGGTCTGGCGGTAGGGTCTACATTTTCTTTATAATAATCGACAATCTCCTGATTGTCTCTGTCATTATACCGCAAATAGTCAAATAATACACTAACAATCTTACATGCGATCTCCGGATATTCATAACCCTTACGCACTACAATATACTTACCGGAAGGATTCTGTGTATGATAACTGGTAAGTCCGGATTTCTCTGTTGCGATCAGATAAGGCTGCCACTCGGCATCTTTATTCTGTTCCACTGCCTGCATCAGCGGGTTATTCGGGGCCCACCAGGGACCAAAGAAAGAACCGCATTGACCATCCACGATCAGCTCGATCAGGTTACTGCTCGTCCGCATCAGAAAATCCTGATCCAGAATTCCCTCTTTATACAACTCATGGATATGGGCAAGTGCCTCTTTCGCCTCCGGCTGAACCGAACCATAGACAACATTGCCGTCCTCATCATAAATCCACTGTTTCGGAAATGCACCATATGCAGCAAATATAATATCTAATGTGTATTCACTGCTATAACCACAACCGCCGCAGAGACTGGTATCACATACAAGCCCTACGGTATTTCCTGCCCCATTATGTCCGGGATCTTTTTCTTTAAATTGTCTTATGATCTCTTCTACATCCGAGAGTGTTCTCGGTGCGGACAGCCCAAGTGCATCCATCCAATCCTTACGAAGCCAGATCAGATTTGGTCCGTCTGAGATATTCGTTTCCGGTATCGCCATGATCTTCCCGCCAAAGGTTACAACATCAAGGATATCCCGACCATAGCTTCCATATATATTCTTGATCGTATCGCTCATACAGTTATTATAGCTGTCTGTCAGATCTGCGATCATATCATTATCCACCAGATACTGAAGCTCATCCAGATCCTCCACGATCATCACATCCGGAAGATCATTCTGTGCGATCACCATGGTCACACTATCGGTATATTGCTCATCCATAGCCTCAAACACATCCTGATTTTGAACATTTAGCCTTTCATTCAACAGCCTTGTATAAGCATTATTTTCATACGTCTCGCCATCCGGGAGATTGGAATTATTTGCTCCGGACAGCTTACCCAGTGTGTAGGTAAGCTGTTCCGGATATTTTCCGTAAGGTGTCGTGCGGGCTGTATATAACGCAGCTTCATATTCTTCTTTTGTCTCTGCATTCTCCCGGGTGGAGGGGGTAGCCCCGGAATCACCGCATCCACATAAGATCAATAAATTTATAATCAGCACACATGAAATAATCTTTTTTAAATACGAACCTGTAATCATATACATTCCTCTGTTTCAACCAAACTATAAGCAAATAATCATATGATCCCTTAACCTTTTACACCACCGGAGAAGCTCTCACGATAACACTTCTGCATAAACATGAACAGAATGATGATCGGAACTGAGATCAGCACCGCACCGGCTGCAAAGGAATTGAACCACGGATACACATATTCTTTCTCTAACATATTCCAAAGTCCGATAGATACGGTATAGTAATCCTTATTTGCACGGCAGATAACCTTTGCAAATACGAAATCAATCCAAGGAGCAAGAAAGGAATTCAGAACCGTATATACAATGATCGGACGGCTTAACGGAATAATGATCTTAGTAAACGACTGCCATCTGGTTGCTCCGTCCAGATAAGCTGCTTCCTCGATCGACTTCGGAATCGTATCAAAGAAGCCTTTTGCAATATAGAACTGTAAGCCTGCACCACCGGAATAAACCAGGATAAGTGCAACACGGATCAAGGATCCTTCTGACAGTCCGATCGCCTTTAAGATATAATAAACTGCGATCATAGCCATGAATCCCGGGAACATACCAAGGATC
>OKSS01000485.1_pt1 | contig 11039 bp, 5 predicted proteins | sample 1633641 | NCBI WGS metagenome assembly OKSS01 (sample SAMEA3879549, study PRJEB24766) | human gut metagenome | biome: human-associated habitat; feature: feces | place: USA | collected 1985/1987
GGCGGACGCCAACCACTTTATAAATGCCATGCCGGAGGGCTATGACACCATTGTGGGCGAACGCGGCGTAGGTCTTTCCGGCGGTCAGAAACAGCGTATTTCCTTAGCAAGAGCGCTGCTTAAGGACCCTTCCATCCTGATTCTGGACGACACCACTTCTGCCGTGGATATGGAAACCGAAAGCTATATCCAGAAGCAGCTTAAAAATATTGACAAGAAATGCACCATTTTCATCATTGCCTACCGCATCTCTTCCATTAAGGATGCCGACCTGATTTTAGTCATGGACAAGGGTCGCATCATTGAGCAGGGCAGCCACGAGGAGCTGATGAAAAAGGGCGGCTATTATGCCGAAACCTTCCACAGCCAGTACGGAGAAATTCCGAAAGAGCTGTTACCTGAAAATTCCGCAATGAAGGGAGGCTGTTAAGATGGCACGAAACCGTTATGATGTGGATGAAACCTTAGAGGATTCCTTTGACTTAAACCAGGTAAAACGTCTGGCAAATTACATAAAACCTTACAAAAAGGAAATGGGCTTTGTTATCTTTATGATGCTGTCCTCTTCCGCCCTCACCATGCTGATTCCTATTTTCTTCCAGAAAATCATGGATGTGTGCATTCCGGCAAAGGACATGAAGCAGATTTTCGTATATGCGGGTCTGACACTTGTCATTGCCCTTTATACTGCTTTTTCTCTGGCGCTCAAAATCAAACACATGAGCTCCATCGGACAGAATATCATCCACGATCTGCGCTACGACATTTTCAAGCACCTGCAGGAGCTTCCTTTTTCCTACTTTGACGATAAGCCCCACGGCAAAATCCAGGTCCGTGTGGTAAACTACGTCAACAGCTTAAGCGATTTGTTAAGCAACGGCATCGTCAACACACTGACCGATCTCTGCAACCTGATTTTCATTCTGATTTTCATGTTGATTGAGGATGTTCGTCTGACGTTAATCTGTCTGACAGGTCTTCCCCTTTTAGCCCTTGTCATTGTCTTTATCAAGAAAAGACAGCGCCGTGCATGGCAGATTCAGAGCAACAAACAGTCCAACTTAAACGCCTACATTGCCGAAAGCATCGGCGGTATCCGGGTTACCCAGTCCTTTGTCCGGGAAGACCGCAACGTAGGCATTTTCAACAATTTAAGCACCAGTTACCGCAGCGCCTGGATGCGTGCCGTAAAATACAACTTTATCCTCTGGCCGGGTGTGGACATCATTTCCACCATTACCACCTCATTTGTATACATTTTAGGTGTGCGCTTTATTTTAGCTCCTTCCTCCACCCTGACCGTCGGCGTGCTGATTGCTTTTACCGCATACATCAGCCGCTTCTGGCAGCCGATTAACACACTGGCAGGTTTTTATAACTCTCTGCTGACCGCCATCTCCTATCTGGAACGTATTTTTGAAACCATTGACGAGCCGGTTCTGGTTAAGGATGCGGAGGATGCCGTAGAAATGCCGCCCATCAAAGGCGAAGTTACCTTTGAGAACGTATCCTTCAGCTACGAAGAAGGTCATAAAATTTTAGATAACATCAACTTTACGGTAAAGCCCGGCGAAACCTATGCCATTGTAGGCCCCACCGGCGCAGGCAAGACCACCATCGTCAACCTTATCAGCCGCTTCTACAATGTGGACTCCGGCAGGATTTTAATTGACGGTGTGGATATTTCCAAAGTGACGCTCCGCTCCCTCAGGACCCAGATGGGTATTATGATGCAGGACTCCTTTATTTTCTCCGGCACCATTATGGACAATATCCGCTACGGAAACTTAGACGCCACGGACGAAGAATGCATCACTGCCGCCAAGCTTGCCGGCGCCGATGATTTTATCACCAGACTCCCCGGCGGTTACGATACCGAACTTTCCAACAACGGTGCCAACCTTTCCCAGGGACAGCGCCAGCTTCTTGCCATTGCCCGTGCTGCCGTAGCAGACCCGCCGGTTATGATTTTGGACGAAGCCACTTCTTCCATTGATACCCGTACGGAAGCCATCGTCCAGCGCGGTATGGATAAGCTGATGGAAGGCCGTACCGTTTTTGTCATTGCGCACAGACTTTCCACTGTCATGAATTCCGATGTGATTATGGTTCTTGACCACGGCAGAGTCATTGAGCGCGGTACACACGACCAGCTGATTGCCAAGAAGGGCACCTACTACCAGCTCTACACCGGTGCATTTGAATTGGAATAAACTATTATTTACAAATGAAAAGTAAAAAAACGGGAGCCCCGGAAGGCTCCCGTTTTTGTATATGTTTGTATTTCTGTGGCTTTTTTACATGTATCTGTGCTGTTATCCACTTCCTATGCCAGGATAGCTTTTACCTCTTCCAACGCCTTGTCCGTAGCCGCCGCAATCTGCTCTGCTGTGAAGCCATTTTTTCGCATGTTCCGGATAAGCTCTGACTGTGCCCTTTCCTTTCCAATACTGATGCCTTCTTCACGTCCCTGCACCAGACCGGATTCTCTTCCCCTCGTTTCTCCGATAGCTATGCCTTCTTCACGTCCTTTTTCCATTCCTATGGCAATGCCCTCTTCCATAATCCCTTCACCTAAGTTGCACATCTCGTTCACATCCTTTCTAAAATCTTCTTCCTCTGATATATCATACTCCGTTTTCATTATATGTAACTTTTCTTCCACCGCAAGCTTCTGGGAAAATATGGTTCCCAAAAAACGGTGCAGTTCATAGTTTTCTTCCTGTCCGGGCAGGTCTTTTCCAATCCCAATCATAACGATATGGAACAAATCCAGTCCTCCCCTCCACTGCTGGCTTCCCATCATATCCTCTTTGGTCAGATGAATATGGCTCATGCTGTTTTCCTCCATATTCATGCAAATCCAGATAGAGTACACGCTCTTGATATCGTCGTAATGGGAGCCCGTAAAGTCCCTCTCCTTCTGGGCGGAAATCTGCCGGCTCACGTAAAAGACAGCACGATTTAAAATCTGATATTCCCTGGGCTGGTCCTTCTGCATCTCCAGATTGATGATTATCTGGGTCAGCGGCTTCTTTTCACCGTCAGGTACCTTTTCTCCATCCCGCTCCGGCAGCCGCACATAGCAGATTACATCAAACCGTACCAGTCCCTCGTTGATTTCCTGATTTTCCGTGTTGAATCCGACCACACGCTGCCCGTTTTCCACCCAGGCGGCATTGGTCAGTCCCGGCTCCACCGGCACTTTGCTGATGTACGGCTCCCCTTCAATGTAGGGAATGATGTCTTTCGGCTTCATTCCCCGGAAAGCTTCCACGGATTTTGCCAAAATGTTGGCTATGATGAATTTCTGCCCCGCGATGTTTTTGGCATGTTCATCGTACTGCGCTTCTTTCCCGGAAGCGCTTACTGCATTCTTCAGTTCTCTAATCACGTTTTCCTCCTTAGATTATTTTGTTGTTCATTGGGTTCTAAGCAGGAATTCTTGAATTTTTAGACACCGGCGAGCGCCGGCAAAAGAAAATTAGAAAAAAGAAGTATCTGCTTATGAAAAAGAGTATATCTTAGTTTATCTGATTGTGCAAGCATAAATTTACGAAAAATAAAAAAGACTATTTCCTGCAGCAGATACCCTTCTCCGGTATCCGTCGCGGGAACAGTCTTTTTTTCTTATCTTTTTCTACAGAAAGGCTATACCATCATAGCGGCTTCTTCTGCATATTTTTTAATATTGGAGGCATTGACATACTTCTTGAAGTGGTCGCCGTTTACCACAACGAGAGTCGGCGCCTGCATAATGCCGTAACGCTGTACCAGCTCCATATTTTCTTCCGCATCAATTACCACGTACTTTTCATTCTTTAAGTATTCCTTGGCAAGTTTGCAGTTCGGACAGGTCTTGGTGGTGAAAAGGTACTTCACATCCTTAGGCTCCTCTACGGAAACTTCTACCTCGTCCGCATAGTTGGTCAGCTTTACCATGGTCTTTACGGGACGCTTCAGAACGGAATGGTCCACATCGTACTCTTTACGGTTTGCGTACTCCTGCAGCTTGCCGTCGTTCCAGTTCTGTACCGGTCTGTAGTAGCCGGTAATACGGCTGTAAACCTCGGTAGGCTGTCCGCAGTGAGGACATACTGCCACTTCTCCTGCCAGATAACCGTGCTCCTTACAGATGGAGTAGGTAGGAGAAAGCGTATAGTAAGGTAATTTATAGTTGTCCGCAATGGTTTTTACCAAATTTGCGGCCGCTTTCCAGTCGGGAAGCTTTTCTCCTAAGAACGCATGGAATACGGTGCCGGAGGTATACAGGGTCTGTAAATCATCCTGAATATCCAGTGCATCGAAAATATCGGTAGTGTAATCCACGGGCAGATGGGAGGAGTTGGTGTAATAAGGGGTATCTCCCGGCTTGCCTGCGGTCTTGATTGCCGGCCAGCGCTTTCTGTCGTGCTTTGCCAGACGGTATGCGGTACTTTCCGCCGGTGTCGCTTCCAGATTATAAAGGTCGCCGTACTGCTCCTGATAATCGGACAGACGGTTTCTCATATGATTCAGCACTTCCTTGGTAAATTCCTGGGTCCTCTTGTCGGACATGTCCGCACGGAGCCAGTTGGCATTCAGTCCCACTTCGTTCATACCGATCAGACCGATGGTGGAGAAATGATTGTCAAAGGTGCCTAAGTATCTTCTGGTGTAAGGATACAAGCCCTCTTCCAGAAGTTTGGTAATTACGCCTCTCTTAATCTTTAAGGAACGCGCCGCAATGTCCATCATACGATTCAGTCTTGCGTAGAACTCGTCCTTATTGGCGGACAGATACGCAATACGGGGCATATTGATGGTAACAACGCCCACACTGCCGGTGCTTTCGCCGGATCCAAAATAGCCGCCTGTCTTCTTCCGCAGCTCTCTCAGATCCAGACGCAGTCTGCAGCACATGCTTCGTACATCGGAAGGCTGCATGTCGGAGTTGATATAGTTGGAGAAATACGGGGTGCCGTATTTGGAAGTCATTTCAAACAAAAGACGGTTGTTCTCATTGTCGGACCAGTCAAAATCCCTCGTAATGGAATAGGTGGGAATAGGATACTGGAAGCCGCGTCCGTTGGAGTCGCCTTCAATCATGGTCTCAATAAATGCCTTGTTGACCATGTCCATTTCCTTCTTGCAGTCCTTGTATTTGAAATCCATTTCCCTGCCGCCTACGATAGCCGGAAGCTCTGCCAGGTCATCGGGAACCGTCCAGTCCAACGTAATATTGGAGAAGGGTGCCTGGGTGCCCCATCTGCTGGGGGTATTGACACCGTAAATAAAGGCTTCTATGCACTTCTTTACTTCGGGATAAGCCAGATTGTCCGCCTTGACAAAAGGCGCCAGATAAGTATCGAAGGAGGAGAAAGCCTGCGCTCCCGCCCACTCGTTCTGCATGATGCCTAAAAAGTTTACCATCTGGTTACAGAGCACGGATAAATGCTTTGCCGGTGCAGAGGTAATCTTGCCGGTGATGCCGCCGAGTCCTTCTTTGATAAGCTGTTTCAGTGACCATCCGGCACAGTAGCCTGTGAGCATGGACAAATCATGGATATGAATATCCGCATTGCGGTGTGCGTCCGCAATTTCCTGGTCGTAGATTTCGGAAAGCCAGTAATTGGCTGTTACCGCGCCGGAATTGCTTAAGATAAGACCGCCTACGGAATAAGTAACCGTAGAATTTTCTTTTACACGCCAGTCTTCCACTTTTACATAACTGTTGACCACATCCTTGTAGTCTAAGATTGTGGACTTCATGGTACGCATTTTTTCCCGCTGTTTGCGGTATAAAATGTAAGCCTTGGCTACATCCTCATAGCCGGCCTGTCCCAATACCTTCTCCACACTGTCCTGGATATCCTCCACGCTGACAGCTCCGTCCTTAATCTTGTCCTGAAAGTCCGCAGACACACGAAGTGAAAGCAGGTCCACGATGTCGTTTGAGTACTGCATTTCCGTAGCCGTAAATGCCTTCATAATGGCATCGTTAATCTTGCTTAATGTGAAGTCCACCCTTTCACCATCTCTTTTAATAACCTGTAACACGAAAGTCCCTCCCTTTCAAACGCTATGCACTTATAGTATCATCTCGTCTTAGGGAAGTCAATGCTAACCCACAAGATATTGTGGGTTAATTATTTCACAATCGCAAAATATGCATATTTGCGGCATTTGGGGGCTTTTAAACTTTTTACCGGCTAACGGGTGGACAAAAAGCCGTATTCCCTCTTTGCGGTCTCGTCATCCGGGTAAATAGCCAGATAATTCTGCGGCTGCCTGGTTGTAATTTCCCAGGTATTCGTATGCCACGATTTCATTGAAGGAAAGGGTCTGCATCATGCCGTTGTCCGGTATCTGCATTGCCTTCTGGAACGCATCCAGCGCCGGTGCATACTGCTCCTGTTTTAAATAGCAGAGTCCCAGCTGGTTATAAAGCTCTGCGGTGCCGTCCTTCTGTGTCAGATATGCTGTGTACACGTTGGTAATGGCATAGTTGTAGTCGCCGGTGGCTTCGTACGCCATGCCTAAATACAAATAGACGCCGGAATCACCCGGAGCTGCATTTTTGGCCTCTTCCAAATCAAGCTGCGCTGTTTCGTAATTTTCCAGATAATAATTGATCCGTCCCCTGTCAAAGGCGCTCATTTTTGCGGAACGCTCCGTCAGCGCCTGGCTTAAATACTCTTCGCCCCATTCCCGGTAGCCATTGTCGCGGAGCACCTCATAGACATGAATCAGTCTGTCGTAGTTCTCCGGCTCTAATCTGATTACCCGGTCAAAATCGGCTCTTGCCCCCTGGTAATTGTTTAACACAAGCTCCACATAACCGCGTAAATAGGCGGCATCCGTGTGGTTGGGATACAGCTCCAGAATGGCATCGTAAATTTCCTTTGCCTTCTCATTATTTCCTATTTTCTGGTATGCGGTTGCCAGATACAGGTTGACATCCACATCCATTTTTTCCACCACACCGTCCGACAGGGCAAGACAGTCCTCCAGATAAGTAACGGCATCCTCGTAGTTGGTCTGACCGATGCTGGCAATGCCCCTTCCCCGGGCAATCAGCCGGGCATCCTCCCCGTTATTTTCGGCAGCAGAAAAGCAGGTCATTGCTTCTTCATAATCCATATCCGCAACAGCCTGCATTCCCTTTTGTATTTCGGTATCGGCAGTCTTTGCGCCACAGCCGGCAAACAGGGCTCCGCACAATAAAACGGTGGCGAACGCCATGCCCCTCTGTATGCTGTTCTGACTGCCTTTTTTTATTTTCTTCCTCATATTGCAATTCCCTCTTTATCTGATACGGTATTTACCGGATAGCTTCTTTCTCTGTAAAATATCTTATCATAAAAGAATAGGCATTGCCACTGGAAAAACTCTTAATTATTATTTGTTTTGAGAACTTTAGTTCTCTATTCCCTCCGTACGGTAAATGAACTTCACCTGTCCTGCCATGTCATCGGCAATGCCGGCGTAGTTGTTGTAATCCTTCGATACATCTGCCGTTGCTTTCAGGCGGGCTGCAAAGGTGTCTAAATCCTCACCCAGGGACTCGGTTAAGTCGCCGATGCCTTTTTCATTTAAGGTAGAAAGTCCGTCGGAAAGCTTTCCGGCGCCGTCCCGGAGCTCGGTGATGCCGTCAATCAGTGCGGGAGCGGACTTCTGCATGGTATCCAGACCGCTTGAAAGTTCTGTGGTGCCGTCTGCCAGTTTTCCGGCTCCTGCGGCAAGTTCATTGGCTCCGCTGTATAAAGTGGAGGCTCCGTTTGCGGCAGCATCCACACCTGCGGTATAGGTCTTTAATCCGGTGTAGAACTGGTTGTAGCTGTCAAGCTGGCTCTTTAAGGACTTAAGCTGGGTGACGGCACCTGATGCCTGACCTACGGAATTCATGGTTTCGTTAATCTTAGCCTGCATAGCGTTTTCGGTTTCGGTATCAATCTTCTGCTTGATGGCATCGGACTCCATGGTAGCCGCTACCATGGCATCGATTTCGCTCTGCTTGGATGCCATGCCCGCATCAATGGCGCTCTCTATGGCTGTCTGGGTTGCTTCGTCCACGCTGCCTGCTGCCACTGCGGCGTCATATTCCTCTTTGGAGGAAAATCCGTAAGTGGAAAGTACGGCGGTTTCCACGCCCTGACGGTTCTGTGCCGTAACACTTTCGGTAACGGACTTCTTAACGGCTGCGGTTACCGCTGCGCGGAACTGGGGCTCGTTGGCTCTTACCTGTTTCTCCACATCTTCCCTGGACATGCCTGCCGCACCGTTTAATTTGGTAATGGCGTCCGTAAGTACCTGGGAGTAGTTTCCTATGGTCAGCGCCGGAAGTCCCAGACCGGAACCGGAAAGCTGGCTGTTTGCCTGTGCCAGCAAGCTGTTGAATACGGTTTCGGCGCCTTTGTTTAAGGCAGCGCTGTTGGCGCTTAATTTCTGCAGACCGTTGTTTAATTCGGAAGCCCCGCCTGCGAGCTTGGCCGCACCGGTATTTAAGGTTGCCATGCCTTCTTTCACGGTTTTGGCGCCTGCTGCCAGCTTGTCAATACCGTCCGTCAGCTCCTTTGATTTTTCCAGTAATGTGCAGAGTCCGTCATAAAGCTGTTCGGATCCGTCGGAAAGCTGTTCAAACGCATCGGTAATCTGGTCTGCCACATCCCGTAAGGAATCGGTATCCACATCTTCCACTTCCACCTTATTGAAAATTTCATTGGTGGCAATGGTCATGGTGGTGGTCAGGGAAAAGTCCTTCACATCCGCCTCCACTTCCACATAATCGGGAATATTTAACTTGTCGTCATCCGGCGCAAGGTTATCCTTAAGACCCGGAAGGGCGATGCCCACAACCGCTTCGTGGCTGCCGTCGTTTATGAGACGTCCGTTCGTCACTTCCACATTGCTGAATACATCATCGTCTAAAATCATGCCGGTCAGCACGGCAAAGGGAACGTAGATTTTTTCTTCCTTACCGTCGATTTCCACATTTTCATACTGGTTGTTTTCGTAATCGAAACGAATGACCACATGACCGCTCTTGCCGGCAAGCTCCTCCGCTGTTACCTCCTTACCGTCCAGTGTGTAAGTCACCTTTAAGGTAACCGGCAGCTCCTTGTCGGAAGTACCCTGGTAATAAACATCCTCGCCGTCCGTGGTCCAGACTCTCATATTGTCCTTGTCCATGGTATAGGAGGCATTGCCTTTGGTGATTTCCGCATCGGAAAGCTCTGTCTTGTCGGAAACGGTATCGTTGTTTTCCGGATTTTTAATCCAGTCGCTGACAATGATGCGGGATGCCTTGCCGTCTGCTCCGGCAATGACGTAAACGGTTTCATCCTTACTGATTTTGCCGTCCTCTTCTACCTTTCGGATGAGGTCGGATACGGAAGCGTCCTTGACGTCCTCCACTAATTTATCAAGGGAAGAAGTATCCGGTTCCGTGCTTTCTTCGCTTTCTGTTTCTATGGCAGTTTCCGTGCCTTTATTGCCGGCGGCATATACACCGGCTCCCACACTGCCTGCCAGCAGTGCAGCCGTTAAAACGATTCCAAGGGATTTTACCCACATTTTTTTCATAATGATGTTTCCTCCTTTTTGTTTAACTTCATACCAAGTGTCGTAGCCAGAACTACCTTTTCACAGAGCATCAGCAGTGCCGGCAGAATAAAGATAACGCAGAGCATACTGATAATGGCGCCTCTTGCCATCAGCATACACATGGAGCTGATAATATCGATATCGGAATAAACCGCTACGCCGAAGGTGGCGGAGAACAGTCCCATACCACTGACAATAATGGAAGGAATTGCCGTAGCCAGCGCTGTGGAAACAGCCTGCTTCCTGGTCTTTCCGGATAATCTTTCCGCTTTGTAACGGGTGGTCATCAAAATCGCATAGTCTACGGTTGCACCTAACTGGATGGTGCTGATACAGATAGGTGCGATAAACGGCAGCGACTGACCCATAAAGTGCGCCAACCCTAAGTTGATGAATACGGCAAGCTCGATAACCGCAATCAGGATAACCGGCAGGGAAATACTCTTTTCCACGATTAAAATAATGATAAAGATGGCAACGATGGAAACCGCATTGACGACCTGGAAGTCATGGTTTGTGGTTTCAATCATATCCTTCATACAGGGCGCCTCGCCGATTAACATGCCGGTGGGGTCGTACTTCTTTAATATGGTATTCAGGGAGTCAATCTGTTCGTTCACTTCATCACTTGCTACCTTGTACTCGGAGTTAATCAGAAGCAGCTCCCACTTGTCACTCTTTAAGATACTGACAATACTGTCCGGCAGCATTTCCTCCGGCACCTGGGCGCCTACCACGCTTTCCAGTCCCAGCACATATTTAATACCGGGCACCTCTTCCATTTCCTTCGTCATGGAGCGGACATCCTTGGGAGATACGGATGCATCTACCAGGACCATATGGGTGGAAGCAATGTCAAACTCTTCGGAAAGCTTCGTATTGGCAATGACATACTCCATATCCTCCGGCAGGCACTGACCCATGTCGTAATACACTTCGTCGTTGGTCTTGTTGTTGCCGTAAATGGCAATGGGCATCAGAATGACAAAGATAATCAAAAATACCGGGAAAATCTTCACGATGCCGCCCGCCGCCTTATCCATATTGGGAATGAGGCTCTCGTGCTTTGTTTTCTGCAGCGGCTTATCCAGCATCAAAATCAGGGACGGAAGCACCGTTACACAGCCGATAACGCCGAACAATACACCCTTCGCCATAACAATGCCCAGGTCACGGCCCAGGGTAAAGGACATAAAGCAGAGGGCAATGAAGCCTGCTACGGTGGTTAAGGAGCTGCCCACAACGGAAACCAGGGTTTCGTGAATGGCAACCGCCATCGCCTGCTTATGGTCATCATAATGGGTAATCTGCTCGTTGTAGCTGTGCCACAGGAAAATGGAATAGTCCATGGTAACGGCCAGCTGCAGGACCGCCGACAGAGCTTTGGTTATGTAGGAAATCTCTCCAAAGAAATAGTTGCTGCCGAGGTTTATTAAAATCATGGCGCCGATGCT
>OKSS01000487.1_pt1 | contig 11002 bp, 9 predicted proteins | sample 1633641 | NCBI WGS metagenome assembly OKSS01 (sample SAMEA3879549, study PRJEB24766) | human gut metagenome | biome: human-associated habitat; feature: feces | place: USA | collected 1985/1987
GGATGGCCGTCCAGCGCCATTTCGGTCTCCGGGCGCATCTCGTCGGCGATGATGTCGCGCAGAGCGTCAGCCGCCTGTTCGCCGGTCTTGAGGCCCTTTTCCTGCACGCGGTCGCGGAGGGCGTCCACCAGCTTCATGGCGACGTCGCCACCCACGTCGGCGAGGATGAGCTGTTCTTCCAGCTCATCGTAGAGGTCGTCGTCGATCTTACTGCCGGTGAGGGTGTTCAGGATGCTGCCCCAAAAGCCCGTGCGGGTCTTTTCGAGGCCGTCTTTCATCTTATCTTTTTCTTTTTTGCCAAATCCAAAGAGGCCCATTGGTTCTCTCCTTTGTTTTGCTGTTTCTATCCGTGATGGCAAAACCCGCCATTTCACGATTTGCGCTCAGTGCTGCCCGGTATGCCAAGGGCTCCCCTACCAGGGGAGCTGGCGAGCGAAGCGAGACTGAGAGGTTTAATCCGTAGCCAAACAAAAACAGCCAGCGCCGTGGAAAGGAGGAGAAAGCGGCGCTGGCTGTGTATGAGAACTCCCAAACATTTGCGGCTGTCAGGAGATGGTTGGTAGTCTGTCCGCTGCCTTGGCTATTGCCTCGCATCAGCAGGGGACAGTGTTTTTTTAAAGGGGCCGCGCCGCCCGGCTTCTGCCGGAGATGCGCGGTTTTCATTGCCTGCATGGCATCTTGGGAGGATGTTTTTCTGTTCCTCCCTGACTGCACCCTTATTGTACAGGATAAAAATGGAGTTTCTTTGTGAGGAATTTGAACAAATTGAAAATAAACGGAGCCGCTGCACATCATTTTGTACAGCGGCTCCGTTTTTTACGATTTTTCTTTAATTTTCAGCCAGATTACCGGTGTAGAGCTGGTAATACTTGCCCTTCTTGGCGATCAGCTCGTCGTGGCTGCCGCGCTCGATGATGCGGCCCTGCTCCAGAACCACGATGCAGTCTGCATTGCGGACGGTGGACAGGCGGTGGGCGATGACAAAGCTGGTGCGGCCATACATCAGGCCGTCCATACCGCGCTGCACCAGCGCCTCGGTGCGGGTATCAATGGAGGAGGTCGCCTCGTCCAGGATCAGCACCGGCGGGTCTGCCACGGCTGCGCGGGCAATGGCCAGCAGCTGGCGCTGTCCCTGCGAGAGGTTGGCGCCATCGCCGGTCAGCATGGTGTTGTAGCCCTCCGGCAGGCGCTTGATAAAGCCATCTGCGTTGGCCAGACGGGCGGCGGCGATGCACTCTTCATCGGTGGCCTCCAGCCGTCCGTAGCGGATGTTCTCCATCACCGTGCCGGTAAACAGGTGGGTGTCCTGCAGCACGATGCCCAGCGAGCGGCGCAGATCGGCCTTTTTGATCTTATGGATGTTGATACCGTCATAGCGGATCTTGCCGTCCTGAATATCGTAGAAGCGGTTGATCAGGTTGGTAATGGTAGTCTTGCCCGCACCGGTGGAGCCGACAAAGGCGATCTTCTGTCCCGGACGGCCGTACAGGTTGATATCGTGCAGCACCGTTTTTTCCGGCACATAGCCAAAGTCCACGTCTGTAAAGGTGATGTCGCCCGCCAGCTTGTGGTAGGTAACGGTGCCATCGTGGTGGGGGTGCTTCCACGCCCACAGGCCGGTGCGCTCGGCAGTTTCCACCAGCTGGTCGTTGCGGTCGTACTTGGCATTTACCAGCGTCACATAGCCCTCATCGGTCTCGCTGGGCTCGTCCATCATCTTGAAGATGCGCTCCGCACCAGCCAGTGCCATGATGACGCTGTTGGCCTGCATGGACACCTGACTGATGGGCATATTGAAGCCCTTGTTCAGGCTGAGGAAGGCCACCACGGTGCCAAGGGTCATGCCGCCAACGCCACCCACAGCCATGGTTGCACCAGTCAGCGCGCAGATAGCGTAGCTGATGTTGCCCAGCTGGGCGTTGACCGGCATCATGATGTTGGAGAAGGCGTTGGCCTGCTTGGCGCTTTCCTTCAGCTGGTCGTTCAACTCACGGAAGCCGGCAAGGGTCTGCTGTTCGTGGGTGAACACCTTGACCACCTTCTGGCCTTCCATCATCTCCTCGATGTAGCCGTTCACCTTGCCCAGATCCCGCTGCTGCTGGATGAAGTACTTGGAGGAGCTTTTTGCGATCTGCTTGGAACAGAACAGCATCAGCGCCACCATGAGCATGGTAACGATGGTCAGCTGCCAGCTGAGCATGCACATACTGAAGAACACCGACACAATCGTGATGACGCTGGACACCAGCTGCGGGATGCTCTGGCTGAGCATCTGGCGCAGGGTATCCACATCGTTGGTGTACACGGACATGATATCGCCGTGGGGATGGGTGTCAAAATACCGGATGGGCAGGCTTTCCATGTGGGTGAACAGCTTGGTGCGCAGATTGCGCAGCGTGCCCTGCGTTACGTTGACCATGATGCGGGCGTTGGCCCATGCAGCCAGAATGCCCACAAGGTAGATGCAGCACATCCGCACCAATGCACCGGCCAGTGGTGCAAAGCTGGGGTCCTGCTGGCGGGTCATGGGCACGATGTAATCGTCCATCAAGGTCTGCAAGAACAGGCTGGCCTGCACATTGGCCAGCGCGCTGACCACGATGCAGATCAGCACAAGGATGCAGTGGGGCAGATAGTTGCGGAACACCTCATCCATAATGCGCTTCAGCAGCTTGCCCGGGTTTTCCACCTTGGGGCGCGGCCCCCGTGCGCCCCGCGGGCCGGGGCCATGTACTTCTTTTACTGCCATTACTGCGCACCTCCCTGCTTGTCAAAATCGCCGCCGCCCTGCGTCTGGCTGTTGTAGACCTCCTGATAGATGGCGTTGGTCGCCAGCAGCTCTGCGTGGGTGCCCAGACCGTTGATCTGGCCGTTCTCCAGCACCAGAATGCGGTCTGCATCCTGCACCGAGGAGATACGCTGTGCAATGATGATCTTGGTCGTGCCGGGAATCTCCTCCCGGAAGGCCTTGCGGATCTTGGCATCGGTCGCGGTATCCACGGCGCTGGTGGAGTCGTCCAAAATCAGCACCTTGGGCTTGCGCAGCAGGGCGCGGGCGATGGTCAGGCGCTGCTTCTGGCCGCCGGACACGTTGGAGCCGCCCTGCTCGATCCATGTATTGTACTTATCCGGGAAGCGCTGGATGAACTCATCCGCGCAGGCCAGTTTTGCCATGCGGATGCACTCTTCCTCGGTGGCGTTGGCATCGCCCCAGCGCAGGTTATCCAGAATAGTACCGCTGAACAGCACATTCTTCTGCAGCACCATGGAGACCTCGCGGCGCAGAACATCAAGGTTATAATCCCGCACGTCCACGCCGCCTACCCGCACGGTGCCGCTCTCGGCATCGTACAGGCGGGGGATCAGCTGCACCAGACTGGACTTTGCACTGCCGGTGCCGCCGATGATGCCCAGCGTCTCGCCGGGCTGGATGGTAAAGCTGATATCGTTCAACACCGGCTGGCCGCTGCCGTGCTTATACTTGAAGGTAACGTGGTCAAACTGGATGCTGCCGTCTGCCACCTGCTGCACCGGCTGCTTTGCCGGGGGCAGGTCGGTGTGCTCGTCCAGCACCTCCACGATACGCTTGGCAGAGGCGGCGGACATGGCGATCATGACAAAGGCCGTGCTCAGCATCATCAGTGCCATAAGGATGTTCATGATATAGCCGAACAGGGCGTTCAGCTGGCCGGTGGTAATGGCACCGTGCAGCACATATTTTGCGCCGAACCAGCTCAGCGCGATGTTGCAGCCGTACACCGCCACCAGCATGGCGGGGTTATTGAAGCTCAGGCGGCTTTCGGCGTTGACGAACTGCTTGTACAGGCTCTCGCAGGCGGCAGTGTATTTTTCGTTTTCAAAGCCCTCGCGCACAAAGCTTTTGACCACGCGGATGGCAGAGACATTCTCCTGCACCGAGGCGTTGAGGTTATCGTAGTTCTTGAACACACGGTCAAAGATGTGGAAGGTAGGGATCATGATGGCAGCCAGCACCGCCACCAGAAAGGCCACTGCCACCACGAACACCAGCGACAGCGGGCCGCCGATGACCACAGCCATGAACATGGCAAACACCAGATGCACCGGGGCGCGCACGCACATGCGCAGGATCATCTGGAAGGCGTTCTGCACGTTGGTCACGTCGGTGGTCATGCGGGTAACAAGACCTGCCGTGGAGAATTTGTCGATGTTGGAAAAAGAATAATGCTGGATATTTTCATACATGGCATCGCGCAGATTTCCGGCAAAGCCGGTGGATGCCTCGGCGGCGTACTTGCCCGCCAGCACGCCCAGCACCAGCGCAATGGCTGCCACCAGAAAGGTAAGCAGGCCGTAGCGGATGATGGCGTTCATATCGCCCTTTTCAATGCCCTGGTCGATGATAAAGGCCATGATGGTGGGCAGCAGCACATCCATAATGGCTTCCAGCGCAGCAAAGAGCGGTGTCTTGATCGAGGCGGCTTTATACTCGCCCAGATGCGACACAAGCTTTTTGATCATCTGAGTTCCCTCCTGTTGAATTTATTTGTTTGGTACAAAACAATTTTATACATAACAATTTAAATGTCAATAGCTTTCGAAAAATGTTCATAATTGCTAATTTAACAAGACCTTTTTCGGCGCTTTGACGGAAAAGGTGGTTATTTCAGTGCTTCCCGCAGCTTGTTCAGCAGCCGCAGCAGTTCTGCGTTCTCCTCCTCGGTCAGCAGTCCGGCCACATAGTCGTCGGTCTGGTGGAAGGACAGCAGGGTCTTTTCGTGCCGTTGGATGCCCTCCTCGGTCAGCACCAGCTGCTTGAGCCGGGCGTCCTGCGGCACGCTCAGCCGCTGGATGTAGCCCTTGCGCTCCATCAGCTGCAAAATGTTCGTCACCGTGGAGCGGGTGATGGAAAACTCCCGCTCGATGTCCCGCTGGAACACCGGCTCGTCCCGGTGGCGGTAGAGATACTCGATGATCCACCCGTGCATGGGGGTGGTCTGCTCTACCCCGTTTGCGCGGGAAAACTGGTTCAGCCTGCGGAAGATCAGGTTATCCACCCGGTGCAGCTGGGCGGGGATGACCTGCGGCCCTTCCCACGGCGGGTCCAGCTTGCAGGGCTCTTCAATAGGGTGCTGTGTACACATAATGTTTTTCCTCTGTTCAAATTGTTCGATGTGAAACTGTTTGATACGATACATATATTACTCATCTTCCCGCTCAATGTCAAGGGGGCGCAAAAAAGGCCGCTGCGGAAAATTTTCCGCAGCAGCCTTGATTTTTATGGATACGGGATACGCTTACAGCTTTTTGCCGGTCAGCAGCTCGTAGGCCTCCAGATACTTGGCAATGGTCTTGTCAATGACATCCTGCGGCAGGTCGTAGTTGCTGTCGGGGTTGGCCTTCAGCCAGTCGCGGACGAACTGCTTGTCGAAGGAGGGCTGGCTGTGACCCGGCTCGTAGCCCTCCAGCGGCCAGAAGCGGGAGGAGTCCGGGGTCAGCATCTCGTCGCCCAGCACCACGTTGCCGTCCTCGTCCAGACCAAACTCGAACTTGGTATCGGCAATGATGATGCCGCGGGACAGTGCATACTCGGCGCACTTCTTGTACAGGGCAATGGTGTAGTCCCGCAGCTTGGTGGCGTACTCCAGACCGTGGCCGGGGAACTGCTTCTCCAGCACGTCGATGCTCTGCTCGTAGGAGATGTTCTCGTCGTGGTCGCCGATCTCTGCCTTGGTGGAGGGGGTGTAGATGGGCTCGGGCAGCTTATCGGACTCCTGCAGGCCCTCGGGCAGCTGGATGCCGCACACCTTGCCAGTCTTTTGGTAGCTTGCCCAGCCGCTGCCGGTAATGTAGCCGCGCACGATGCACTCGATGGGCAGCATGGTCAGCTTGCGGCACATCATGCTGTTGCCGGTGAACTGGGGCTGGCGGAAGAACTCCGGCATATCCTGCACATCCACGCTCAGCATGTGGTTGGGCAGCAGATCGCGGGTGTAATCGAACCAGAACTTGCTCATCTGGGTGAGCACGGTGCCTTTTTTGGTGACCTTGTTTTTCAGGATGACGTCAAACGCAGAAATGCGGTCGGTGGCAACCATGATCAGGCTGTCGCCATTGTCGTAGATCTCGCGGACTTTGCCTTCTTTGATGGGTTTGAACTCAGTCATAATCAAACACTCCATTTTTCCATGTTCTCAGCAGCGCAGCAGCGCAGCGCAGTTCTTACCCTATTATTCTACCATACTGCCGCGCGGTTTAAAAGGAACAGAATAAAAGAAAAACAGGCAAGTTTTGTGTTTTTATCGTGAAAAGTGCGCAAAAAACAGCAGGAAATTTCGGCGTTTTGACGATAAAAGTCGTACTTTATCCCCAAATGCACGCACCTTTGCAAAATGCAGTCATGGACAAGCGCCGCCGGTTGCGGTATCATTATAGTATGAGTATATCTGCGCTCCGCAGGGGCGCAAAAGTAAACAAGGAGGTAAAGAGTATGGGCAAATTTCCCAAGGGCTTTTTGTGGGGCGGCGCTACCGCTGCCAACCAGTGCGAGGGTGCATGGCAGGCAGACGGCAAGGGTCTGGCTACGGTGGATGTGACCCCCTTCGGCCCGGACCGTTTCCCGGTGGCAACGGGCTATATGGAAATGCTGGATTGCGATGACGCACATTTCTACCCCAGCCACGAGGCCATTGACCTGTATCACCATTATAAAGAGGATATCGCCCTGTTTGCAGAGATGGGCTTCAAGTGCTTCCGGCTGTCCATTGCATGGACCCGCATCCTGCCCAACGGCGATGACGCTCAGCCCAACGAGGCAGGACTGGCTTTCTACGACAGCATTTTTGACGAGTGCCATAAGTACGGCATCGAGCCGCTGGTCACCATCTGCCACTTTGACACTCCCATTGCCCTCATCAAAAAATACGGCGGCTGGAAAGACCGCCGCATGGTGGACGCCTACGTCCACTACTGCGAGGTGCTGTTCGACCGCTTCAAAGGCAAGGTGAAGTACTGGCTCACCTTTAATGAAATCAACATGCTGCTGCACCTGTCCTTTACCGGCGCCGGGCTGGTATTCCACCCCGGCGAGAATGTGGAGCAGGTCAAGTATCAGGCTGCCCATCACGAGCTGGTGGCCAGCGCAAAGGCGGTAAAGCTGGCGCACGAAAAAATGCCGGATGCCATGGTGGGCTGTATGCTGGCGGCAGGGCAGTTCTACCCCCGCACCTGCGCCCCGGAGGATGTGCGGGCGGCGCAGGAGGCAGACCGGGACAACTACTTCTTTACCGACGTACAGGTGCGCGGCGCTTACCCCGTGTGGGCTAAAAAGCGGATGGAGCGCGCCGGGGTGCAGCTGCACACACAGTCGGAGGACGACCGCACGCTGCGGGAGGGCACGGTGGATTTTGTATCCTTCAGCTACTATTCCAGCCGCTGCATCACGGTGGATAAGGAGCTGATGGCGGCAGAGAATGCGGAAGGCAACGCCGTGTCGGCATCGGTGAAGAACCCCTACCTGAAAGTCAGCGAGTGGGGCTGGGCCATCGACCCGGTGGGTCTGCGGGTGACCCTGAACACCATCTACGACCGGTACGAAAAGCCCATGTTCATCGTGGAGAACGGTCTGGGTGCGGTGGATACCGTAGAGCCGGACGGCTCCATCCACGACAGCTACCGCATCGACTACCTGCGGGCGCACATTGAGGAGATGGAAAAGGCCGTCAACGAGGATGGTCTGCCGCTGATGGGCTACACCACATGGGGGCCCATCGACCTTGTGAGCGCCTCCACCGGCGAGATGAAAAAGCGGTACGGCTTTATCTATGTGGACAAGGACAACGACGGCAACGGCACCCTTGCCCGCAGCCGGAAGGACAGTTTTTACTGGTATAAAAAGGTCATCGCTTCAGACGGCGAGGACCTGACCTGAGCAAGCGCCCCGGCACTGTTTGCGGTATGGCAGCGCCGGGGCGTAAACGTGTGAGGAAGAACCGATAACGGAGAAAATTTATGACACCACAAATCATTGCACACCGCGGTGCTTCCTATCTTGCACCGGAAAACACCCTGACTGCCTTTAAAAAAGCCATGGAGATTGGCGCGGACGGCGTAGAGATGGACGTACAGCAGACCATTGACGCCGGGCTTGTGATCCACCACGACTATATGATCGATCTGCACACGGATATTTCCGGCAAGATCTACGATATGACCATGGGCGATCTGAAAGAGCTGGATTTTGGCAGCTGGAAGGATGCCATCTATCAGGACGAAAAGATTGCTACCTTACAGGAAGCCATGGAGCTGTGCAAGCAGATGCCGGAATGCACCGTGCATCTGGAGCTGAAATCCACCATGAACAACGACCCGGACTTTGTGCCCCGGGTGCTGGAGGTGCTGCAGCAGACCGAGATGGTAGAACAGGTGATCCTTGTTTCCTTCAACCACGCGCTGCTGCGGCAGGCAAAGCAGTTGATGCCCGAACTGCGGGTGGGTGCACTGGTATACGGCGAGCTGGAAAGCATGCTGCTGCCGCCGCCCATCATCTGGAAGGATCTGGGACTGACCAACGGCATAGACGACATGGAAGCCATGGACGCTGCCCTGCCGGAGAGCGCAGCCGACGAGGAAAATTGCAGCTGGATGACCCGCTGGATGAGCGATAAGGTAAGTATGCTGCGGGCAAACTTTCCCGGCGAGAGCCTGAACGAGATCTACAAAAACCTGATGGCGCAGCGGGATCTGCCCGCCTACATCCGCAGTCTGGACTTTGTGCCGGAGTGGGTCAGCTGTGAGTACCACACCGCCTACAAAAACGCCGGTTTCATTGACAAACTGCACGAGATGGGCATCAAGGTGTCTTTGTGGACGGTGGACACGGAAGATTCTGTCCGCAGCCTGCTGCGCACCAGCGCCGATGCCTACATCACCAACCGCCCCGACCGCGTGCGGGAGTGGATGGAAAAGGAACAGGCAGCGACCGCCCCGACAGAGTCTGCCCCCGCTGCTGCGGCAGACGCCGGGACAGCTGCCGCAGAGTAAGCCAGCTTGGAATAAGCACAAATAACCCCAACAAAAAAGAGATAGGCTTTCCCGAAAGGGATTGCCTATCTCTTTTTGCATTCATTTTATTCTGCTGCGTCGGTCAGCACAAAGGTCAGCTCTGCGGTGACGGCGCACTTGCCGTCCACCCATGCCGAGGCCTTGCCTACGCCCACAGCGCCGTGCTGCTGCACCAGCTCGCAGTGGAGGGTGAGCACGTCCCCGGGGGTGACCTGCTTGCGGAAGCGGGCACTCTTGATGCCGCCGAACAGCGCAAGCTTGCCCTTGTTTTCCGGCAGGCTCAGCGCTGCCACAGCGCCGGTCTGTGCCAGTGCTTCCAGCAGCAGTACGCCGGGCATGACCGGCTGTGCCGGGAAGTGGCCGTTGAAAAATTCCTCGTTGCGGGTAACGCACTTGCGGCCGATGGCCCACTGCCCCGGCTCGTAGTCCAGAACACGGTCCACGAGGGCAAAGGGGTAGCGGTGGGGCAGGATCTCCGCGATCTGTACACTGCTCAGGGTGTTGGCGTTTTCACGCACGGTACGGGGCTCTGCCATGGGTCAGCCCTCCCATCTGCGCAGGGCGATGCAGGCGTTGTGGCCGCCAAAGCCCAAGCTGTTGCTCAGCGCGTACTGCATCTCCTGCTGCCGCCCGGTGTTGGGCACATAGTCCAGATCGCACTCCGGGTCGGGCTGGGCGTAGTGGATGGTGGGCGGGGCGAACTGGTCCCGCAGCGCCAGCGCGGTAAACACGGCCTCGATGCCGCCCGCGCCGCCCAGCAGATGGCCGGTCATGCTCTTGGTGCTGACCACGGTCATCTCCTTTGCGTGTGCGCCGAACACGGCGTGGATGGCGGCAGTCTCGCAGGCATCGTTCATGTGGGTGCCGGTGCCGTGGGCGTTGATGTGGTCCACCTGCTCCGGTGCGATGTCGGCATCCACCAAGGTCAGCTTCATGCAGTCGATGGCACCTGCGCCGCCGGGAGCCGGAGCGGTAAAGTGGTAGGCGTCGCAGTTGGCACCGTAGCCCACCACCTCGGCGTAGATGTGTGCGCCGCGCGCTCTTGCGTGCTCCAGTTCTTCCAGCACCAGCACACCGCTGCCCTCACCCATGACAAAGCCGCCGCGGCGGGCGTCAAAGGGCAGGCTGGCAGCGTCCGGATCGGTGGCGGTGGAAAGTGCCTTCATGCTGGTAAAGCCGCCGATGCCCAAGGGGCTGATGCAGCTTTCCGCGCCGCCGCAGACCATCACCGGCTCGTAGCCGTCCCGGATGCGGTGGAAGGCGTCGCCTACGGCATTGGTGCCGCCGGCGCAGGCCGTGACCGGGCAGGTGCACATGCCCTTCAGACCGAAGCGGATGGCTACCTGCGCCGCTGCCATGTTGGCAATGGCCATGGGCACAAAGTAGGGGCTTACCTTCTCCATGCCCTTTTCCTCGCCGCGGGCGTGCTGTTCCTCGATCGTGGGCAGACCGCCGATGCCGCTGGACAGGATGACGCCGATGTCCTTGCCCTCGGCCTCGGTATCAAGACCGCTGTCTGCAATGGCTTCAGTGGCAGCGCCCAGTGCCAGCAGGGTGAAGCGTGCCATCTTGCGGACTTCCTTTTTGTCCACCACGGTCTCAGGGTCAAAGCCCTTTACCTCACCAGCCAGCTTGCACTTGAAGTCGGTGGTGTCGAACTGGGTGATGGGGCCGATGCCGCATTTACCGGCACGGGCTGCTGCCCAGCTGTCCGCCACATTGTTGCCCAGCGGGTTCACCGTGCCAAGGCCGGTGATCACAACTCTGCGTTTTTCCATAAGGGTTCTCCTTTACATTGCCATGCCGCCGTCCACACAGAGCACCTGCCCGGTGAGATAGCTGCTTTGTTCTGCGGCAAAAAACGCCACTGCCTGTGCCACATCCTCCGGCTGGCCTGCGCGGCCCGCGGGGATGCCCTGCGTCATGCCGGTGCGCACCGCCTCCGGCAGCACGGCAGTCA
>OKSS01000490.1_pt1 | contig 10956 bp, 7 predicted proteins | sample 1633641 | NCBI WGS metagenome assembly OKSS01 (sample SAMEA3879549, study PRJEB24766) | human gut metagenome | biome: human-associated habitat; feature: feces | place: USA | collected 1985/1987
GAGTTTCCGCCAAAACGGCATATTCCAATGTGATCACAAAAGCGGAGGACAGAAAATGATAAAAGTTGCGGTATACGGAAAGGGCGGCATCGGAAAATCTACTACGGTTTCCAATGTGGCAGCAGCCCTTGCGGAAAAAGGAATGAAAGTGATGCAGATCGGCTGCGATCCGAAAAATGATTCTACCAGACTTTTGCTGGGACGCATCTGCAGTCAGACTGTGCTTGATATGGTGCGCGATAATGATGAGGTTGCGGCAGAGGATATTGTTCATACAGGCTATAACGGCATCAAATGCGTAGAGGCCGGCGGTCCTGAGCCTGGTGTAGGCTGTGCAGGCCGTGGTATTATTGTGGCGCTGGAAAAGCTGCGTTCGCTGGAGGTGCTGACGGACGAGGACCTGATTATGTATGATGTTTTAGGTGACGTAGTATGCGGCGGTTTCGCCGTGCCTATCCGCGAGGGCTATGCAACCGATATATATATTGTTTCTTCCGGCGAGCTGATGAGCCTTTATGCTGCCAACAATATCGCCAAGGGCGTTAAACGCTTTGCTATGCGCGGCGGCGTGCGTCTGGGCGGTATCATCGGCAACGGTCGTAATACACCTAACGAGCAGCAGCTGCTGCAGGAATTCGCCAAACGCCTGCACACTCAGCTGATTGCCTTTATTCCGCGTGACGTTATTGTCAATAAGGCGGAAAACAATCGCCAGACAGTGCTGCAGTATGCACCGGAAAGTGCACAGGCCGGTGTTTACCGCCAGCTGGCGCATGATATCTGGCATAATGAAAACATGGCTATTCCTACGCCGATGAGCTTTGAGGAGCTTGAAAAGCTGGTGGCCGAATATGGCAATTAAAACAAGACGTTTTTACAGCGCACGCAAAAGCTGCAGCTGCAGCATGCCGGGCGTATGGCGCGCCGTTGCCTATATGGACGGCGCTGTGGTTGTCTTTCACAGCCCGCGTGCCTGCGCTCATGTAGCACGCACGATGGATATCAATTCCCAATACCGCACGCTTTCCGAGAATGAACGTGAGCAATGGGGCTCCGTGCCGCTGCTCAGCAGTCAGATGCAGGAGAAGGATGCTATTTTTGGCGGTGCGGCACGTTTGGAAAAATGTCTGCGCTTTGCTATAGAAACATATAAACCAAAATGCCTGATGATTGCCAATTCCTGCGTTGCCGGTGTTATCGGTGACGATGTGGAATCGGTGGCACGCGAGGTGGAGGAGGAATATAATGTTCCTATCCTTACTGTGGAATGCTGCGGCTTTTTGGGTGCTGAATATTATGACGGTTATTTTGAAATTACGCAGAAGCTGTTGGAGCGCTTCGTCAAGCCTTGCGCCAAGCAAAAGGACAGTGTATTGCTTTTAGGTGATAACGGCGGCCCGTGGGGGCATTATGCGAAAGAGGTTACGCGGATTCTGCAGGAATTCGGTGTGAAGGTCATCGGTCAGTTCCCCGGCTATATGGCTATGGACGAGCTGGAAAAGGTGGCAGCCGCCGAATATGCGGTTGTGCTTGGCGGCCGTGGGCAGACGCATATCGGCTTGCGTAAGGTTGCAGAGCAGCTGCAGGAAAAATACGGCACACATTATCTGGCCGATATTTATCCTGTCGGCTGGCAGGAAACGCAGGACTGGATTATCAGCATCGGCCGTATGCTGGGACGTGAGCAGCTGGCACAGCAGGTGCTGAGGCTGGAGCAGCAGCGCTTAAGTGAGCAGCTGCAGCATTTTCTGCCGGTAACGGAAGGCAAGAAAACAGTGCTGTGCATCGGTCGTATTCTGAGATATTTTCATCCGGGGAATATCCTGCAGACTATCAGGCTTTTGCGCTTGAATCTTACCGGCATTATTCTCTTGGATTCCTATGACGGTGATGAGCGTGAAGCCATGCTGAAGGTTGTGCAGGAAAACAGCGATGTACCTGTTTATACTACGGCGGAGGGTGAAAAGCTGGTTGCAGAGGCAGACATCGTGCTGACAACGCACGAGCTGCAGAACAAAGAAACACGCCAGATTTTCCTGCCGATGCTGCCGCAGGTTGCCGTTGCCGGTGAGGTCAAGATGATGCAGGGAATTTATCAGAGCCTGTGCAGCAGGCTGAAGGGAGGCGTGCGCTATGTCTGAAAAGCAAGGCTGGGGCAATATCTGCGAGCGAGTGGATACCTGTGCGCTGACAGGTGCAGGTGCCTTTTTTGCTGCTATTGATAAGAGTGAGGTTTTGATTAACGGACCGTTGTGGTGTTATTTTTATGCTCTTCGACATCTGGAAAAGGCGCGCCCTGATATGTATACGCGCTTTTACGGCTCACAGCCTGATAATAACGCTGTTATTTACGGCTCCGAGGAATATGTGACGCAGGAGCTGCGGCGCTCGCTGAGCTTAATCGGTGATGATCTGGCAGGCATGGCGCGCAAGCTGCAGCTGCCGTTTCCGGTGGTTACGCTGGACAGCGGCGGTATGGTCGGCGGCTTTGCTGCAGGCTACGCCAAGGCTGCCAAGAAGCTGTTTGCGCAGCTGTTGCCGCAGACTGCGACAGCAAAGCCTTTGGCAGTGAATATTTTAGGACAATCGGAATTTTATTTGCAGGGTGCGGCCGATACGCAGGAATTAAAACGCTTACTGCAGCTGGCAGGCTATGAGGTGCTGTGCACTCCCGGCTGCGAATGCACGTTGGAGGAGCTGCAGAAGCTGCCGGAGGCTTCACTAAACATTGTTACGAATGCGGAGCTTGGTTTACCGCTGGCTGAATATCTGCAGAAAAAATACGGCACGCCGTATATTTTTGCCGGACTGCCTTACGGGGTGCAGGGAACGCTGCGCTGGCTGCAGCAGATCAATGCGCAGCTGCCTGCTCCCGCGTTGGACAAGGTGACGGCAGAAGCTCAGGCGCAGGATAATTATTTGCTTAGCCGTAATAATGAAGCGATTGCGCTTTGGGGCAGTATGTGGTTTGATAACGTGCTCGTCAGCGCGCCTGCGACGCAGGCGCTGTGCCTCGCACAGACGCTACGCACCGAATGGACCGATATCGGCAGTCTGACGGTCATCTGCCAGCAACCGCTCAAAGATGCGCCTGCCTGCGACACTGCAGAGGCGATTTACACTGTCGGCGTGGACGATGCTGCCATCAGCGAATATTTTAAAACCTGTGACAATGTACTGCTGCTGGCAAGCAGCAGCGAAAGCTCGGTTCTTTATCGCAGAAAGCAGTGCAGCTTTGATGCCTGCAATATCTGCTATCCTACGAATGATGAGGTGTTTATTACCAAGCAGCCGATGGTAGGCCTGCAGGGCAGTGCTTACATGCTGGAGCGACTGTGGAATTGCTTTATACGCAGGAAAAAGAATAAAGTAGAGTAGGTGGTCTATGAAAAAGCTATTGATGATTATAAGCCTGTTGCTTTTGGTATTTACTGCAGGATGCAGTAAGCAGCAGGCTGCCGATGTTCCTGCTTCGCCGGCGGCGGATGTGGCCTATAGCGTTACGGACGATACCGGACGGACGCTGCACTTTGAGCATAAGCCGCAGCGGATAGTTTCGCTTACCTATGGTACGGATGAAATTCTTACCGATTTGGTTGATATCAAACGTATTATGGCCTACAGCCGTTGGGCAGGAGACAGCGAAATCAGCTTTATTACTAAGGAGCAGGCCTATACTGTAGGACGCAAGGTGCCGGAAAATACGGAAGCGGTTTACGCATTGCAGCCTGACCTTGTTGTTGCTTCGACTGCTACCTCAAGTGATTTGGTCCGCAGTCTGGAGGGCTTGGGCGTGCCGGTTTATATAGCGCGCAGTCCGCGGAATTATCAGCAGATGTGCGAAAAAATCCGCGGCATAGCTGCAGCGGTAGGCGAAAAGCAGCAGGGGGAGCTGATGGTGCAGAAGATGGACACGCACCTGCAGCAGCTGCAAAAACGCTTGCGTCAAATTCCGTCAAGCGAAAGGCGCGTTGCTGTAGCCTTTAATTTTACCTCTGCCATGGGGCGTAGAGGAGATTTGCTCGACAGCATGCTGACGATGGCGCATGTAATCAACGGCGCAGCCATTGTTGCCGATGAAAACAAGAGTGAGCATGGTATGCCTGCTATCAGCAAGGAACAGGTGGTACGCATAAATCCGGATATTTTTATGCTGCCGACCTGGAATTATAACAATAAACAGGATGTGCAGGGTTATGCTTATGCCGTAATGAATGACCCCGCTTATCGCGATGTTAAGGCTGTACGCAACAAGCAGATTAAGTTTGTTTCGGACAAATACCGCTATGTTGCCAGCCAGCATATTGTCGATGCTATTGAAAACATTGCGCATGCTGTATATCCGGAAATTTTTTGAGGAAGTGTGTTTGTAGATGATTATTAAACGTGAACGGAGTCCATTGGCTATTATTCTTTTAGCAGTTCTCTTAGTTGTTATTGCATGTGTATCTCTGACCTTCGGCCAGATAGATGTGCCTGTGGGAAAAGCGTTGGCAGTTATCGGCTCTCAGCTGAATCTGCCGGGCTTTACGGAGGGTGATTACAGCAGGGAGCAGCTTGCCGTTATCTGGTATATTCGTCTGCCGCGTATGCTGGTAGGTGTGCTTGTAGGTGCGGCGCTGGGTATTTCCGGCGCTGTAATGCAGGGCATTTTCAGTAATCCGCTGGCAGACCCCGGTCTTATCGGTATCTCCTCCGGTGCTGCTACCGGTGCCGTGCTTTCTATTGCTTTGGGTGCTGCCTCCGGCAGTATGTTTGCTATGCCGGCCTTTGCCTTTTGCGGCAGTATCTGTGCTGTGTGCCTGACGGTATTTTTGGCGATGCGTAACGGCAAAATTCCTGTTATGACGCTGCTTTTGGCAGGCGTTGCCGTGGGTATGCTTTTGGGTGCCATTACCTCCGGTCTGCTCACCTTTATGAATGAGCAGAAGCTGCAGCAATATCTGTTCTGGATGGTCGGCGGTCTTGATTACCGTCGCTGGGAGCACGTATATCTGGCAGTCGGACCTGTGCTGTGCGGCATTGTAATTATGTGCATGCTGGCGCGTCACCTGAACATTCTGGTGCTGGGCGAAACGGAAGCCAAAGCTGTTGGTATGCCTGTTACCGCATTCCGCATGGGTTTGCTTTTTGTAGCGGCCATGACTACTGCTACCTCCGTTTGCGTCAGCTGTAATATCGGGTTTGTCGGCCTGGTTATTCCGCATATGATGCGTATGCTGATTGGTCCTGACCATCGTGTACTCTTGCCTGCCAGCGCACTTGGCGGCGCAGCCTTTTTGGTATTCTGCGATTCGCTGGGACGCATTATTATGCCACCGGCAGAGGTGCGTGTAGGTATTATGACGGCGTTCTTAGGTACGCCGTACTTCCTGTATCTGCTGCGCAGAATGCAGAAGCAGTTCTTTTAAGATGAGGTAGAAATTATGAAGGTTATTTTCTTGACGAATGTTATTCGCCGCATGGGTATGATGCAGCAGACTATGGAAAAGCTGCAGCAGGAAGGCAAGCTGGATAATGCCTGCGCCTGCCGTTGGATTACCGATGCGACGGTTTGGGAGGATAAATGGCACAAGGAGCTTGCCGGCTCTAAGCTGGTCATTATGAAATGGATGGGTACAGGTCTGGATACACCGTTTCTGCAGCGCTGCGTCAGCCTGCTGAAGCAGTTGCGCCTGCCCTTTTATATTGATGCTGCCGGCAGCAAGGAGGGCGAGCTGGCGCAGGGACTGACACCTGAGCAGCTTGCTGTTATCAAAAAATATTGCATGTTCGGCGGCGAAATCAACTATAGCAATCTGTGGTTATATCTGCAGCAGCTGTTGCAAGGTGAGACTATTACAGTCGATGAGCCGAATCCTATTCACTGGTGCGGTATTTATCACCCGCGGGCGAAAAAGGTATATACCGATTTAGCGGAATACCAGCGTGATTTTTGCGTCAGCGGACGACCGACAGCAGGCATTCTTTTTTACCGCGACGAATGGGTGTGGGGCGATTTGACCTACCAGACTGCGATGATAGAAGAGCTGGAAGCACAGGGTGTCAACGCTGTCTGCGTTTTCAGCAACGGCATGCCGCTTGAGGAAATGGGCATGCCCAGTCTGACGCAGGTTTTCAACAGCTTCTTCTGTACGGCAGACGGTGTGCCTGCAATCGATGTGCTACTGAACGTGATGAAATTTTCCATGACTACCGGCGGGTCGATTAATCTTGATTATCTGAAAAAGTTTAATGTGCCGGTTTTGGCTGCCTATACGACAATTGCGCCCTTTGAGGAATGGAAGGACAGCTTTGAAGGCATGAACGCCATGGAGGTTTCCATCAGCGTTTCTCTGCCGGAATTTGATGGTATTATTCACGGCGTGCCTATAGCACACAAAAAAATTCTGGAAAACGGCGATGTCCGCTATCTGCCTAATATGGAGCGTGTAAAGCGCATGGCCTCCAAGGCGAAGAAGTGGGCGATGCTGCGCCACAAGGCCAACAGCGAGAAGAAAATCGCTATTATTTTCCATAACTATCCGCCGCGTAATTCCAATATCGGCAGTGCTATTGGCTTAGATACAATCGAAAGCATCCGTCGCGTGCTGGCTGCTATGCGCGAGCGTGGCTATAAGGTAGATTGGATTCCTGAGGATACGAAGGAATTCATCAAACAGCTGACAGCCAATGCTACCAACGACCGCAGCATGCTGACGGAAAAGCAGGTTGATGCTGCCAATAAGCTGACGGGAGCGGAATATAAAGAATTCTTTGCATTGATGGATAAAAAGGTGCAGGAGCAGCTGGTGAAGGACTGGGGTGAAGCGCCGGGTTCCGTTATGGAATATGACGGCGATATCCTGGTGCCGGGAACGATGAACGGCAATGTTTTCGTAACCGTGCAGCCGCCGCGTGGTTTTGGCGAGGACCCGGAGAAAATTTACCACGATCCGTACGTTGCACCGACGCATCAATATCTGGCCTTCTACCGTTGGGTTCGCGATGTGTGGCAGGCAGACGCTGTTGCCCATATCGGTACGCATGGCAGCCTGGAATGGCTGCCGGGCAAGAACGCCGGCCTTGACTGCAGCTGTTACCCGGATTTGGCACTGGGAGATCTGCCGAACATTTATCCTTATAACATCACTATTACCGGCGAGGGCATTCAGGCGAAGCGCCGTGGCGCTGCCTGCTTGATTGAGCATCTGCCGGCGCCGCAGACACAAGCGGGAGTGTACGACGAACTGGAGGAGCTGGAAAAGCTCATGGACGAATACGTGCACTTCAGCAGCACGCAGCCGGATAATCTGCCGCGCTTGCAGGAGCTGGTGCTGGCGAAGGTTGCCGAGGCTAACCTGCAGGATGAGGTTATTTACGATGAAGAAAAGCCCTTCGACGAATACGTGATGAATCTGCATAATTACATTACGGATTTGAAGAATATGGAGGTGCACACAGGCCTGCATATTATGGGACAGCCTCCTGAGGACCAGCAGTTGGAGGATTATCTGTGGCTGCTGCTGCGTCTTGATAACGGCAATATCCCCAGCCTGACGCAGGCAATTGCTGCGCTGTATGGCTTTGATTATTACTATCTGCTGGAAAACAGCAGCCTGATATACGAACCGCTGAATATCACCTATGGTATGCTAATCGACCGTATCGCCAATCAGTGCCGCGAGCTGATTCGCTGCCTGCAGCAGCGTGACTTTGTGAAGGAAGCTGTTGCCGACGCTCTGCAGCTTCCCTGGGTGCAGCAGGCACCGGCGGAAAGCAGAGAAAAGCTGGAAGTGGTCTGCAACTATATAGTAGATACACTCTATCCCAATCTGCTTTTGACGAAGCAGGAAATTACCAATATGCTGCGTGGCTTTGAGGGCGAATATATCGAGCCTGGTCCGAGCGGTGCTCCCTCCAGCGGCGGCGCTGATTTGCTGCCGACAGGACGCAACTTCTACGGCGTAGACCCGCGCTGCCTGCCAACTCCGGCGGCATGGGAAATCGGCCAGACACTGGGCGACCAGGTGGTAGAACGCTTCATTGCGGAGGAAGGCCATTATCCCGAAAATATCGGTATGGTGTTCTGGTCCGGGGCGAATATGCGCAGCCACGGACAGTGCATTGCTGAATTCCTCTATCTGATGGGCATCCGTCCCAAGTACCAGAGCGGCAGCCTGCGTATCAACGGTCTGGAGGTCATTCCTCTGATGGAACTCAAACGTCCGCGTATTGACGTTACGGCGCGTATCAGCGGCCTTTTCCGCGATACTATGCCGTCGGTAATGCAGGTGATGGATAAAGCGGTGCTGTTGGCAGCGGAGCAGGATGAGCCTGATGATTTGAACTTTGTACGCAAGCATATTCAGGAGGATACCAGGGAGCTGGAGCAGCAGGAGGGCATGGAGCACGATGCTGCATGGCGTCAGGCAGCCTTCCGTGTCTTTGGCGATGCGCAGGGAACCTATGGCGCAGGCGTTGCGGCGCTGTTGGAAAGCAAGAACTGGGAAACCATTGATGATATTGCCGATGTTTACGTGCGCTGGGGCGGTCATGCCTACGGCGGCAAAACCAAGGGCAAATTCCTGCCACAGCAGTTCCGCAAGCGTATGGGCAGTTTGGATATCACTATTAAAAACGAGGATAATCACGAAACAAATATGCTCAGCAGTGATGACTACAATGCTTATCATGGCGGCATGATTGCAGCAGTACGTTCGATTAAGGGCAGTGCGCCGCGTTCCTACTGCGGTGACAGCACTGACAGGACGCGTGTGACGATGCACAGCGTACAGGAGGAGGCAAAGCGCCTGTTCCGCAGCGAGGCGATTAATCCCAAGTTTATCAAGGGCATGATGCAGCATGGTTACAAGGGCGCTGCCGATATGGCCAACATGATTGCGCACAGCTTCCAATGGGATGCGACGAGCGCCGTTATGGAGGACTGGATGTACGAAAAATATGCCGAGAAATATACCTTTGACCCGGCAGTACAGGAATGGCTGCGTGATGTTAACCCCTGGGCTCTGCAGCGAATGACAGAAATTCTGCTGGAGGCAGAGCAGCGCGGACTGTGGCAGGCTAAGCCGGAAACTAAGGAGGAGCTGCAAAAGCTTTATCTGGATATGGAAGGCGAGCTGGAGGACAGAGCAGATGAGCATTAAAATGTTAGTGCTGAGCCTTACCGGCCAGTGCAACTTTGCCTGCCGTTACTGCTATGCTGCCGAGCATGAACGCAGTATGATGTCACCGGAAACAGCGTTGGCAGCAGTTGAGCTGGCAGCAACCAGCGGTGAACGTTTCGTAATTCAGTTCAGCGGCGGTGAGCCGCTGCTGAACTTTGACTGCCTGAAGGCAGTGGTAGATTATGTGCATAAGGAAAAGCTGCCTGCCGTACTGCAGCTGCAGACTAACGCTTCTCTGCTTACTGATAAGATTGCCAAGTATCTCTATAAAAATAAGGTTGCTATCGGCGTGAGCCTTGACGGCAGACCGGCGGTCAACGATAAGCTGAGGCTGAAAAAGAATGGCTACGGTGCGACCGGAGAGATTTTGAAGGGTATTGATGTTTTACGCCGCAATAATATTGCTTGTGGCGTAACCTGCGTAGTGACATCAGAAAATGTGGATACGCTGGAAAGTATTGTGGATTTTGCCTACTTTTTGGGCAACATCCGTAAAATTGGCTTTGACATCCTGCGTGGGCAGGGACGTGGACGCAATCTGCAGCCGCCAACGCCTGCAGCGATGCAGCAGGCTATGCAGCGCGTTTTTGCGCGCTGCGATGAGCTGGCGAAGCTCACAGGAATGCGCATAGCGATTGCTCAGCAGGAGAGAGCACAGCTTTTGTGTAAGGATTGCAGTCTGACCTTCGGCCATTGCTATGCTATGAACGGCGAAGCAGCCTTTGTAGATGCCAAGGGTGATATTTACGCCTGCTCTTCGCTGGTAGGCAATGCGGATTTTTACCTTGGCAATGTTTATAACGGTTTTGAGCCTGCTCTGATAGAAAAAACTAAGCAGGTGATTGCCGAATCTATGGACTTTTGCCGCCAATGCGATGATTTTAAATTGTGCGGCGGCGGTTGCTTCGCACGTTGGTATGGCTTCGAGGATAAGTCTGCCTATGGCGCGGAATGCAGCATGAAGCGTGAAGCGATAAAACGTATACAGAAGTAAGAAAACGTCGGCGTCGGGTACTTAACAAAGTATTTCGCTTCGCTGACGTTTCTTTGTTAATAAATAACGCATCAGATGCTGATTCTGATGACTAACAAGTATTTTCTACATGTTTTTTGACAGAGTCAAGCTGCTTGGAGTATCTTTTGCTTGACTATATTCCTAGTATATACAATAAAATAAGAAATGTGATTGTTTAGAATATTCGGAGGCAATATAATGAAAATTGCTTTATGTCATTTAGAGCTCAGCTGCGGTCCGCAGGAGCGCAACCTGTGTGTTTTAGAGCAGGCAGTGTGCCTGGCTGCAGAGCAGGGCGCTGACTGGGTATTAACACCTGAGGCAGCGGTACAAGGATATTATTTTTATTACATAAATAAAAACGCTGTGGTAGCGCCTCAGCCGTCACCTGAGCTGGAGCCGCTGCGTAAATTGTGCTGTGAATACGGCATTACCCTCTTTTTAGGCTGCGGTGAATATGATGTTGCCTGTGATAAAAACTTCAACAGCTGTTTGGTTTTCGGACCTGATGGCGAGCTGATCGGCCGTCACCGCAAGCTGTTTGGCGGTAAAGTGGGAGCAGAGGCTTGGGCTGATAAAGGCGATGCCGTTACCGTCCTTCCCTGCAGCGGTCTGCAGACAGGTGTGCTGGTGTGCGCCGATTTGTGGTTCCCGGAATATTATGAGGGAACCAAGGCACATGGTGCCGAAATTATTGTCGACGTTGCTGCCTGGCCGCCGACGCAGGTGTGCGGCAATCCCCTTTCAGCTTGGATTAATGCATCCAAGGTAACG
>OKSS01000491.1_pt1 | contig 10948 bp, 8 predicted proteins | sample 1633641 | NCBI WGS metagenome assembly OKSS01 (sample SAMEA3879549, study PRJEB24766) | human gut metagenome | biome: human-associated habitat; feature: feces | place: USA | collected 1985/1987
CGTGCAAATGGCTTTCCAAGATCAATCGGTGTTCCATTATAAGAAATCAATGTGCTGCCACATACCTTTTCAGCCAGATAACGGAACATGCTCTCAGTCAGCTCCATCATACCTTCATAATCTGTGTATGCCTGATACAGCTCCATAAGTGTGAACTCAGGATTGTGTCTTGTATCAACACCCTCGTTACGGTATACTCGTCCGATTTCGTAAACTCTCTCAAGACCACCAACGATAAGTCTCTTAAGATAAAGCTCTAATGAAATACGAAGTTTAACATCCTCATCAAGTGCATTGTAATGAGTTTCAAATGGTCTTGCAGAAGCACCACCTGCATTGGATACAAGCATAGGTGTCTCTACTTCCATGAATCCCTGTCCATCTAAATAACGACGGATGCTGCTGATAACCTTGGAACGTTTTACAAAAGTATCTTTTACATCCTCGTTCATGATAAGATCCACATATCTCTGGCGATATCTTGCATCTGTATCTGTCAATCCGTGATATTTCTCCGGTAAGATCTGTAAACTCTTGGATAAAAGTGTGACTTCCTGTGCATGGATGGAAATCTCACCTGTCTGTGTTTTGAAAACTTTACCTTTGATTCCTAAAATATCACCCACGTCATATTTCTTGAAATCTGCATAAGATTCTTCCCCGATCTCATCGCGTGCCACATATGCCTGGATACGTCCTTTTAAATCCTGAACGTTACAGAAGGAAGCTTTTCCCATAACACGTTTGAACATCATACGTCCTGCAACAGTCACTTCCTGGCCTTCCAGGCTCTCGAAGTTGTCTTTGATGTCTGTGCTGTGATGTGTCACATCATATTTCGTGATCTCAAATGGATTTTTTCCGTTTGCCTGTAATTCATGTAATTTGTCATAACGAACCTGGATAAGCTGGTTTGCATCCTGCTGCTGTCCGCCTTTTTTCTGCTGGTTGTTCTGTTCAGCCATTTTCATCCTCCATCCGACTGCTTCTTCGCACATTCTTTCTCCCACCTGTGTTACTACGGGAGCTGATGCACAAAGTCTGTCTTAGTTTGCTCTGTGAATGGAAAGTACTTTGTATTCAAACTCTCCACCCGGTGTTTCAACTTTTACAATATCTCCTACCTGTTTTCCAAGTAATGCTTTTCCTACAGGAGACTCGTTGGAAATTTTTCCTTTTAAGCTGTTTGCTTCTGTGGAACCAACGATTTTATATTCTAATTCCTCGTCAAATTCAATATCTAAGATTTTAACGTTACATCCAATGCTGATCTTGTCGAGGTCAACTTCTTCCTCTACAACTACTTCTGCATTTTTTAAGATTTTTTCAATGTCTTCGATACGGGCTTCGATATCTCTCTGCTCGTCTTTCGCTGCATCATACTCAGCGTTCTCGGAAAGGTCCCCCTGCTCTCTTGCCTCTTTGATCTTACCTGCAACTTCTTTTCTCTTTACTACTTTCAGATTCTCAAGTTCGTCCTCAATTGCCTTTAATCCGGCATAAGTAAGTAATCTTTTTTTTGCTTCTGCCATTGTTCCTGCTTCCTTTCTACTTCCTTACCGTCACTGTCTACGGCAGTAACGTTTCGTTTCCTATGATATTTACAGATTCTCTGCAAATTATTTTCTGTCTATACTTTTCATGCATTCAAAGTTCCTTCTCTATATTTTGTCTACAGATCTTATCGGTTTCAAAATGCACGACTGCTGTCTTTTTTCACCGACGCCAATGCCCTCATCAGCGTCCGTCCGCAATTTCAATATTATACTCAAACTAGCGCTTTCTGTCAAGTTGAAAGAGCAGTTCTTCCAGTTCCTGATAGGACTCTACGCGGTTGATTTCTTCGCGTAATTTTGCAGAGCCTTTCAGTCCTTTTGTATACCATGCCACATGTTTTCTCATCTCGCGGATACCAATGAATTCACCTTTGTATTTCAGCTGTAATCTGGCATGGCGGAGCATCATATCACGAATCTCTTCCAGACTCGGACGTTCCGGCAGCACGCCTGTCTCTTCATATGTGATCATCTCGGAGAAAATCCATGGATTTCCCTGTGCTCCTCTTGCGATCATGATTCCGTCACATCCTGTCTGTTTTACCAGCTCCTCTGCTTTCTGTGGGCTTGTCACATCTCCATTTCCAATTACCGGAATAGAGACAGCTTCTTTTACCTGACGGATGATATCCCAATCTGCCTGTCCGCTGTAATACTGTTCTCTTGTCCTTCCGTGCACGGCTACAGCTGCTGCCCCGGCCTCCTCAATAATCTTCGCGATCTCAACCGCATTAATGCAGCTGTCATCAAATCCTTTTCTTATCTTCACAGTGACCGGCTTATCAATCGCCTTCACCATTGCACTGACGATTTCATAAACCAGCTTCGGATTCTTCATAAGTGCAGAGCCTTCTCCGTTACGCACAACCTTCGGCACCGGACATCCCATATTAATATCCATGATATCAAACGGACGCTCTTCCACACGTTTTGCCATCTCACTCATAATCTTCGGATCTGATCCAAAAAACTGAAGTGACACCGGCTGTTCATCCGGGTGGATCTCCAGAAGTGATTCTGTATTTTTATTATTATATAAAATCGCTTTTGCGCTGACCATCTCCATACACAAAAGACCTGCTCCCTGTTCTTTACACAACACGCGGAATGGAAGATCTGTCACTCCGGCCATCGGTCCTAAGATGTAACGGTTTGGCAGCGTCACATTTCCTATTTTCAACTGTTTCATCATATTCTATTCTTTCTAATCTATAACTATTCTTCTTATTTGACTTTAGTATCATAGTAAATAACTGCCGAAAAGTCAACGTACACGATCTGTTCTTTCGCATTCATACAAAAAAGTCCGAATAAATCCGGCAATCACAAAGCTTTTGCAACCCTCCGTTTATTCAGACTTTTTTATCTGTCTTTTAATATCTCTTGATTTTTCTTGAAGCTGTCTTCTCAAATTCTTTCTCGCGAATGATCAGACTATAAATCTTTTTATACGCCGGTGCACCCTGATTGTATTCATCAATCAGTTTTTGGAGTTCTACACGGACTTCCTCTTCTCTTTCAAGTCCCTGCTTTTTTGCGTACTCCTCATCCGGATATATTTCTGCCTCGATCACTCCTTTTGCTTCTCTTACTACTACTTCCTGCACCAGTCTTGAAGAACTTAATTTATTCTCCAGTTCTTCCGGTGAGACATTTTCTCCATTCTTTGTAATGATCAGGTTCTTCTTTCGTCCTGTCAGATAGATAAACCTGTCTTCATCTACATATCCAAGATCCCCTGTGCAAAGCCATCCATCTTTCAGTGCGGTTTTTGTTTCTTCCGGCATCTTGTAATATCCTTGCATTACACTGCTTCCGCGAACCCACAGTTCTCCATCTACGGTCTTTGCCTCGCAGTTTGGAAGAAGTTGCCCTACTGAATTCATTTTTACATTCCATGCAACATTTGTACTGATGACCGGTGAACATTCTGTCATTCCATATCCCTGGAGAATCTGGATTCCAAAACGTTCGAACAGCTCAATATAATCCGGATTCAGGTATGCCCCTCCACTGCAGATCGTATGAAACTGAGATCCAAATACTGCTTCTTTTACCACTTTTTCCGGAAGGTCTTTTACGTCTTCTAACTTTTTTGCAAAAGTTTCAATCATAAGCGGTACCATCAGGATCATATTCGGCTTAAATAATTTGATATTTTTCGCTACACGCATCAAAGAATCATTGATACAGATAATTGCACCGAGAGAAATTCCTTTCAGGATATCCATACTCAGGCAGTATGCGTGGTGAATCGGTAAAACTGACAGGAGCACATTTCTCTCTGGGAGCTTCATATCCAGACATGTCGCGTTCTCAACGAGATTTCTATGTGTCAGCATCACACCTTTGCTCTTCCCTGTTGTCCCTGATGTGAACATGATCGTACAAAGTTGCTCCGGAGTAATCTCTGTTTTTTCTGCTCCTGTGTCCTCATCTATCGTTTGTTCCATCATTGATTTTGTAAGAGAAAGTATATTGCCCTCATTCGCTTCTTTCTGCATAGAAAGGATGTACTTCAGTTTTGGACACTTTTCTTTCGCTGCTTCGATCACATCTTTACGGATCTCATCCAGAATCAGGATTGTTACATCTGCACGGTCGATAAGTTCACACAGTTCTTCTGCCGGAAGTGACACATCCAACGGTACTGCAACATTTCCGCCGTCCACAATTCCAAAATAGGAAGCAATCCATAGATAAGAAGTCGCACCGATCAATGCGATATGACTTTTTGGTTCTCCCAATTTTTTCAATAATGCTGTTATTCCCTCACTGTCTTCTTTCAACTGTGTGTATGTCTTTGCCGCAATTTCATTTTTTCCTATTTTGTAACGGATTGCGTCTTCATTTCCAAAACATTTTTCTGCATTTGTAAGAATATCGCGAATTGTTCTATATTCCATTTTCTTTTCCCTCTACTTCAAAGACTCAAGATATGCTACAGCTTCTCCGACTGTTCGGATATCTGCTGCCTTGTCCTGTTCAATCTCCACATCCATCTCGTCTTCTATTTCACCAAGCATGCTCATAAAATCAAAGGATGTGAATCCAAGATCTTCCATAAAACGTGATTCCGGCTTGATGTCTTCCTGTTCAATTTCTACATAATTACAAATAATATCTACTAACTGCTCAAACATGATTTTTTCCTTTCCATTCTGTCCTGATCGTGATTCTCAACATGATCCGGAGCATCTTTCTTTTATACAAGCTTTATAATTTCTCCAATTGTAAGTTCAGGATTTTCTGCTCCCTTGAACATAATTTTACATAAATAGTAATACAGATATTCCAGCTCTTCTCTTGAGATTGCCTTTTTCTGATGTTCAAAGTTGAAATCCAATCCATTATCCTCCGGTCGGTGCATGACTGTCAGATACATTGCCTGTGTTGTCATTCCATTCGGATACCATTTCGTCTTATATTGAATTCCTCCAAGATCTTCCAGTCCTTTCTCCTGCAATGTCATAGGCTGGTAAGTCAAAGACATCGGCTCATACGTCAGTCCATTCTGTGGCTGTGGATATGTCCTGGAGCGATATGCGAAATATTCTGTCGGGTCATAATTTGCATGACGGAATAATTCATTCTGCTTATCACGGATTTCATATACTGCATCAATAAACTTCACATCTTCTGAAAATACGGTACGAAACGGGAACGAATGAATTCTTGTTCCACCGGATTTCTTTTCCTTTAATGTAGCTCTTCTGGCAATCGCATTATTGATCGATACATCCTCCTGTCCATTCATTTTCTGGAAGTAAGTACGTAATCCCATCAACAAAAGACATGCCAGAGATACCCGGTACTTTTCGCAAAAATCCATCAGACGTTTGGTCGGTTCTGCTTCCAAATGAAAGATATCCAATGCAGAACTCACATCATCTGTCGCATTAAATGCAGAACGAAGCTTTGGATTTTTAAACATTTCCCTCGCTGCATCCAACTTATCTGTTCCATTAACACCGTTATAAACCGGCTCTGATGCTTCAATCAGTTCCCTGAAAAATTCTCTGTCTCGCTGCTGTGCTTTACTTCCGGCTTCATATGCGAGATCCTTCTTTACCTGATCTATGTAAGAACACATATCCTTTGGATATGGGACACCTTCGTATTTTGCATTACAGTACAGCTCAATAATATCCTTCAGAAATGTGATCAGTGACTGGGCATCTACCACCATATGATGTCCGAGGAAATACACTCCGTTGAATCCATCTGAAGTGCGGATCATTTTAATTTTCGTCATCAGTGAATCCTCGAATGGAAATGGGACAGTTGTCCATTTCTGCATCGTATCAGCTGCCTCTTCCATAGTCACATTGGAGAAATCAACGAACTCTATCTCCCGTTCTTGTCTGTCCTGCTCTGCACTTACAACATACTGATATACATTCCCCTCTTTGTCCTTTGCAAAGCGTATCCGCATCCCTTCATTTCTCTCATATGCTTTGTAAATGGACTCTCGGAGTACATCCCAATCCAGATCTGTGCCAATTGTCAGGCTTGTGCCAATATTCAGTACTGCCGCATTCGGACAAAATGGCAGATAATACAAATGAAATTTTTGCGCTACTGTCAGTGGGTATACAGGATATCCTTTTCTTGTTTTCATCATTCTATGATTCCTCCTATAAATGAATCCATTGCTCCTTCATAAGCTTCTCTGTCTTTATAATAACTTTCGCAGTGTCCTGCCCCGTGGATGATCAGCTTCTGTTTTGGAGATTTACAATTTTTATAAATTTCTTCAGACATACTGCATGGAACAAATGTATCTGCGTCTCCATGAATCAAAAGGACAGGAACTTTTGCTTTTCTGACTTCACGGGCAGAATTGCACTCATCCAGTCCATATCCTGCCTGTTTTTTATTCACCGCATCCGCAATCTGTATCATTGGAAACGCCGGAAGATGATACATGCTGTGAAGTACATGTGTAAACACTGCCTTGGGCGAAGTAAACGGACAATCTGCAATAATTCCTTTTACCTGCTGCGGCAGATCAAGCCCGCTTGCCATCAATACTGTGGCGCCTCCCATAGAATTACCATGCAGGAGAATCTGAACATTTTCTCCTTCCTGTCCAATCACCCATTCAATCCATCGATATGCATCATAACGGTCCTTACATCCGAATCCAATGTATTTCCCTTCACTTTGCCCATGTGATCTCTGATCAACAAGAAGAACGTTATAACCACGCTTCAAATAATAATTTGAAATACTTCCATAATCTGCAAGCCCTTGGCTCGTGTAGCCATGAAAACAGATCACTGCTTTTTTGCATTTCTTTTCTTCGACATTTCCTGCCCCCTGGAAATACGTTCCATGAAGCTTCAAACTGTCTTCCGACCGGATCCAGACATCTTCATGAGGCTGCTCCATCATCCACTCCCTGCATTCCTTCATCTTTGAGAAATACTGATCCCAGTCTACCCCGGACATCTTCATCGTGCGTTCTGTCTTTGCGTTATAACGCATCATTGTTCTTCTGTAAAAGTATGCACTTCCACCTGCCTCTGCTGATACGATTCCCACCAGACCTGCAAGTGCAAGAAGTTTTCCGTAATGCATCATCTTTTTCACCTTTGCTTCCTTTTTACAGTTATTTCTGTTTCTGTGTTTTCTTTATTGTATTCTGTTCTGCTTTTCTGCTATCAATCAGTTTTTTCAGATACAGAGCTTTGTCAATGTTGCCTTCTACTTTCAATTTTCCCAGTGTTACTGCCAGAACCGGATCCAGCTTTCCCTCATTGATCTTAAATAATGTCTCTGCCGAACAAGTAAAAATCGCATCTCTGTCATAATACTCGTATGGTTCCACATACAGCTTTCCTTCTTTTACCTCTGCATAAAAGATTCCCTCTGCTTCTCCTGTTATATTAAACTGATATGCAAGATGTTCATTCACAGTACTTACGTCTGCTTCCATCATCATTCCTTTTACTTTTGAAAACATGTCTGCGTATGTCATTTTTCTCTCCCTCTCCTTTTCAGCTTTTCATTTTTCGACTAGCGGTCGATTTGCTATGTTTTTAATCTATCACTTTTTCGACCCGTGGTCAATTATCTATTTCAGACAATCTTTTGTTTTAAAGTGTCCTTTTTTTGTCCTCTTTTTTATTTCTATTTTATTGGTTCTTCCGACTTAAAAGGATATCGGTCAATTCCCGTAATCTGGAACTGGCCAAATATACTTACGAATATACGAGGCGGACTTCTATGCCAAAACAATTAAAATACGATAAGATTCTGGATGCTCTTCAAAAGCTTCTGGAAACCAAAGAACTTTCTAATATCTCTGTCAGTGAGATTGCTCAGACTGCTGAAATTGGAAAAGGAAGTATTTATTATTATTTTTCTTCCAAAGATGCAATTCTTGAAGCACTGGTAGAACGCAATTATGAAGCTCCAATAACAACAGCAAGACATCTTGCAGAGCAAAGAGAGATTTCACCTTTCACACGCATGGCTCTGATCTTTCAGGCCTGCCGAAATTCCTCTGCGGCTTTTTTAAAGACACAGCCATCAACTACAAAGGCTGCACCGGAGCGGGCTTTTCTTCATCAAAAGTACATGAATCATCTCATCGTTTCACTCAAGCCGGTTCTTGCTTCCATTATTGAACAAGGGATTGCACAGGATTTAATCCGCTGTGCTGACCCTGTTTCTCTTGCTGAGATCGTACTGATTGTACTGACTGTTAAGATGGATAACACCTTAATACCTTCAACAGCAGATGAGATTGAACAGACAATCTCTGCTCTTGTCTCTCTTTTGGAAAAAGGAACTGAGAATCCTGCGGGATCGCTAAACTTTCTGATGGCACAGCTGTAAGCAGTTTTCTGTTCGCGGCACCTGCATTATGCAACATATCTCACCATTTTGAATCGCTGACGGTGATATGATAAATCATGAGACGAAAGGAGTGTTTTTATGATTATTCGTCCTGTTTTTAATATATTATTACTCCCTGATATCACTTATTTTTTTAAACGTGATTTCTTTCCGGGGGCTGCTGCAGACCAGATTGAAGTCGGTACAGATATTCTGTTTCCATTTTTGAAAAATGAAGTGGATGAGACTACTGTTACTATAGATGATATTTACCCGGTCGGTATGTCTGCGAGAGTCGAATCCATCGGTGATGATGACAGCATCCAGATTCGTACATTAGAACGTGTCAGTCTTGATGATATTGAGCTGGATGAGAACGGACAGATTACAGCTACAGCTTCCATCCGCCCGGAGGTAGATGATCTACCTTTAGAAGAAGAGAAGCAGACTTTCACAAACCTGCGGAACTCGCTTCTGAAATTTGTTCAGAATTATCAATGGGGGATCTGGGCAAGAAGCTACATTATCCAGAGAAAGAATATCTATGACCTTGGTTCTGCTCTTTCAGATTATCTGAACATTACTTCCGAGGAAAAATATGCAATTGTTGAGACAGATTCCCGCCGTGAGCGCTGTGAACTGATTGAGAATGCGATTAAGGAATTCATGGAAGTGGCCAAAGTTTCTTCTGAAGCACAGGAGGCACAGAAAGGTGACCAGGAGCAGCTTTACAGAGAGGCTGCAATTAAGAAGCAGATTGATTACCTTCAGAAAGAATTAGATGAGATGCACCCGGAAAATATTTCCGATGTCCGTGCTTTTGAAAAAAAGATCCAGGAATCTGGCATGAATGAAGATGCCCGTAAGGAAGCGGACAAAGTCCTGAATCGTATGAAGCAGGAAGGAAAAGACAGCCATGAATATGGGCTTCTCTATGACTATCTTGATTTTGTCACCAGTCTTTCCTGGAAGCATCCGGAATTTACACCGATTGATTTAAACCGGGCAGAAGAGATTCTTGATGAAGATCATTATGGACTTAAGAAAGTCAAAGAACGTATCATCCAGCAGATTGCTGTTATGGCACTGAACCGGAAACAGTATGGTTCCATCCTCCTTTTTGTCGGTGCGCCTGGTACCGGTAAGACAAGTATCGGACAGAGTATTGCCCGTGCGTTAAACCGCGAATATGTCCGCATCAGTCTCGGCGGTATCCGAGATGAAGCTGAGATCCGCGGTCATAGAAGAACTTATATCGGCGCTATGCCGGGACGGATCATGGAAGGGATTAAACGCAGCGGCGTTTCCAATCCTGTTGTAGTTCTTGATGAAGTAGATAAGCTTGCGAAAGATTATGGCGGAGATCCGGCAAGTGCATTGCTTGAGGTGCTTGACCCGGAGCAGAACAGTACATTTACAGACCATTATATGAATGTTCCATATGACTTATCCAATGTTCTGTTCGTCTGCACAGCGAATTCTACAGATACGATTCCTGAACCGCTTCTGAACCGTATGGAAGTGATCGATTTTCCAGGATATACGGCGGTGGAAAAATTCCATATTGCCAGAAAGCACTTACTTCCAAAGGCAATGGACGTTATGGGGATCCAGAAGAAAATGTTAAAAATAACGGATGGTGCATTGCGCAAGGTCATTGAAGATTATACGATGGAATCCGGAGTCCGTGGACTTAAGAAACAGATTGATATGCTTTGTCGTTCCGCTGCTGTACGTCTTGTAAAAGAAGAGGGGCAGACTCTGACAGTAAATAAATCGAATCTGAAAGACTATCTCGGCCGTAAGAAACTGCATCATGACCAGAAATTAACTTCCACACAGCCTGGTGTTGTCACCGGACTTGCATGGACACAGGCAGGCGGTGAGATTCTGTTTATAGAGACAAAGCTGACAGAAGGGGAAGGAAAGGTGATCATCACCGGACAGCTTGGAGATGTCATGAAAGAATCTGTACAGATTGCACTGACACTTGTGAAGTCTCTTTATCCTAAAGAAAGCAAGGTTTTCCAGGATCATGATCTGCACATTCATGTGCCGGAAGGAGCTGTTCCAAAAGATGGTCCATCTGCCGGCATTACATTAACCACAGCACTTGCTTCCCTTGTTACCGGAAAGGCTGTCAGCCCGGATTATGCCATGACCGGTGAAGTTTCCCTCCGCGGAGGTATACTTCCGATCGGTGGGCTTCCTGAGAAACTGATGGCTGCCCAGAGGGCCGGTATTACAAAAATACTGATTCCTTTTGACAACGCAGATGATCTCGAAGATGTAGCTGCTGAAGTAAAGGATAAGCTGAAAATCACTCTGGTGAAAAAGGTCAGCGACGTTCTGAAGTTATTGCTCGGATAAAAAGTGACATATCGTTAAACGGAAACAAAAGCCCATAGCAGGAATTCTGATAAGTTCAACAAACTTACCATTCAGATTCCGCCATGGGCTTTTTTATAGTTTTAAAATTCGACAGATAAACCGTAATCTATTTATCTGACTATTTATTCCTCTGTCTCTTCTCCAAGATAGAATAC
>OKSS01000497.1_pt1 | contig 10848 bp, 9 predicted proteins | sample 1633641 | NCBI WGS metagenome assembly OKSS01 (sample SAMEA3879549, study PRJEB24766) | human gut metagenome | biome: human-associated habitat; feature: feces | place: USA | collected 1985/1987
TGAAACTCCTCAATAATGTGCTCTACTTTTATAATATTATCATGGGCTTTCTGTATATCTTTCGCCTCAATTGCCTCAACCGCAATATTCGAAAATTTTATCGCACCTTCATAAAGCATCAATGTCAATTCTGCCGGTGATGCAGTCATAACTTTGTTGTTTGCATACGCTGCGTATCCCTTGTTAGCCAGCATAAATCATTTCCTCCATATGTAATTCTGTATTTTAGCTATAATTCATGTCAGAAATATCTGTCCCGCATTCAGGCAGAACAGATACCCTTAATCTTTGCCAATATTTCTTTTTATCAGCCTCCGAACAGGTTGGATAATGAAGATGTCTGGCTCTGTAATTTAGACAATGCTGTCTCCATTGCAGAGAACTTCTTGTAATATGCGTCCTCCTGATCCTGCAGTTTCTGCTCCCACTTTTTGATCGTGGTAGTGTAATCACTGTATTCGGATGCCATCTCTTTATCATTGTAAACTTTATAAATACTGCTTACAGGAGAAGACTTCATCTTCGTTCCAATCGCATCGTATAAATTGGTCGTAAGCTGCTGCATAAAGGAAACGACCGTATCCGGATCAGAGTTTATCATCGCCATCAGCTTATCTTCGTTTCCGGAAGTTGCTGTATCGTCCTCATCACCGTCAATATGATATGCATTCTGCTGGTTCTCCGGTGCATTCAAGAAACCTAGTGTCTTGATTCCAAAACTTGACAGATAATATTTCTTGCCATCAATCGTAACCGGCTGACTCATGGCATTCGTCATCAGATTCATGACACTTTCCAAGCTGTCATCACGACGGAGTAATGAAGATTTAATCTTCTCTTCCCACTTCTCAACTTCTGAATCAGACATTGCACTCTTTTCATCATCTGTCAAAGGCTCATATCCCTTTGCCGTATCTGCGTTGTAAAGTGATGTCATTTCGTTGATCAGAGAGTTGTACTGTGTCAGGAAACTCTTGATTTTATCGTAAATTGCCTGTGTATCGGTCGCAGTTGTGACGGTAATCGCATTGGTATCTCCATCTCCGGTTGCCTGCATTGCAGTAATGGAAAGACCGTTAATAGAGTAGGTATTCAGTGAACTGGTATAAGTAATACCATTTAATTTAATTTCAGAATCACAGCCATCGATCTTCTTGGCGCCTGAATTTGTCAATGTAGAACTTTGATTCAGGATACTCTGCGAATCCTGTACTTTCTTGACAAAATCTGCCAAAGCTGTGGTATATTCAGCTGAAGTCGAATCCATCGCAGCCAGATCTGCAAGTACCGAATTGTCATCCATTTTTTTCTGTGCAGTAGTCATAGCAGTCTGATTCTCGGTAATTTTCTCTGCATACTTGTTAGTTACCTCTGTAACTGCACTTGCACCGCCACTCTGATATGCCTGCTGGATGGAAGAGATAATATTCTTTCTTGAATATGTATCAGTGTCATTCAAAGAATCCTCAGCGCTCTCATATACATTAACCTTCTCAATATTAGAGGTCAATTTGGAAATAACGTCATCGGTAAGTGTATCCTTATGATCCTCCCTGAACCTGCTCAGCAGATCTGCTGCACGGGTTGTATCAGACAATGCTGTATTTCCATGACTGTAAGTTGTCTTAACTTCTTTTTTCTGATCTTCTGTAACTGTCGCTGTTCTTCCATTGCTAACCGCATTGCCATCGCTGTCGATTTCTGTAAACGTATTGTTTTCCAGCTTATAAGTTTTTCCATCGGATCCGCTATAGCTTCCTTTTTCATTTGACCTATAAACAATGCCATCATTATCTGTGTATTCCGTGTATCCTTTTTGTGCTACATCAGCCTGATAATAATTCGTTGTCTCATTTTTCATGGCAATTTTGGCTTCCTGCCCATCCGGAGCAGTGTAAACATAATATTCATTGCCGTCACTGTCCTTCTCACCGGTTGCCTTATAAACCAGACCTGCACCTGAATCTACATAGTTGCCATCTGCATTTTTAGTATAAATGTTGTTATGATCATCTTTTGCTGTCGTGATCGCCTGAATGTATTTTTTATCATTTCCACTTCCGTACTCATAAATAGTACTTCCATCATCCAAAGTCGTTGATTTGGTGTATACATTTCCAGACGCATCCATCACAGAATTCACTCTCTTTGTTGCGCTCATTCCAAGTAATGTGGTAAGTTTCTTCTGCTCATCTGTAGTTAAGCCACTATTTTTTAATGCATCCTGCATTTCAGAATATGCCGTCGCATATCCATATGCAGATGTAAGATTTGTATTCTGGGCAGAAGCTGTCTCATACGCTGTCTTTGCATCCTGATATGTCCGAATAGCATCCACAACATTCTGCTGTAATTTATTGCCATCTGCATCATAGTACTGCGTATAAGACTTATATGTTGCATTTGTTGCATCAGAACCAACACTGAGTCCTAACTGATACAGTGCTCTTGCGCCTTCCGTGTTTCCACCGGTCAGTGTAAAATCGTTATCTTTTCCGGTATCTTTGGAACTGATGAAGATACGATGGTTTGTCGCATCATAGTTTGCGCTGACACCGGCATCTTTTAATGATGCGATCACATCTCCAACAGTCGATCCCTGTGTCACTGTAATCTCTTTTGTTGTACCATCACCCTTTGTCAGGTTGATCTTTGCATCTCCACCTGTATAACCTAGTTCAGCAAGTGTTGTGGATGTCGTCGTCTTGCTTGAAAGCTGTGCTCCGGTCAGGTATCCTGCCTGTGCAACTTTAATAATATTCAGCTGCTGTGTTCCGGTCGGTGCATTGTTTCCTGCCTTTACCGTTGCTTTGGTAGAATCGGAAACAGTTGTTGATTTTAAATTATATGCGGTAGATAATTTCATGCTGCCGACGCTGCTGTAAAGGCTGTAAATCTTCGTATTCAAAGATTTCCACGCATCCTGTTTCCAGGATAATTTTGTCTGTGCTTTTTTGTATTTGTTCGTCTTATAGTTGTATGAAGATACCAGAGCTGAAATGATAGACTCTGTATCAAGACCTGATGTCAGACCGGTAATTCTGATTGGCATATTATCACTCCTATCTGATGAAACTTTTCATCTGTTATTGTATATACTCTGCAGACAGTCCGTACTGTCTTTGTTTACATTTTCTCGTCCACCAAAAGTCCTGCGACTTCCCAGACCTTCGCGATCATGTCAAGTGTTTTCTCCGGCGGATATTCCTTTAAGACTTCTTTTGTGTCTTTGTCCACAATCTTGATCATAACGCGGTTCGTGGCATCGTGGATGCCAAAGACTGCTTCCGAATTGTGTGCTCTCTTATTGATCTCTTCTACAGCTTTCCGGATCTGGGTGTTATTTCCTGCTCCTACGAGTGTTTCCTGCTCCCCATCCTTGTCGTTTCTGGCAATCAGACTGTTTTTGGTATCCGTACTGTTTTTGTTTTCTGCCTTCCATGGAGTCGTAATGTTCTCCACTGTCTGCGTTGTGCCGCCTGTAGCACTTCCGCTGCCTGCAGCACTGCTATTTCCTGCTGCAGCTGCCTCTACGGATTTGCCGTAAGATGCTGTCGATGTTTCCTGTATCCGTTGAACTCCCATGATCCTGACCTCCGTTTCCATGGTATTCTCAGCTTCTTTCTGCTGTGATTTACACTTCCCTGTGTCTATCTGTGCATGCCGGCTATCTTGTGGCCTGTATGCTAATCTACTTAATCTGTGATTTATATCGGTTTCTTTGCGTATAAAATTAATACCGGAGCCGCATTTTTCTGCCTGTATAACAGAATGCACGGAACGAGGTACGAGTGAACAGTAACAATGTACGCTCAGCGGTCATTCTATTATTGTGAATTATGTGCTCCGGTATTTTCTTAGAGCAGATCCTTTAAAGATGCGATCGCATCGATATTGAGAGCTGCCTTATTTTCATTCTGAATCTGAAGATATACTTCCTTGCGGTATATCGGCACTTCTTTGGGAGCAGATATGCCGATTTTCACCTGATCTCCGCGAATCTCAAGCACTGTGATCTCGATATTGTTATTTACCACCAGAGACTCACCTTTTTTTCGTGTCAATGCCAGCATTTTTATTCCTCTGCTTTCTTTCTGCCTTTTACGGCTTCATATACATTAAACTTGATTGGATAATCATCTTCCACAATCACCTGACAGCCTTTTCTGGTATCTGTATTGATCACCAGAGGAGCCTTTAAATTGACAGTCGTATCTTTCTTATCCGCCGCTGCTGTCAGCGTTACAAGTATGTAGGTGTTATCCTCTGTAAGTTCTCCAAGCGGGATCAGCATTTCATCGCTGACCGATGGTGCATAATCCGGTTTCAGTTCATTTGGATGCATGACCGGAAAAGCAACTTCCGGTTCATCCATGGACTGAAACCACATGATTGAGGATGGCGTTCTTTCTTTTTCTTTGTCAAAAATCAGTGTAAATTTTCTCAGATCCGGAAATCCGATCATTCCATTCTCTAAAGTGATGATCTTCTCCTCATCGATATCTATCTCCCCAAAAAGCCTTGTGTTCGCTTTCATTCCCTTTTCCTCCTGATGCAGTCTGTATGATCACGACACGCATTCTAAAAATAGTGCTGTCATTTTACTGTTAATCTATTTTACAGATAGCTGAGCAGTGTCACCTGATTTACTTTTGAAGCTGCCTGCAGTGATGACTGATAAGCAGTGTATGCCGCTGTATACTCCAGAATGATATCTGAAAGTTCTCGGTCTTCATTCTTGGACTTTAACTCTTCCATCGTTTCCTGCTCATTTGACATACGGTTTTTCGTCAACGCAAGGCTCTGTCCTTTACTTCCGACATCTGTTAATGCAAGATTGACCTTCTGCAGATAGGTATCGCAGTTTCCAATGTAGCTGTTATAGAGCTTTTGCATATTATCATTGGCATAATCGCGCTCTTTTTTCGCTGCTGCAATCCACTCTTCTAATTTTGCCTGACAGTCATCCGAAGAATATTCCTGCATTTTCTTCATGGCATTTAAATCTGTCACTTTCTGTTCTGCGTCAAGCGAACGCTGTACAGCATCGATCAGCTCATCCACATCCCTGCTGAGTCCGTGATCAAATACATTTGATGCCTCTGTATTGACAGTAAGTGTCTGGTTTGCAGCCACTACGTAATCGATATCCTGATAGATCTGATTGCCATCTTTATCATATTTCTCATACTTTAACTTATTGTTCGTATCTGTAATATTCGTGCAGTTGTAATAATATTCCGGACGAAGTTCACCATTTGTAAATCCGGTCTTTGTATAGGAAATATCCAAAGATGCTTTATTAGTGGAAAGTGTATCTGCTGCTGTTTTGCTGAATACCATTTCTCCGGTATTACGGATCAGCACTGCCTCTCCATCTGCAATGTCATATGATTTTGGTGTTTTCGTGGATGCTTCTAACCATTTATCATAAGAATCATATACGGTAACATTCATATTTCCCGTCTTATTGACAGGCGTTGTCCCTGTTGTATCTGTATAATTGTAACTGATCGTTACCGTACTGCCATTTGCAGAGGTTTTTGTGGTAGTTCCTGCTGCATCTGTCACATCCAGGCTGTCAATGCTGTCATAGCCAAGACGGATTCTATTATAAGCAGCCTGGGTTGGAGAAGCGATCTTTGTGCCATCTAACACATCTGCCTGATTTCCTGGAACTGTAACATCATTTCCATAATACCGGTGTTCCTGCAGATCAGCATACGACATCTTCTGGTCGATCTCGTATGAAGTCTTTTGTTCGTCTTCCGTAAATGTCAGCTTTTTATTTGTGCGGTATCCGGTAAATACCGTTCTGCCGGCATAATCCGCATTTCCTTCTGAATATAATTTATCACGCAGTTTTTCCAGCTGTGTCAGGATCGTTTTTCTGTTGTCTGTTGTAAGTGAATCCTGTGCGCCGTATTCACACTGGGTACGGATCGTCTTGATAACGTCCTGCATACTGGAGATTGCAGTCTCCGTTACATCCAGCCATGATTCTGCATCTGGAATGTTCTTCTCGTAGTACTGGTCGATCTCGCTTAAGGTACTGCGCAGACGGAGTGCACGGATCGCCGTTACCGGGTCATCGGAAGGACGCTGTATTTTTTTCTGGCTGGTCATCTGATTGTTCAGTGTGTCCACATTTCCTTTATTTCCATTGATATTAATGGATGTATTATGCAATATGATATTATTTGTAATACGCATTGCCATTTCCTCCTGTTATAAATCCGTTTATACTCCGGTTTCCTCGATCAGTTTGTCATATACTTCTGCCATAACTGAGATCATTTTAGATGATAAATTGTAGGCATTCTGGAACTTGATCAGATCAAGTGCTTCCTCATCCTCATCCACACCGGAAACAGACATTCTCTGTGTCTCAAGCGCTGCCTGTATATTTGTATAATTGTTGCTGAAGATCGTAGACTGCTGTGTATCAATGGAGATATCAGAAATCATACATTTCAGGAATCCTGATGCATTTCCTGCACGGAATAAAACCGTATCACTCTTTAATTTTGCCAGATCTTCCACCAGTTTATACTTATCTACACCTTCCTCTGTATCTGCCTTATACTGTGCAGCCAGCTTGGAAGAATCTTTTACACAAATGGAAGATACACAGATATTGGATGCTGTCAGTTTGTAATAGGAGCTTGCGCCGCAGTCTGTCGTGTTTCCATGATTCTTATCGCTCTTTCCTAATACATATTCCTCACCGGTCACCTGATCTGCACCGGTAAAGAAAGAATAATAGTCTGTTGCATTTCCGTCTAAATCCTGTCCTTTTAACATGATATCATTAAATAAAGAACAGAAAGAACGTAAAAACTGATTCATCTGTGACATGTAATACGGAACACCCATGGTATCAACAGAGCTTCCGATGGATGCCTGCATACCGTCTACCTTATTGGACTGCTGCTGGCTTAATGCGTCCTCAAGTTCGAAAGTATAGGATGTGATCTTGCCATTGGCATCCGTCTCAAATGTAAAATTCGTATAATTGTAATCTTTTCCGTAAATGGTAAGTGTACCGCTCTCAGGCACCGTCATTGCCTCAATGTCTGTGATGGAAGGACTGACAACTTTCACATGTTTGCTGTCGATCACTCTTGCCTCACCGGTAAAGTTCTCTCCGTTGTTGCCATCACGGATATCAAACAATGCCTTTAAGGTACCTGACATGGAACTTGCGCCAGCTTTGAAGCTGTTGCCGGTTTTCTCCCATTTAACATCATATAAACCGTCCATATCGGACTGGTTTACTTTATTTTCCCTTGCAACACATTTTAATGTTTCATAATCGTAGGTATCTACCAGTACCTGACCACCGATCTTAACTGTAAAGTAATTAGCTCCTGTCGGCAGTTCCGGATCGTTTGAGTTCTGTACCGGAAGTTCCTCTGCCTCTGTCGGAACAATCTTGGATAGCTCATCGATCAGTAAGGCTCTCTGGTCACGCAGTTCGTTCGCATAACCACCCTGAATTTCAATGACGTTGATCTGATGATTTAAACTTGCAATCTTTTCTGCGATGGAATTGATATTCTGAACCGTGGATTTGATCTCCTCGTTGGCATTATTCTGAATATCTCCCAGACCGGATGCAACGCTGTTAAAGAATGTTGCAAAGTTCTGGGCACTTCCGATAAACTGCTGACGTGTATTCACATCTCCGGCATTGTTCTTTAAGGTATCTAAGTCATTAAACATCGTGTTTAAGATTGTTTAAAAACCTTTGGAAGAATCATCATCAATAAAATAATTTTCAATCTGCTTCAGGTAATTGAGCTTCGTCTCATATAAACCGACAGATGACTGGTTGTACCAGTATTTGTTGTCATAATACTGGTTGCGAAGCTGTTTTACGGACTCGGTCGTAACACCGGTTCCCATACTGCCGTATTTTGCATAGGCACGAATAGACTCGGAAGCAACACGGTTTGCCTGCTGTTTGCTGTATCCTTTTGTCTGTACATTCGATATATTATTTGCACTCGTATTTAAGGCAACCTGATATGCACTTAATCCTGAAGATGCAATCGTTAATCCAAAAAATGTTGATGGCATGTTAACCTCCTATGCTGCTATCCAAGCTGTGTGATCAGATGCTCGATCATCTCATTAATAACATTAATAAAACGGCTGGATGCATTGTATGCGTTCTGGTATTTGATCATATAAGTCAATTCTTCATCCGAAGAAACTCCGATTACCTGCTGTCTCTGGTTATCAACTGACTGTACCGTCTGGGACAGGTTTGTTGCAGTAGAATTGTATACATTTCCGTAGGTAGCAACCTCTCCGATCATAGCTGCATAATAGTCCTTAAAGCTGTATGCCTTTGTGTCATTCGGATTGACTGTAAGGCTTTCTTTATCCCACACTGCTGCAAGTGTCGCCATCAGTGACTGGTCTACATCTCCATTCTGCCGTAAATGTGGAAGTAGTGTTTCATCTGTGATCAATGCGCTGTTCACACTTGTACTTCCCATCGTGTACTGCTTTGTTGTATCAGCCGGATCTTCTTCATTGTATAAATAATAGGTCTTTGTCTCACCAGAAGCCGGATCTGTATAGGAAACCTCCGTATAACGTTCTGTTCCAAGTCTTGTAAATAACTCCTGTGGCGGAAGTTTGCCATCTGATCCCACTGCGCATTTATCTGCATCTAAGATCTTTGTATTTGCTGTTACCGTATAAGTATTGCCATCTGCATCCGTCATGGTAACGGAATTATTTCCTGTCAGGCCTGTAATATAATTTGATGCTTCTGTATTCGGGCATAAAATATCGTTGATCGCTGTTGCAATTCCATGGAACAGCTGATCCATCTGTGCTTCTGCACGGAGCATAACCGACATGCCTGTCGTATCATCATAAGTCTTGCCGTCCACTCCAAGAATATCCTTGTAATTGGCAACTTTATCTCCTCTCGCAAGCACAAGAGCTTTGATCTCTCCCATATCGTTTTTATTTTCCGTGGAAATATCACGGTTAAAATTAAACAGATAGGTATACTCACCCTTGTCCGGATCTGACAGATGGGACCAGTATGGTGTCACAAATCCTGTCGCTTTGTCCGTCTGTTTTTCTACTTTATAGTAGCCGTTCTCATTGACAAACTCGTTGCCTTCCACGCTGACGCGCACGACACCGTTTACCTCTTCTTTATAAGAAATATCAACAAGACTTGCCAATTCATCTAATGCCAGATCTCTTGCATCACGCAGTGTCATTGCAGTTTCAATATTTCCTGCCTCGATCTTCTGGATCTGCAGATTTAGTTCACTGATCGTCTTTCCAAGTTCATTGACCTGATCAATGTCATCGGAAATCTGTGAATTGATATTATACTGATAACTCTTCAGTCCAGAATAAACAGCACTTGATCTGCTGGTAAAAAGCTGTGCCTTCTGAATAACAAGATTCTGATATACGCTATCCTCCGGGTATTTATATAGCTCCTGAAATGAGCCCCAGAAATCGGTTAATGCATCCTGAAAAGCCTGTCCCTCTAATTCCTGATAATAGTTCTGCACCTCTGTCAGTGCCTCACTGGTCGATGCATAAAAAGACTGACGGCTTGATTCTGTACGGTATAACCGATCTAAGAATACATCTCTTGAATGGACAACATCTCCGATCGTTACACCAAGACCGGATTGCTGATTGCTGATTGCTGCTGTTGTATTAAATGTGACATAGTCACGGTCTGCAAACAAAACGCTCTGACGCACATATCCTGTTGTGTCTAAGTTCGCCAGGTTGTTTGATGTTACGTTAAGTGCATTCTGACTGCTCTGTAAACCGGCTACGCCGATAAACATACTTCCAAAACCATTTGCCATGGTAGTTCCTCCCTGCTTTTACTATTGCTTCGCGTCGAATCCACTGCTGCCTAAGATATCGCCTGTATTATAGGCATTCTTATCATAGTTGGCAGTCTCAGGTGCCTGTCGCGTACTTCTCAGCAAGGTAAGGTCAAATTCCACCATCTCCAATGCCTGTTTTAAAAGTGCTTCATTCTGTCTGTTTAGCTGCTGCATCTTAGCACCGACCTCAAGCAGCCTGTCACGCTGTGCGGTAAGTGCTTCCTGTTCTTTTGGCTGCCTGTTAAGATATCCGATCATCTTTGTGATCGTCATCTCTTCCGGGCTCTGACCTAAGACAGTCGCCATATCCGTCAGGACACGGTTTCTTTTATTGGAAAGATTAAGAAGCACGCTCGCAGCATCCTGCTCTCTCGTCGTAACATCCGTAAGATGTTCGATATTGCCCTGCACCACTGCGTCTGTTTTTTCAGTCGCAAGTGTGATCAGTTCCTGATACTGCTTCTCCTCTTTACCCAGCACATCCAAAAGCTCTTCCATTAAACTAGCCACAGATTCATCCTCACTTTTACTTTACTAAAGCATTGTACTTTTCTAATAACTTATTCGCGAAATCATTCATATCCACGTTATAATTACCAGAGTCCAACCTTTCCTTAAGCTGTGCGACTCTATCTTCCCTGATATCCGAAGCTTCTGATACTGCACTTTTTGCGACCTGATAATCACGTCCGGCCTGTGAAATGGACACCTGATCTCTCGGACCTGCTGCATTCTGCGCCTTCTGTGTCTTTAAATTCTTTTGTATACCGTATAACTGTGCTACCTGGTTATATGCATCTATACGCATGCTCAGCATCTCCTTTCTTCCTTGAAATAAGCTTCCGAAATGCATCTGTTCTTGCATCTCTATACATTGTTTATCGGTTCGTTTGGCAGATACTTTAGCTTTTTTTTAAATTTACAGATGCGGGCAGTTTTGCTTGACAAGAGCCTCTGATAT
>OKSS01000502.1_pt1 | contig 10767 bp, 1 predicted proteins | sample 1633641 | NCBI WGS metagenome assembly OKSS01 (sample SAMEA3879549, study PRJEB24766) | human gut metagenome | biome: human-associated habitat; feature: feces | place: USA | collected 1985/1987
AAGCCCCTACCCTAAATATGAGCCCCTTTCAGGGGCGCTGTCGCCTCTTTACCAACCTTGATTTTTAAGGAATTTTGAACACCCTACCTTTCAGGGGCGCTGGCGCCTCCTTACCAACCTTGATTTTTATGGAATTTTGAACACCCTACGTCTGTCCCCCAATTTTTTCATTGTCCCCCAAAAACAAAAGCGCCGGAGCATTCTCCGGCGCTTTTGTCATTATAGCTTTTGTCCTTATATATAAATCAGAGCACATTATCTATACATAAATCAGAGCGACACCTTCCCGACACTCTCACCCTCATCCGTGCGTGCCTCCACCACATAAACGCCAGTGGGGAGTTTCAGGGAGAGGCGTGAGACATACGGCGTGAGTTTGTACACCGTGCGACCATCTGCTGCCACGATACGCACATACGTCAGGACATGCGCTGCAGAAGAAGAGATCGTCACACTGCCGTTGTCGGCCTGTATGAGCGGTTGCGTGAAATCCTTTTCATCCTCCAGGGCAGGACGCTCTGAAGAGAGGATGAAATAGCGGCCCGTCGTCACTCCCGGCACCTCCACCTTCACGCTGTCGGCATTGCCATTGCCCCGCAGTGGTGTCACGGCCCCCGTCTGACTGTCGAGCAGCGAGAGTGTCTCGCCAAACGAGCGCATGCCCGAGAACGTGAGCTGCACGGGATCTTCGCTGTTGCTCAACACACCCAAGGGGACACGCCAGAGCGAGCGGCGTCGGTTGATGGTGCTCGTGCGGTTGCCGGACAAAGTATATACCATCGGGATTTCCTGCAACGAGTTGTCGAGCAAGAGTTGCATATCCTCCGCAGCCTCGTAGCCGTTGACCGCTGTGGTGTCTTTCACCACCAGTGCCTCACTCCCCTGCCCGCTTCGCGAAGCGCGGATGCGGAGCATAGGAGCCTCAGCACGTCCGATGGCTGGAGCACGCAGCAGCGTTCCGCTGGTGTGGAGCGATGTCTGCATGTTGGTGGTGAACTTCAAGGTGATGGTGTTCTTGCCTTCCTTGCCTTCCACGAAGAAGCCCTGTCCCGATGGCTGACTCGCGAGGGCGGCCTCCGTCGTTCCGTTCACGGAAATCCATTCTCCGGCATTGGGCTGGCGCATCGCCCCTTCCTGTCCGCCGGCCGTCAGCACCCAATATTTCGCCCCATTGAGCTGGTCCGCATTTTGGGTGAAGAACTCGTTGAGGTCGAGGGCGCAGGCAAACGGGTTGCCAACGAGGAAGAACCTGTTGTTGGCATTCTCGTTTGTGAGCGTCACGGTCAGTTCGGTGCCAGACTTCAACTGGTCGGTCGCCAACTTATGATGATACGTGCGGTCCACAGGATAAGTCTTTCCGTCCGTCTCGTTCGTTTCCGTGTAATAGCCATAGGCCGTGTCTTCCTTCGGCAAACGGAAGAGCGACTTAGCATACTTCTGCGCCCCGATACCGATGCCGTTGACTTTGACAGAGAAGCCACCCTGCGAATAAGGCTCCTGCACGTCGTTGTAGACAGCGCTCCAGTTGGCGGCCTGGTAGATATTCTCCGTCGCCGTATTCACATTGGCTTCCTGCGGCTTGTTGGCCGAATAAGGCTCGAGGTAGTAAAGCTTAGGGTTGGCCTTGTCCCAGCTGCGCTGATAAACGGCTGGCGCGAAACGATGGTAGAGGTCTGTGCTGTACGTCACATCCTTGAAATAAGGCGTGGCCTGACAAGCATCGTTGTTAGGCGCATACCATTCTCCCGCATAGCTCTGGCGCAGCGGCGAACCGAGGGTGTACCATCGGTCGGGAGTCAGCGCATATTCCACCCACGCCTTCTTATAGTCGAGGCGTTCGGCATGCAGCAATTCGCCACCGCTCTGCACCACGAGGTCCTTACTTTGATAGGGCGTGTAAATGCCGCAAAGGTTGACGCCCTTATCGGCTTCCGGTGCTGCCAGAAGCGCATATTCGATGTCGGGCGTTGCCGTGCGCTTGCCTTCATTACCGACGAAGTTGAGGAACTGGTCGTCGGCGCCAGGATCGTTGGTCTCATAGAGCTGCGGTCCTGCCTTTTTGGGCGTCACGATGACACTGGTGTGAAGCATCGGCACATAGCCCTGCGCCGTACCGTTGTCGGCATTGGCGGCATAGCCCGGCTCCGTATCAGCGTTGAAATGCAGGTCCTCGAGGTCGGCGCGTTGCCAGTTGGCATCGTTCGTCCAGTCGGTGTTTCCGGCTGCTCCCGTCCATTTCTGGTATTTCGGAACGATGATGAGGTCAACGAGCACATTGCCGTCACACACCGTTGACTGCGTGGCATTGCCTGCATTAAAGAGCTCCCGATAGTTGAAGCGGAGCGTATAGACATATCCCTCGCGCGGCTGGAAATCGCTGTTGAAGACGATGTCGGCATGGGCATTTGCGCGGTCTGCCGTGTCGGCCACGAGCTTTTTGAGCTGGCCCACGATGCGGAAGTTCTGCACACTGAGGCCGGCGCGTTCTTCAGCAGCTTTCGTTTCATACGCCTTCATATTGGGGTCGTTGGTGCCCGCGAGGAAGACTTCTGGACTGACGCTGGTCAGACCGATGGCGTCTTTCGTCACCGTCTCGATGCCGCGCAAAGGCACGCGCAAGACATTGGCGGCACTGCCGTCGGCCCTGGCCCTCACTTCTTCCACGGCGGCCAAACTGCTGCGCACTGGCACGTTGGTGAGTTTATCGGGATATTTATATTTGTCGCCATGCAGACCATCGAAGAGCTGCGGCGCCTCTCCGCTCACTTTGATGCCCACCTGCTCCGGATCGTAGCAATATTGCGTGCCACTGATGGGGTCTTCGCGGTCAATGGGCACCACCGTCACCTTCAGAATTGTGCCCTGCTTTGTGGCGGCAGGCACATAGATGTTACACGTGTTGTTGAGCAACACGAGCGACGCCACCTTGTCGGCCCTGTTAAGCGTGAACTGATGGAGCACGTCGATGACGCTCTGTTCGAGGGTATATCCCTCGTCGTCCTTCGGCGCAGCGCCTGCCACGGTGGTGGCTTTGGGATAGAAATGGCGGAAAGCCAAGAGCGCCTCGCGGAGCGAAATCTCGTTGGAGAGGCGGCTTTCGTTCTTTCCTAAGACGCGCCAGGTGGCGTTGTCGACATTGATGCACACGTCGGTGAATGCGCCGCCCACATAATCGCGCCACCAGTCATACTGCACGATGCGCTCGCCGATATTGCCATTCTCATCCTCTCCCACCTGCTTGACGCTGAGCGAGACGCTCTTGCCAGCACAGGTCTGGGTTTCGTGTTCAACGGCGGCCTCGTCGTCGGCATCCGTCACCACGCGGATGGGCGACAGCGTGCGGAACTTGCAGCGGACGCTGCATCGCGTGTTGATCTCAAACGAATGGAAGGCATTGGCCAGCGTGACGGGGTCGTCGGAGAAGCGCGGCACGAAGAGGAAGTAATAGTCGTGGTTGGGCTTGATTCTCGGCTCTTTCACTTTGTCGCTGATGACGAAGTGGCGCACACCAGCACTGGTGACTTCGCGAGAGGCCATTCCCGAAGTGGCTTCCACGGCGGCTCTGTATTTGAAGAGCGGGAGGTCATCGAATTTGGTTTTAAACTCCACAGAGCGGAAAATGCCTTCTCCAGATGCCTGGCTGTTGGGGTCGCCCAAGAGGGCCTTGACGAAGGCGGGCTTCACCTCGGCGTCGGACATACGGTAGAGGCGTTCCTTTCCCTCTGGCGTACCTGTATCGAAGCCCAATTCGGCGTCAAACATCTCCTTGTCGAGGAGGCAATACCACACCTTAGGATTGTCCTTCATCACTTCGCCAGTATTGAGGCCCAACTGGGCACGCACCTGATCGTAGTCGACGGTCATCTTACACAAGGTAAGCTGGTCGCCACAGACTGGAATGGTACGCTCAATCTGAACTTCTGGCTTCACGCTGAACACTTCAACATCATCTATCAAGATGTCGCCGCCCTGAGTATTGGTGCAGGCGTTGTCGATGGTAAGGCGGAAACTGTCGAAGTCGTCAGCATTCTTATTGACGAAACTGAAATACACCTGCTGCCAGATGCCTTTGCCATTATTAGTCTTAGGTTTCAACGTATTACCTTTGGCATCACGGGCCTCGCCCAAGATACCTCCAGGGCAGTAAGAATAGAGCGTCGTGGCCTTGCCGTTTTTAAATCCCTGAATGGAGAACACCACGTTGGCTGGACTATCATCCTTTTTTTCTGAACTTTCTTTGTTACGGCCTGGACTGCTCATCCATGCCGAAACGAAAAGACGCGAGGCCTTGCAAGGCATACCAGCAAAGTCAATCGACGCAATCTTACCAGGAAGGTCGGAAGCGTCAATATAGAGGAAGCAGCTCTGGCTGGCATCATAGTTTTGAGAGCCATACTCATTCTCGTAATACTTCTTAACGGCGAAGAAATTACCACGATTATCTCCCATATTAAAACGATGGGCAACAGTGTAGTTACCCCATGTACACTCAGGAGTTTTACCATTATTGAAATCACCGATAGGCGCGAAGCAATAAGAGGTGTTGTCGTAGTTGAAGGGATAGCGATATGTCAAAGAATGTTTTTGATTGGCATTCTCACCTATTCCTGAATCTGAAAATCCCGTATAGGTTCCCACAGGTGGCGAGACAAAGGCATCAAACTGCTCAGGGTCAAAGGTGATGGTGGCCACAGGGTCGCCAGTGGTTTTCAGCAAGGCTTCTGGCGAACGCTCCGATTTGAAGCTGCCATCGTCTTTTTTTCCGATGATTTCGGAATAAATGATGGGCTCGAAATTATCTTCAAACGTCAGATTGAATTTGGCAATCTGATAGCGCGTGGTGCCGTCGCTGGCTCTTCCATACACCTTCAAGGTGCAGCTGCCAGCATTGGCGGTACCAGTACCCTTGCCGTCGGTATCGCCTGGATAATTGAAGGCGATGGCGCGGTCGGCACCAGCACCGGCACCGCTATCAAGGAATTTGGCGAAAGTGATGCCACTGCCCAGGTCGTCCACTTTAACCTCGATTGCTCCACTATTGACGGCATTCTGAAGATTGTCTTCTGAGGCAATACCACCATTATAAAACCAATAGTCCTGCTTCTGCATATTGAGGGCAACCGAACTGTAATTGAGCGTCACCTTCTTCTTCGGGAAAGCAATGGTGTGCTCTTCATACCACTTGCCACTACCTTCCTTACACTGGAGCAGTTCGTTGGCAATGGCGCGGGCATTGCGAATGACATAGAGGTTGCGGCCAGTGATGGTCGGCTCCACGATGTTTTGCTTCGAGGGCAAGATGATGTCGCTGGTGACAGCCCCATTATATTTGGTGACATTTCCATTATACAGGGGGTTACCGTTGTCGCCGAAATAATCAACGAAATCGCTGTAGGGAGTGAGGTCGGCACCAAGGATGTATTCCCAATCGTCGGGGATGACCTCTGGCATTTGGAAGGTGACATTGTGATCTACGTAATTACCATCATTCTGGCCGTTCAATTTCAGTTGGTCGCCCACAACAATTCCGTTTCTGTAACGACGGCTGCTGGGGAGGTCGAGCTCGTCCACAACAATTCCGTTTCTGTACAGACGGTTGCTGAGGTTGAGCACCGAGTCGCTCACGGCCTCGTCGGTCTTGTAGTTATACCAACGCTGGAAAGCTCGCGAACGGGTAGCAGCAGATCCGACCATACAGGTAGGCACATAAAGCTCTCGCGTGCTCTCTGCCTTGAGATAGTGGATGACGGTGTAAGTACTCGTCTTCTGCATCATCTTCCCAGTATAGGGATTCTTGGTCCATCCGCTTTCGTCGCGTTGGATAAAACCAGTCATCGGGTCGGCGGTAGCCTCGCGCGCCTGCTTGACAAACCAAGAGCGCTTGGGGAGTACCTCGTAATCGGAATAGTCTTCTGGTTGGGGGACGGCGATGAAGTTGAGCCAGAAATTCTGGTCTGTTTGAATGCTTGAATCCTTCCAAGGAAGGATAGTTGTATGGTCTCCACCATGCAAATTCATACTGTAACCACTCTTTCCTCCATCATTAGGTCCCTCAACGATGGTAAGAGCATAGCGTTGCTGGCTGGAGATATACTTAACACTGAAATGAACAGCTCTCTCAGGGTCGTGCGTCACGTAAAAACGATCGCCGTCTAAATACACATAATATTTATCTTTGCTCATCAAGACAACATCGTCCTTATTCTGACCCACCAAGGCCCACATCTGGTCGTTGACGAGTTTCTTGCCGTTTTCGGCGAAGACCACCTTATTAGTGTCATTGCCATCGCTGACAAATTTATTTCCCACCTTGTCAAAGCAGATGAAGTTGTAGTAATATTTCCCTGCTACGGCATCAGAGAGTTCCGGACACGTTAGGCGTCCGAAGGTGAAGCAGAGCGTATGCTGCTTGTCGGTTTCATAAGTGGAGAATGGCAGCATGGCGACGGTGCCGTTGGTAACGTCTGAAACGCCGAGACATTTGTCGGGTTTGCCCTCTGGTTTGCTGCCATCGACGTTCAACTGGGCGAAACACCAACTGACAGTGCCGTCCTCGTCTCCGTGGTTGAGCCAGAGATAGAAATGGGTGGCCTGTGCCTTGTCTGTGGTGAGGAACACGTTGCCCCCTGCATCCGCACCGATATATTGGCCATGACCATTGCGCAGCACGAAGTCGTCCTTAGTGCCGATGTTCTTCCAGCTGTTGTTGGCGTCGTCTTCTGAGGCAGATGCCTTGGCCTTCAGCGCCTCGCCGTCAGCCGTGAGTTCAAGTTTCGGCGTAAGTTCGTTGAGATTGATATTGCGGAAAGCACCGCCCGCCTCTTCATAGAAATCGGGGGTGATGTCCACTGGGAAAATCTCAACAAAGTTGTTGCCGTTGTTGCCGTTGTTGACGTTGTACGGCTCTTGCAGCGACAGACTGACGGTTTTCGGATTGCCTCCTCCGCTATAGCTGTGGGAGATGAGGTTGCGGTTGCCGTTGACATCGGGCAATTCAATTTGCCAGTGAACGTAATTGCCAGAAGTTTCAACGAGGCGGATGCGCGTAGCATCTTTTTTATCTGCCACCGCCACGAAGGTGTTGCTGCCCATGTCGTATTTCAGGAAGTGGCGGTTGTAGGCGCTCTGCAAATAGCCGTCGCCCTTGCCCTGTCCGTCTCTGATAAGCACCCACAACTGGCACAGGTTCTTCTCCTCGTAAGGTTTCAGAGAAATAGAGTTAGCTTCCTCCATGTGGTAGGCATAGCGGTCGCCCCTATCAGTGCGGATGCAATAGAGGTGATAGTCCGCACCGCCTAACGACGGGATGGGAAGCTCTGGCGCAATGATATACGGGCGTAGGTCGACCGCCGAATTGCGGGTGTTGGGGGCCGCCCAGCAAAGAACACCTTCTTCGCCGATGCTGAGGGCCTGCTGGTCATCGGTAGAACAGAGGTCGTAACGCACGCTGTTGTTGTTCTCGTAGTTGTTCACATTATACACAAACGTATAGGCATCAGCTTTTTGGTTGCTGACGCCGAACTGCTTATTTTTTTCGTTGTAGGTGAGATAGAAGCCTGCACGGTTGCGGATATGCTGCCCTTCAACCACCCATTGGTAGAGGCGTGCATCCTTGTCAGACGCGAGGATATCACGTGCCTTTACGCGCGGTTTTTTGGCCTCGTCATAGTCCATAATGAGGGCTTGCTGGCCCATGGCTGGAAAGACGAAGTGATAACTGGTGGTGTTGGCCGCGACGTCGACAAAGGTCATACTGGTATTTTTCCCGACCTCTTCTGCACGCCCAACGGAATTCTCAGATGGAAATGGACGAACGAAGTAATGATTCGTGCAATTATAGAGCGACCAAAGCCCGTCAAGCGATGCGTCTGGCTGGTCGGCCACATCGCAGATTTTGTAACGACTGTACTCATTCGTAGTCGTATTGACCTTGTGCTTATAGCCGTCCGTGTCCGGGTTATAGCTGATATAGTTGCCTGCGGTGCTTCTGATGTAAACGTCGCCGTCGTCATTGGCTTCTTCAAGTATCCAGCAATATCTTCTCAACGGGAAAGGCGCAACAGGCGATTTCAGCAAATTGTTGCCAGGCGTGTTGTCCTGCAGATATTCGCTGCCGTTTTGGAAGAAGTTTAAAGCATAGTAATGCGGATTGGCACTGGTGCTGACATAAGGGTTGACGAGTCCACCTTCGATGTTTTCTGCAAGGCGCACCACGGCATAACGGGAGTTTTTCTTCACGAGCTGCAATTTCCCGTTTTTCACGCCGAGGGTGTTATACGGCTCAGAAACACCGCGAAGCACGGCGTTGTAACGTAAGCCTCCGGCAATATTAATATTGTAGGTACCGCCTTGAACATCATGCACAGGAATAACATAATAGGTGTTTTGATCAGCATCAAACACGCTGGCCTTGCTGCGGTCGGTCACGCTGGTGAACGTTTCGTCGGCGGCATTATAACGGAGAAAACGGCCTGCTTTGTTCTTCAGATTGAAGCCATTGACTATGCCTGCACCATCCATAATCGGATCGAAAGTCCATTGGTAGCCATTGCCTTCAAGTTGCTCCGTGGTGGTGGCAACGGCCTTGACGTTCTGGCCGTCGTCGTAAAGCACAACGCGGCCGTTGCCCGAAAATTGCAGGTAGTCGTAATCTGAACCACGTTTCGATTCTTTGAAGCTCAGGGCATTAAACTTCGACGTACTGTTGCAAGCCTTCAAGGTGTATGGGGTATTACCAGCCTGCAAGCCGAGGCGGTGGTTGTCATCGCCCGAAAGCGCCATATCAATGGTCCAATACTCGGGCTGTTCGTCTGTCTGCTTGAGGCGAAAGACGGTGGTCTCATTGACATCTAACGTTTCGAAGTTGAAACGGCCGTCTTTATATATCAAGTATTCTCCCATCTGATTGACGAGGTAGAAATCGCCCGGTTTGCTATTTGCATGCCTGGCAGGTTCGAGTTTCCAGTTCTGACTCGCACTGGTAGGCTCGAACTCCTTTCTCGTAACAGGATTGTCATAGCCCGTTCCAGTCAATGTCAGACGGGCATCGCCCTTGGGATTGGCCTTAAACTGCAACTTATAATAATAGACATTGCTGATGTCTGAGATTTTAGGGGCCACTGCGCCCTTCACCTCGTCGGTGCTGTCCAAAATGCGCACCACGCTATAGAAGGAATTGGCCTCGACAATGGCGAGCTGACGATCTTTGATACCAACGGCCTTGGAAGCATCGCCTGCCAAAGTCAGCACATAGTGTCTGTCGTCGTATGCACTGCCACTGAGAAAAACCTTCAAAGCCTCATCGCGATTGGTGGTCACGGTGAGGGCATCGCCTGCTCGTTTCAAATAGTTATCGCGGCCGCTCTTAAGCACATACGCGCCGCCAACCTGCTCCAACGTCCACTGATAGCCAGCAACTTCTGAGCCAACAGGCTGCATGGTGACGCTGGTGCCATTATCGTAAATGGCGGTGGCGGCGTTGGCTGAGAATTGGTAGATATGGGGGCCTGTGGTGGGGATGAAGCGCATGGCTTCGGCTGAGTGTAAACTACCTCCTATTCCGACATCTGGATTTCTACTTGGATAAGGGAGTACGTATTTTGTCGTTTGGGTATTATACAAGACAAAAGCTTCCTGGTATTTACCATCTGTTTGATCTGCCACATCGCAAATGCGGTATTTACATTTGTCAGTTTTGGTAGACGTACTATATTGAAAAGTATTATCCTTTTGACAGAAGAAATTCCCATCGGCGCTCTTGAAATAGACGTCTCCTTGTTCATTGGCCTCGTAAACACTCCACATATAGGCACGCAGATTTTTGGCAGATGGTGTGGGGTCTTTCTGTAGTTTATTCTCTGCCCCTGCGTCCTTGACGCATTCCGAACCGTATCCTAACAGCTCCATATAATACCAATACGCCTTGCCTCCTTCGCTACAGACTAACGGAGTGACCTTGGCGCCCTTGACATTATTGGCCAAGCGGATACAGCCGTAGCGAGAATCTTCAACGGTCCAAATCAACTGGCCATTCTTCACGCCAAGGGCCTTGCCGCCATAGACAAGGTCATAACGATCGCCGCCATACGTTTCCTTCTTATCGTTAAATTTGGAATAGGTATTCTCCGTCTTCGTAAACTCCGCCGCCTGACTTTGCTCATTGGTAAGCGTGAGGCTGGCAGTCACATACTGATTTCCTTTGTTCTTCAGGCGCACAGTATTGTCCTTTCCTTCCACCGTCTCAAGCGTCCACTGGTAGCCGTCGCCAGCAGGAGCGTCTTCCGTTGTACTGACAACGGTAAGCACACCGTCCTTGGCGAGCAACACCGTACGGCCATTGCCCGAAAACTGAAGATAGGTATATCCCTGGGCAAAGACACTGGAGATGCCTGCAACAAGACTGAAGAGAAGCAGCACGAAAGCACGCTGTAAAGTATGTGGGTTCAATCGTATTTTCATAACACGAAGTATATATGGATTTACAATTTAGTTTCTATAAGGATGGGCGGCGCAATTCTCGAATTAATCGAATTTTGCAGGTCGAATTAATCGAATTTTTGCAACGGGGTTGCGGGCTGCGCCGCAATTCGATGTTGGCCTCAGACGGCGTAACAACGAATTTAACGAATTAACGAATTGCCAGGCCGCTCGGGCGCGGCGGTTTCAAATTAATCGAATTTCTTCGCGGTTCGAGACATACGGGCGGCCCTGCACGGGCTGAAAGCCCAACAAGTCCGGAGCCCAGGGCAACGCCCTGGGTTAACGTAC
>OKSS01000508.1_pt1 | contig 10719 bp, 14 predicted proteins | sample 1633641 | NCBI WGS metagenome assembly OKSS01 (sample SAMEA3879549, study PRJEB24766) | human gut metagenome | biome: human-associated habitat; feature: feces | place: USA | collected 1985/1987
AATTTTCTTTCTGTTATTATACCTTGGCCGTGTAACATCGGCAACCTTGCCGACGGGCAATAAAATACTACTAAAACATAAAATTGTGTTTCGTTCTCATAGTCAAACCCGAAATGTAAAATAATATAGGGGTGATATGAGAATGTACCAAGACACCAGACGGCTTGACTTCCACGCATTAGGCCGGGAGATCAAGCGCAAGAGAGAGGCGAAAGGCTGGACACAGGAATACCTTGCACAGCTCGTAGACCGTACCCCTCGTTCCATCATGTATTTTGAGAACCGGGGCCAGCATCCAAGCCTGAACACCTTTTACCAAATCGTCACCTTGCTGGACATTTCCGTAGACCAATTCTTTTATCCTGACAGGCAGAATAGCGAAAGCGACTGCCGCCAGCATATTGACAGGCTGCTCAATACAATGGACGAAAAGGAATTGACGGTCATGGAGGCCACAGCAGAGGGACTACAAAAAGCCAGAGAAACGGAGGAAACGTAAAAGAAAGCGTAACCTCCGTTTTTTTGCGCCATGTCGCGGGTTGCGCGTTTTGGCAAGCAATTCGGGTGTGGCCACACTCCGAAATTTTTGCAGGGCGCAGGGCCCGCAAAAATGCTTGTTGGGGAGCTCCCCAAACCCGCTGTACTTCGGGACAAATTGTCCCGAAGTCCCGGTGCGCTGCACCGTAGTCTGCGGCCCGTCACTATCGTTCCTGGGCCTTATTCTCACGCTCGTCTGTTATGCCGAGCAGGTGATCAATGTTCGCTTTTATTGCCACGGCCTCCCGCATTTGCCGCTGGGCATCCCGGTATTCTGCATAAAGCTCTTTCTTTTGTCGCGCCAGCTCACGGCGGGATTTTTTTAGTGCTTCAATCTTAGGGAGCTTTGCGCCGCCCAGTATGGTGTTCATGGTATCCTTTGCCGCCCGGTAAGTGGCAAGCTCCGCTTCATGCTGGGCCAGATACTTTTTGCTGTACCGTGCAGCCTTGTACCCGTCGAACACCGGGCGGGTCTTGGCATAGTCCACCGTGGCAGCCATCAGCTCCGAGGTTTTGGAAAGAGCCTCCTCCGTTGTGCGGAGCTCGTCAGACAGCTTGTGAAAGTGATCCACCGCAGCCTCGGTGCTGGCCGTCAGCGCCGCATAGTCTGTCAGATGATGCTCCTGCAAATACTGGAGTGCAGCCGCCATCTGCTTTAAGTTGTAGACCTTGGCCCATCGTTCATAAGCCGGGCCCTTGCCCTGGGCCATACGCTTTTGAATGTCGATGATGAGATTAACTCGCAGTGGCGGAACCGTGGGCTCCTCTGGCATCTCAGGGAGTGGACGTTCCCCGGCAATTACTGCCTTGATGTCCTCCGGGTCAAATCCGGCTCCCAGTGTAGAAGCCCGGAGCCGAGTCGGTTTTTCCTGCCCGGGCGCAAGGAATGAGATGACACCGCCGCGTCCCTGTTTCACCGAAAAGCCGGACTCCTCCATGAGACGAAGAAAGTCGGCAAAGTCTGTGGGCTTTTTCTCCAAAGCCGCGAGAATAGCCAGCCGTACCCGCTGCTTGGCAGAGGGTGGCTTTTCTCCGATCCACTGTCCATAGTGGAGAAAACGGCCCTTGCTGTGCTGGCACGGATTTTGGATAACAGACAATTCATGTTCGATGCACACGCGGTCAGAGAGCCGCCGCAGGGCAAAGGACGAACCAATGAAATTATGAAATTTCCGGGAGCGGTCAAAGGCCGTCGCATTGAAATAAATGTGATTGTGGATATGGGCCTTGTCGGTATGCGTACAGACGAAGAACTGATACTTTCCCTTTGTCCAGCGCATCGCCGTTTCATAGCCGATACGGTTTGCTTCTTCCGCCGTAACCTCCCCGGGCAGGAACGCCTGCCGGATCTGAAAGAACAGGGCCCCGCGAGATACGGCCCGGCCTGTCTCTGCAAGGTATTGACTTTTTACCAGAAGAAACTCGGCGGGGGCCGTGTTCGGATCGCAGAGATAGGAAGATACGGCTCCCAGCTTTTCCGGGTTCAGGCCATAGATGAACCGATCCTCCATCGTTTGAATTGCACTTTTTCCTGCCGCTGTTTTATAAGGGCGGATGTAGGTGGTCGCCGTAGAAATCCCTCCTTCCGGCAAATAGTATTTTTACTTTGGGACACTTTGTCCCGAAGTAGAAAAAGCCGGGGAGCGGTATCAACCACTCCCCGGATGGGTCAGAGCTCTACCAGCGCGGAGAGCTGTTTCAAGAGATCAGACAGCGGCCCCCACAAAGCGGCATAGTCCCGCTGCAAGGCCGCGAGTTCTTCGGGATAAATCGCGCCGTAGGTGTTGGCTTGAATTGCCACTTGGTTCAGATTGTTGGAGCATCGCCGCTGGAGCGAAACCAGCTCACGAACAGGCGAAAGGTCAACATGAAGCACATACCCACTCAGGGCCATTTTCCGCATATAGGCTCCCATGTTACGGATGCCAGCCTCCGCCATACGTTCTTGAATCAGGGCCTGCTCCGCCTCCGACACCATCACATGAAGATGGATCGGACGGCGGCGCTTTTTTGTCATCGCTCCTCACGCTCCCGGCTGCGGCAGGCGCGGGGCGGCTCCTTTACCTTATCCAGCGGCTTTTCCTGTTCGTCTGCCGGAACAGGGTGCGGCAAATGAAATTCACGGTGCAGGCGCAGCACCTCCAGTACAGACAATTCCTGTTCACGTTTCTTTTCCATATACGCACCTCCTTATCTATCGCCACGGTCAGGCTGACTCCGCTGGGGAGCCGGAGCCTCCGAGCCGCGATCTGCCTCCGCCAACTTTGCCGCATTTTTCATCTGCTCGGCAATCGGACGGGGCCTGTCGGGATTATCAGGCGCAGGACGCAGCTCATAGTCGGATGCCTGTTTTTCCGTTAGCGGGCGGGTATAGGTAAGATAGCCCCAAGCCAAGAACGAGCCATTTTCCACCGGGATGCGCTGATCGTAATTGAAGATTTCATCCGGCTTGTTATAAGGCGGCTTCGGGAATGTCCCGATGTCCACAGGCCGCTGGGTCGAATAATACTTGTAAAGGCCGGGAGCCTCGGTCTGCCTGATCCCGACGTTATAAATACGCTGATAGTCCTGCACCCGGTCTGTAAAATCCTGTTCCATCGCGGTGCGGTCATTTCCATAGTGACCCCATTCGTACTGCCGCAGGCCGTCTTTGTCATCATAACAGGCCCATGTGACATAGCGGGATGGCGCGGTGGGATGCTCGCCCAATGCAAATCCTCGTCCATTTTCCAGCATGACCGCCTTCAAAATGGCATAGCCTTGATTTTTGTCCATAGTACACCTCCCATCATCGAGACATTTCTTTGTTTTCTCTTTTCACAAACGGCTGGAGCTGATAGGGGCTTGTACCGTCCTCGGGCCGCAGAAAGTCTATCCGGGCCGCAGCACGGATGGCGTTCTGGTTAAGCTGCCGCTGCCATGCCCCTTGGCTGGGAGCCCACTTAAAGCCGTTGCTTTTCAGTTCCTGCCGCTGATTGGCATCGGGCTTTTCCTCAAAAATAAGCTGCAAACGATTTTCAGCCTCGTTGATTTTTGCCTCGCCTCCGGGGAATGTCCAGCCTGCAAACTCGGAGCGGCTGCTCAGTTTATCAATGCGCTGGCGCACACGGCGGATGTTGGCGTTGTTGTTGGAAAGCAGATAGGCGGGGTATGGCTTGCTTTTGTCCAAGTGCCATGACTGCGCAATATCTGCTTTGAGCTTTTCGGCCTGCTCCGGCGTAAGCTCCGGGCAGCCGTCCAGCGTTTTGTGTTTCCGAAAATACGCATTGACCGCCTTCATGGTGGCCTGCTGGGACTCCAGCCCCTCCAGCTTTTTTGTCAGCTTTTCCACGGCCAGATCGTCATCCGCGCTGATCCCACCCATTCCAACAGAGCGGATTTTATCAAGCAGCTTTGAAATCTCCGCATACTCTCCATAGTTGCGATCCCGGGCGGCGTTCTGCTTGTGCTTTTTTGTCACAGGGAAATTGCCGCCCCCGGAGATCAGAATAGAGGGTACACGGGCATCAATCACATTGCGTTCATTCAGATTTTCGGCAAGTTTCCGGGCATAGCGATCCACCAGCGCGTCAATCTTATCATGGTACATGGGATCGACACGGGCTTTCTGGCGTTCCGCCGCTGCATACGCTTCATCGACCATTGCCCGGTAGCCCGCCGTAGCGGAGCCCGGCTGATAGTCGGAAAAGCTGTTCATATCTTTTGCCCGCTTTGCGGCTTCTTCATTGATCGGATAATATTTCGGCATAGTACCTCCTTCCACAAAAGCCGGAACTTTGGGACAAATTGTCCCAAAGCCCCGGCAGCTAAAATGTTGACAGCATCTCACGGAAACAGGGCCGGACGTAGAAACATACGCCTCCCGCAGAAAAGGGCCTTAAAAAGCCTTGCTACAAGCGGATTTGTGATGGTCTAATTGTCAACACATCAGCTCCGTTTTTTTCGCATATATTCCCGCTGCTGTCTGCGGTGTGCCGCCTTTGCACAGGCCGCCGAACAATAGGTTTGCCGTCCATCAGGAGCCACGGCTCTGCCGCATACCGGGCAAGCCTTGAAATCCGGCCTTGGCCCCTCTGTCAGCAACGCAGCCTCCAGCGCCGGATCAAGGGGCAGAACTGCCTCGCGGAAGTAGCGGCAATAAGCCCCCGTCCAGCATTTCCCAAACATATAGCACTCGCAATCCAGCGGCAGGCAGCCGCAGTCCCGGTCATAGTTGGCACACCATTTTGACACCAGCCTGCGGATTGCCGCTTTTTCTGTCCGGGTCAGTTCTCGGCCCACAGTATCACCTCCCGTTGCCCGGTGGTTTGAGCTGCTCCCGGTAGCAGAACACGCAGCCGATCCCGCGCCAGTAAGGGCAGCCGTCACAACGGGAGCCCTTCGGCGGCAGGCTGGGCGGCACACCCTTAAAGTAGCTTTTTTCTTTCATAAATCCCTCATAGGGGTTGTTGGTAAATCTCATTCATTATCCTCGCTTTCGGTATCGTCCTCGTCCCAAGGCGGCCCATCGTCCTCGGGATCGTCATAATCAGCCAGTTCCTCGCTGTAATCCTCTTCGGGTACAGCAGCTTTTTCATGCTTCGGGCGGTAGATTTTGAAGTACCAGCCTGCACCGCTGCCCAGCACAGCCACAGCCAAAATCAGCAGAAGCGTCCCGGTATTGCTTTTCTGCTGGGGCTCGGGTTCCGGCTCCTCCGCAGGTTCCGTCACCGGAGCGGGTTCGGGAGCTGTGCCAGCACACTCGGTCATGTTGACCGCACAGACCGCGCAATCCGTATTGATGGCTCCGGGCGCACATTTTTCTGTGCAGGAGCAGGCCGGAAGCTCTCCGCCAGCGGCCTCCAGTGCCGCCAGCAGATCGGCTTCATCCACCATGTTCAGAAAGTAGGTGTGATACTGTTCGCCATCCTCGTCCACAGGCTTGTCATAGTCAATGACAATGTAAAAGGTGTTGCCGCCGCTGGTTTCCACCGTGATGAACTGTTTGTTGGTTGCAGCATCATAGAGCAGATCGCGGGTCACAAGGTTTCCATCCTCCGAAAAGCCCTCGCCCGGGGTAATGGTAGGCGCTGGCTCCGAGGGCGGAGTTTCTTCCACAACAGGCGGTTCCTCATTTCCACTGTCCGAATAGGCGTAGGCTGGAATCGCAGAGCCGCATAAAAGAACGGCGGAGCAAAGCCCCGCCGCCAACATACGAAAGTGTTTCATATTCAGTTTTCCTCCTTCTTTTCTTCTTCGGACTTCGGGACACTTTGTCCCAAAGTGCCACCGTCCTTCAGCTTTTCAAACAGCAGCGGGAGCTCCGTAAGGGAAATGCTCATACCGCGCACAATGTCCACGATCTCGCTGTTTTCTGCCTCCAGCTTTTTCTGCTCCAGCTCCTTGAGCCGGGCCTGCTGTTCACTGATTTTGGCCTTGACCTTATCAATCTCGGCCTGAATTTTCATGCTTTTGGTAGTTGCCATTTCAAAACCTCCTATCACGGTAAACGCCCGTAGGCGTAAAAATGAGATTGCCAGTAGCTTGTATTCAAATTTGCGTAGCCGATGGGATCTCCGCAATGCAGCATTTTCCCGTCACCGACATAAATCCCGCAATGGCTCACGCCCGGCGTGTCATAGGTGCCTTTGAAGAACACCAGATCACCGGGTTTGGGAGAACTGGTCGGCGTACAGATGTTATAGAGCCCCTGGGCTCCCAGCCTGCCCACATTCCAGCCGGAGTGATTGATAACCCACGAAACATACCCCGAGCAATCAAAGGAAGTGGCGGGAGAACTGCCGCCCCACACATAGGGATAGCCGATGTATTTCTGCGCCTCGGCAAGCATCGCGGCAAAGGTTTCATCGTCCAGATATTCTCCGGGCACTTCGTAATCACCGGGTTTCCCGGTAATGTACTTGTTCACATAGGGAGAATCCGGAAACAGGTCAGGACGGTTTCCCAGCGTTGCCATATAGATGGCATACCGGGAAAGCTGATCCTCGCCCATAACGTACACAGGTACATGGGACAAATCAAAGTTTTCCAACGTGACCGTACAGATGTAATAATCGTAAGGCACCTGATAGGTGTCCGTATGGGAGTTGCCATCCTCGTCCGTCCATGTGTCGGTTTCTGTGCGATACCGGGTTTCCACCACCACATCCTCCGTGAGAATGTACTGGCGGTCAAACAGCATTTGCAGCGTTCCCTGTACTTCGTCTATTGTCCATTGCCCCTCATGGAGCGCACACAAAAGAGAAAGCAGCACATAGGGGTCATGTTCGATTTCGTCCAGATCGAAGTGGTATTCGTCATAGTCATGGGTGCTTTCATAGGTGTCCAGATAATGCTGCAAATCATCTTCCAGCGCACAGTAGGCAGCTTCGGCGGCCAGCATATCCCGATCCTCGCAAGGATAGGTGCTGGCCCCTAATGCACCGGCCCCGGCGTTCCCCAGCATAAGCATGGTAGAGGAACAGGACTGCATAGCAAACAGGAGTAACACACAGAGCACCGCAACCACGGCACCTGCGGGATGACTTTTGACAAATTCCACTGCCCGGGCGGTCAGGCGTTCTGTGGCTGTGGCAGTTTTCCCAGCCGCAGCCGCGCTCTGCTTTGCAGCCTCCTTTGCCTGCTTGCGGTATTGCCTGCGGAGCCGTTGCTTTTGCCAGTAGCGGGTAAGGGCATTTTTCGTCAGCTCCGGGTGCTCCTGTGCGGCGGTGTGAAAATGGTAGTCCGCCGTGTATTTGGTATAGCGGGCCTCGGCCTTGCGTACCACTTTTGCCGGATGTTCCCGGACTTTACGGCGCACAAAGCGGGAGCCGTGCCGCAGCGCGGTTTCTCCCACAAGCTCAGAACGGTGTGCGCCTTCTGTGCCGACATTTTCCTGTTCCACTTCAAAAATCTTGCCATGTACGAAGCTGTGAACGGAACCACTGGCAACACGGCCTATGCGTTTTACCGGGCCGGGCTTTTTCGGCGGCTTTTGCTTTGCCAGCTTCTCCCGGGCCTGTTCCAGTTTTTCGCCTTGGGACTCCATGCGGAGCTTTGCCGCCGCAGCCTGTTCCTGCTGGCTCTTTTTGCGGAACTTGGACTTCGGGACACTTTGTCCCGAAGTGTCGGAAGCCTCCGGCCCGGGCTGTTCCCCGTCAGGGGCGTGGGCGGTCTGCGACCAAGCCTCCTCCTTGGCCCTATTCGTTTTTCGTTTCATTCTTCATATCCTCCGGGCGGGTAGTCAGCAGGTCATAGATTTCTCCGCGAGGGAACCGATCCACAAACGGGATGGTCACATTTCCATAGAACAACAGACCCTCGCCGGAATTGCTGTGTGTGATATAGGAAAGCTGGTGCTCGGAAATGCCGAGCTGTTTTGCCAGAATGGTACGGTCACTCTGCGCCTGCGAAAGCAGGATCATAAAATCCGTGTTATCCAGAATGTTCTCGATTTCCCGGCTTGCCAAAAGGTCTTTGACGTTCTGCGTCAAAGCAGACGGCACACATCCTTTTTTACGCAGCATTTTCCAGACCGCCACAAAGTAGCTGGCCGTCAGCGGATCACGGAGCAGAATGTGGAACTCGTCAAAGTAGCACCAAGTCGCCACGCCCTCGGCGTGGTTGGCGTTCACCGCCGCCGTGACAAATTCGCTGGTGGTGTGCATGGCGATCTTGCGTAGGTTTTCACCCAATCCCTTTAGGACGATGCAGACCACACGGGAATTGAGGTCAACATTCGTGGGATGGTTGAAAAGATTGAGAGAGCCCGTGCAGTAAAGCTCCAGCGCCGTCGCCACCCGCCGCGCCTCCGGCTCGGGCTGGTGCAGCAGCTCCTCATACAGATCTTGCAGCAGCGGCGTTTTTGCCGTTTCCAGCCCCAGCGCCATCTCCCGGTAGACCAGCCGCACACAGCGGTCAATGACGGTTTTTTCGATGGGCTGCAAGCCCTCCTTGCCGCCCACGATCAGCTCACATAGGGACAGCAGAAAATCCGCCTTCATGGAAAGCGGACTGTCCTCGTCATTGATATTCATTTGCAAGTCCATAGGCGAAATGTGGTGTGGGCTGTCCGGGGCGATCTCAATGACCTGCCCGCCCAAGCGCCGCACCAGCGGGGCATATTCGCCCATCGGGTCAACCACGATGATGCGGTCATTGGTAGCGAGGAACACATTGATCAGCTCACGCTTGGCGGCAAAGCTCTTGCCGCTGCCCGTAGAGCCGAGGTACATTCCGTTGGCGGACTTCAGCTTTTTGCGGTCAGCCATGATGACATTATTGGAAAGAGCGTTCATGCCGTAGTAAAGCGCCTGCCCGTCCATGCGAAGCTCCCGGGTCATAAAGGGAATGAAAATGGCGGTGGAGCTGGTGGTCATTCCCCGCTGAATCTCAATGCCGTTATAGCCCAGCGCCAGCGAGGACACAAAGCCCTGTTCCTGCTACCAGTCCAGACGGCGCAGAGCACAGTTGTATTTCTGCGCGATGCCGCTCACCGTGAACACATCGTTTTCAAGCCGTTGCCGGGTGGGAGCGAGGTTTACCACCGTAAAGGTCAGCAGGAACATTCGCTCGTTGCGGCTTTGCAGGTCTTGCAGCAGCTTCTTCGCCTCCGCGGCATTCTCCGCGCGCACGGCGCGCAGGCCCTCGACCGTTGTCTCTCCGTGGACGATGGCATTGGAAAACGCCACCGTGCGGCGGATGGCCGTCGGGCGGGCGAGGTCGGTCATCACCACGTCGATCCCGCAGCGCCACAATCTCATGGCCGCGCCGCTCGCGATGTCTCCTGCGCCGCGTATCAATGCAAGCATACATATACCCCCTGATGCAGACTGCCCGCGATGACCGGGCAGGAAAATTCATTTGCCATGGCCTGCGCCGCTTCATAATCGGCGGCAGACTCCACCTTATTGATATAAACGCGGTCGCCGTAACCCTCGGCGTTGACGACGCGCGCGGCGAGCTGCGGCGTGACGACCGTCTCCTCATCCACGCCCGCGAGCTGCGCGTAGAGCGCGCTGCGGTGGCAGGTCTCGCGGATGGTTTTGCCGACGCCGTCGATGCCGATGACCATGATGACACGCTGCGCCTCCTCCGGGATCACCGGCTCATGGGAAGCGTGCGCCTTGAGCGGCAGGCGCTTGGCACCGTCCGCCTCGACAAGCACAAAATCCGCAAGCTGCGCCAGCGTGCCCATTGAGAGCCGCGGCGCGCAGAGCTTGCCGCTCTCCGCCTGCGAGGCAACACAGACGATGCCCGACCGCTCCAATGCCGCCGAAACGGCGGCCTCGTCCGCATCCAGCAGCGTTTCATACTGCTCCGGACGGCAGATGTGCGTTGTGGTCGTGATAATGACCTTACTCTTTTTCGAAAGCTCCCCGGCGAGCGTTTCCATCAGCGTCGTCTTTCCGCCGCCGTTGGGACCTATGACACCCAGGAAATCGTCGTCGCCGATTTCCAGATCGACATGTTGAATGGCTTCGTATCCGTCGTATGCGACGCTTACGTCGCGCATCGTTACCAGATTCATTTTGCGGTGATTAAGTCGGTTATCGTGTCGATGTTCGCTATGGCGTCCCGGTCCAGCGGATCAATCGCCACGTATTCGGCGTCGATGTCTCGGGCTATGACCTCCACGGTCGATGCCGGGAATTGCTTTTGGTAGAATATCCGGCGGACTCCATCCTCCCGGGCTTGCCGGATGATCGCCGTCAACTGCCTGGCCGAGGGCTCCTTACCGTCTGCTTCGATGGCGACTTGCCGCAGCCCGTAGTCGCGGGCATAATAGGTGAGGGCGGTGCGAGCGTCCAATGCTTGTAACTCTTTCTGCAACCGGTTATAATTGGTTTCGTATTTCACCGAATCGGGATAGGCTTTGCGAATGGCTTCGAAAGCGTTTGCCGCCATCTTCTGCAACGCCTTCGGGGAGGTCCAGACATGGGGATCGACACCGTGCGTATGATTGTGTCCGTGGCTGCTGTGCGAACAAGAGCCTTCGATCAGGTCGATTCCGCGGCTCAGGTCGATGACTTTCTCCTGTTGTTCGATTTTGCCCAACAGCGAGGTTTCGAAGTCGATAAGTCCCACATTGAAAATAAGTTGTGCTTTGTTTAGCTCCACAAATTGTCTGGGCGTAGGTTCGAACGTCTCGGGACTGGCTCCGGCGGGCACGAGTACTTCGACTTCGAAATCTCCGCCGACAAT
>OKSS01000509.1_pt1 | contig 10709 bp, 7 predicted proteins | sample 1633641 | NCBI WGS metagenome assembly OKSS01 (sample SAMEA3879549, study PRJEB24766) | human gut metagenome | biome: human-associated habitat; feature: feces | place: USA | collected 1985/1987
CGCCTCCGCCGCCTCCTTAAAAAATGCCCGGTCCTCTTCTTTTGCCCACAGTGCGAACAACTCATAAAAATGAGGCAGATGATAGGACGGATCCGAAAAATCCACATCCGTGATAAAACGGATCAGATGATTTGAGGCATCCCACATGGCTCTGCCACCCTCTCCGTTTTCTCCCTTGTGGATGCAGGTGTGCAGCAACTCCTTCGCTTCCCTGCTGTAATTGAATATCCCTTCGCCGTCTCCCCAGCGGTGCGCTGCGAAAAACAGTGCCATCGCAAAAAATTCCTCACCATCCGGTGCTGCGCCAAAAGAATTTTTTGTTCCATCCGGCTGCACCGACCATGCAAAATATCCTGCATTTTCGCCTTCCTCTAAGTACATATAAGTTTTTGCCCATTTCCACAGACGGTCAAATTCTTCTTTCCGGTCCATCTGGACACACATCATCATGCCGTAGGACATCCCTTCTGTCCGCGCATCATGGTTACCCGTGTCCTCGATATATGCCATATCGTCCCCGACGGGATGATAGATTCGCTCTGATTCTGCCCCGTAAAAAAGTGTATGGAAGATCTCATTTTTCCGCTTTTCTATGGTTTCCTTATCATAGCCTGCCTCCGCAAATACATTGCGGTAGGTTCCAGTCTCAAACGCTCCTCTTTTCATGCAACTTTGTCCTTTCCTCTTATTCCTTGACACCGCCAATGGTAAGTCCTGTCACAAAATAGCGCTGTAAGAACGGATACAGACAGATGATCGGCAGCATAGTCAGTATCGTTGCAGCGGCACGCACGGAAGTCGGTGTCACAGATCCTGCCGCATTTTTCATTGCCTCCACGGAATTTCCCTGGTTTGTGACGGAAGATAATAATTTCATCAGCTCATACTGTAAAGTTGTCAGGTTCGCACTCATACGGTTATAGAGCATTGCATCAAACCATGAATTCCACTGACCAACTGCAACAAACAATGCAACAGTTGCATATACCGGCTTACAGAGCGGTGAATAGATTTTCAGGAAAATCGTCGTATACCCAGCACCGTCGAGCTGTGCCGACTCCTCTAAGCTGTCTGAGATACCATTCATATAAGTACGGATGACTAACATGTTAAATGCGCTGAACATTCCCGGAATGACATACACCCAGAAACTGTTTGTCAGGTGAAGTGTCTTAAATAACAGGAAGGTCGGGATCATTCCACCATTGACATACATGGTGATCACCCAGAACAGGGATAACTGTTTTTTAAACATGAAACGTTTTCTGCTGACAATAAATGCCAGAATCGCGTTGGCAAACAGTGCAAGTGCTGTTCCGATGACGGTTCTTGCAACCGTGATGTAGGCACCCATAATCAGGTTGTCTTTCTGCAGCACGGTAATATAATTTTTCCATGTAAATTTTCTCGGCAGCAGGTAGATCCCGCCGCGCAGCGCATCTGTTCCGTCATTCAGTGAGATTGCCAGCGTATTTAACACCGGATATAACGTAATGATCACAAACATGATCATAAATAATGTATTTAACGTTACGAAAACTTTGTCCGCAACGGATGTTTTCTTTCTTGATTTTCTTCTCTTTGTTGTTACTGCTTCCATACCAATACCCCCTAAAACAGCCTTTCTTCGCCGTTACGTTTTGCGATCTGATTGGCGATCACGATCAGAATGATACTAACCAGACTCTTGAAAATACCGGCTGCCGTACCAATGGAGAAATCATTCTGGCTGATGCCCCATTTTAATACATAAATATCGATGGTCTGCGATACGCTCTGTACCAGACCGTTTCCAAGCAGATACTGGATCTCAAAACCTGCATTCAGTACGTTTCCGACATTCATTAAAAGTAAGATCATGATCGTCGGCTTAATTCCGGGAAGTGTGACATATTTGATTCTTGCCCAGCGGCCCGCACCATCCATATTTGCAGCTTCATAGAGTGAAGGATCGATTGCTGTGATCGCAGATAAATAGATGATCGCATTCCATCCTGTCTCTTTCCATACATTTGCAAATGCCACGATCGGCCAGAAGTATTTCGGATATGCAAAGAAGTTGAGAGGCTGGTCTAAAATACCAAAGTTCACTAAAAGTTCGTTGATAATACCGGTGCCCGATAATGCATCATGTAAAATACCGGTAACAATAATCCAGGAAAGGAAATGCGGCAGATAAGAAATGGTCTGTACGACCTTTTTTCCTCCCTGTGATTTTACCTCGTTCAATAAAATTGCAAATACGATCGCCATCACAAAGGTGACGACCAGATTGATCACACCCATGGCAAGTGTATTTCTGATTACCCGCAAAAAGGTTGCATCGGAAAATAACTGCTGGAATTTTGCAAGTCCCACAAAAGAAGAATGAAGCAGACCATCCTTCGGTTTATAATTCTGAAAAGCCATCAGCCAGCCGCCAAGAGGCAGATAACAGAAGATCACTCCATACACTACGATGATCGCTGACCATATTAAAAGAACCTTCTGCCGCTTTATTTCTTTCCATGTGATTTTTATCTGCGGCTCTTTGATTTTTTGTTTTTGTTTTTTTTTCGTTACTGTTATTGAAGCCATAGTTTCACTCCTCTTTTTTAAGAATGGGGACTGTCATTCGTCCAGTCCCCATCCCGTTTTCTCACAATTTTTACTGATATTTTTTTGCTTCCTCAATTCTGCGGTCTAATTCTGCCTGCATCTCATCAATAAATGCCTGCGGATTACAGTTATTGTAGACACCCATGTACTCTTCCCATGCACTGTCAAAGTCAGATGCCATAACGACCTTCGGAAGGTATTCATGTTTTACTTCGCCCATCTTTGTCCATGCCATGCCGCCCTCAGTTGCAGTCGTCATGTTGTTTGAATAGGAATACATCGGATACCACGGTCCCGGTGCCTCGCTGGTTCCAAGCATATCCACATAAGTCTCTGCGCCATATGCTTTAAAGCAGTTCTGTACGTCCTCGCTCAATCCGTCATAGAACTCTTTTGCCTGATACTCCGGTCTCATTGCATTAATGCCGTCACGGCTGGTACCGGAATACTGTGGGAAATAAGAATATGAACAGCTGTGGGATGCCTTGTAAGCGGTGTCGGAGGACTGCATTCTCATATCCTCGGTACGATAATACTCACCATTTTCATCCACATCATAATCCACACCTTTTTCGCCCCAGAAACGAAGATCATGTACTTCCTGGTCTAACAGATCATTGATGAACTGAAGGGCGCCCTCCACGTCTTCGCAGCTTGTGGTGATTGCAAGACCACTTGACACATTTAATGTTCCGCCGGAGTTGTGCCACTGGTTCTTCATACCTTCGTCGATCGTGATCGGAAGCGGTACATAATTGCAGCCTTCCTTGTCAAGTCCCTGCTGCTTAAATGCATCATTTACGTTGTATGCAAAATCCCACCACTGATCGATCATTCCAAGTACACGACCGGTTGATAATTTTGCAATGTACTCATCATAGGTCTGTGTAAAAGACTCCGGATCTACGATTCCTTTCTGGTACTCTTCATTTAATTTCTGGAAGTAACGTTTTGCTGTCGGTGTTGTATTGTAATCTACGATCTTTAATTCATCCGGGTCTACGATACAACTTCCATCATTTGGATAGCCATCCAAAAACTGTGGTGCATTTTCCAGACAGAAGTATCTCCAGTCATCGCAGAGGATCGTGTACGGGATATTTTCTGTTCCGTCATCCATGGTCGGATTTGCTTCATTGTATTTCTCGATCAGGTCAAAATACTGATCCATCGTATGGATCTCAGGATAGTCTGCCCACTTTAACACTCTCGTCTGGATCCAGAATGCCTCGTCATTGTGGGTGGTTGCTTTTTCTTCCCCGTAAATATTTCCAAACTGATTGATCCAGTAGATATGTCCATCATCCTGACGGAGTTTATCCCACTCCTCATCTGTCAAAAATTCTTTGATGTTTGGATATTTGTCTATGTAATCATCCAGTGCTACCAGCGCACCCGCATCATAGAGCTGTTTCATTCCGTCGCCGCCATCGATCATATCCGGATACTCACCGCCTGCGATCAGTGTTCCGACTGCCTCCTGTGCTGTCTGTCCGGTCAGCCATGTCTCCTTGCATTTTGCACCTGTGATCTCTGCGATCTTCTGCTCGATCTCATTGTCATCATTGATCTCTGAACCAGGTACTGCAAAAAATGCGGTAAACTCTTTCACGCCGGATGAATCATTTGTGTTTTCCCCTGATGAGCCTCCCTCTGTGGATGCTGCGCCATTTGTTCCTGTGGTATTGGTATTTCCCCCGCCACATCCGGTAAGCATTGACGCTGCCATTGCCATAACAAGCAATACTGACACTGCTTTTCTTCGTTTCATTTTTTCTCCTCCTTCTTAATCACATCTGATTTCTGTAAGATCTGTATCAGATTTAGTAATTTTATTTTACCAATTTGTCATTTTTCTACAACCGGACAAAAATCAAAAAAAGTCATGACAAATTTTAGTTTTTCATCTAAAATCTGTCATGACTCTCTATCACAGGTACTATTGTCCTCGTTTATTCATTTACACTGCGTGTCTTCTTGCGGTACGTTGTCGGCGTACATCCTTTGCTCTGGATAAACCGGTTAATAAAGTAATCCAGATCACGGTATCCTACTTCTTCCGCCACAAGATAGATTTTATCATCCGTCCTAAGAAGGATCTCCGCTGCCCGCTCGATCCTGTAATTATTCAGATATTCCTTGAACGATACACCATATTTTTTCCGGAACATCTGCCCTAAATAAGCACTGTTGACAAAATATTTCTTCCCGAGTTCTTTGAGCGTCAGATTCTCTGCATAATTTTTCCGGATCTCCCCCTCCACATCAAGAAGCACACCGCGGGACGCATTCTGCCTTAACTGTACCAGATAATCCGCATACTCCATGACGAATCTGCGGAAATGTGAAAGGCTTCCTCGGATCATATGTACCTGAAACGCATTTTCGCAGATATACTGTAACACCTCATCCTGATTGACGCTGTCATCCTGCTCCATCGCAAGGGAAACCAGACGGTACAGGAGATAATTCATGTTCATCTGTACCAATTCCGGGTTCATTCCCGCCTCATTCATCTCCTCATAGATCGCTGCAACATTATCCTCGATCCTTTTCTTGTCATTCTCTTCCACACTCCGCAGCAGATCCTCGATTTTTTTGTGGCTCACCACAATACCGGACGGATTTTTCTGCTCTTTCGAATAGTACAATAGATTCGGCATCACCTTAAAATTGGAAAAAGTCTTTGCGATCACTGCCGACCGGAAAGATTCTGAGATATCACTGATATCTTCCACCTCACTGCCGACATACATCACGACCGGATGGACTGTGCTTTTCTGAATCTTTTCCAATAGCAGATTGATATATTCCTGCTCCCGCAGTCCCTTTTCCTGCGAAATTTTTTTACAGAAAATAAATCCCACATCATAACATTCTTCCTTGCCTTCCGCGTCTAAGAATGTAAGACAGCTGTATTCACCTCCAAGATACTGCATGCAGGCTTCATATATCTGTCTCTGGAGCTGCCGTTTCTTTTCCGGTCCTATGTCCGTATCCGTCTCGCCATCCTCCGACTCGATCCCGATATAGCGGATCCCTCTTCCAAAATCCACCTGTCCTTTAACATAAGAGAGTGCCGTTTCCTCCTGTCTGCCGAGCAAAAGTGTCTGCATCTGCTGCACAAAATACGCTTTTCCGATTTTCCGGATTCGCTCGCTCTCTTCCTTTTTATCCTGCTGCATCTGTTTTACCTTTGAAAGCAGTGCAAGGAGCTGGCTTTTCTGGATCGGCTTTAATATGTAATCCGTACACTGCCATTTGATTGCCTCTTTCGCATAGGTAAAGTCTCCATAACCGCTCAGTATTACAAAAAATGCCTCTGACAGATGCGTTTCCCTGATATATTTTAAAAATTCCAGACCATTCATAACCGGCATTTTGATATCCGCTAAGATCAGGTCGACCGGATTACTCTTTAAAAATTCTACCGCCTCACTGCCATTCCCCGCAGTTCCCACAATCTCAAATCCTTCTTTTTCCCAGTCAATCAACGCAGAAAGTCCCTGTACGATAAATGGCTCATCGTCCACAAGCAGCACTTTAAGCATTCTATCCCCTCCATTCTTTCTCCCATAAAATTTTCCCTATCTTCTCCTTTTTATGAAATTGCATTCAAAGGTATCACTACAGATACTTCTGTTCCAACACCTCTTTCACTTTCGATATGAAATTTTACATGATCTCCTGTATACATTTTCAGTCTCACGCAGGCATTGATCACACCTACCCGTCCTTTTTCTTTAAGCATCTCGATATTTGCCTCTTCCATGCGTTCCTGCAGATAATTCAGATATTCTTCCGGCATCCCCTCCCCGGTATCCTCCACTTCAAGATGCAGATTATTTTTATCTTTATATACACGGACAAAGATCCATGACTGTGACGCTTTTCCCTCAATACCATGCACACATGAATTTTCCGTAAAAGTCACTAACGATAATTTAGGAATCTGGTACTCCCTGCAGTCATCCTCCATTTCAATGCTGTATCTTAGCCGGTCACCAAAACGGTATTTCTGAAGTTTTAAATACGACTCCACAAAACCGATCTCCGCACCAAGGCTCACAATATCTGTTCCCCACTCCACATACTGCCGTTCTATCAGCGAAAGCTGTTCGATCATTTCCGCTGTCTCATCCTCATGTTTTAAGATGCTCCGCATGCGGATATTTTCCAATACATTGAATAGAAAATGCGGGTTGATCTGGCTGTGAAGTGCCAGAAGTTCCGCCTTTTGTCTGGCAATATCAGCATCCTGGCTGGCAATCTCCGACTCCTGCTGTTTTAACCTGCTCTCATAAACCGTCTCGATCAGATGATTCATCCGGTTTGCCATGGAATTATAATGCTGCATCAGCTGGCTGATCTCATCGGTTCCTGATATTGTTTCCACCACTTTTAATTTTCCGGTATGATCCTGCGAAAAGGTATCTTCCAACAGATGCAGACGTACTGTAAACGAACGGTTTAGAAACTGCATAAATACCCACGGGAGAAAAATATTGATCAACACCAGCAGGATCATCGGTATGGCATTGTTCCACAAAATTTTTGAGATCTGTATTTCCGGATACCGCACATAGATCTTCATCAGCTGTCCATATAATTCTTTCTCCTGCACATAACACTTTTGCATGGTACCCTTATCAAACCTCTCAAAAGATTCTTTTATATTGTTTCTTCCGGTATTTGAAAAGATAATCTTATCACCGCTGCAGATATACACCTCTGATTCATAATTTGCCCTCAAAAGTCCGGTATTGACCGCATTATAATCCAGATCAATCTTTAAAACTTTTTCATGCGGATCTAACATATAACGGTTTAATTTCCGGATAATCGACACCTTTCTTAAATCCGTCGGAGATGTATCGTGCGTTTCATCCATGTAGGCACAAAATACAAAATTGTTCCCGGAATCCTGCAGTTTCTGATACCATTCCGTCTGTTTTACACGTCCTAACTTTTTGAACTTTCCACCATTTACGATCGTATCATTGTCGGCATACATCGTGATCTCAACGCTGCTGTTGCCAAGTGAACTGTCAAACAGGGAATCCTGCATCAGCTCCTGATACGCTTCATAAAATGCCAGATGGGAATCATAATCGGCATTCAGAAAATTGTTGATATACTTATTCATATAAATATTTTTTGAGATTGTGAGTGCTTCTTCTACTGCCTTGTCAATGCTGTACTCTGCCGCACTCGCTATATTTTCTGTCACCTGTTTTCTTGCATTGTGTTCCTCCGAAAATATCATTCCGACTACAACACTGTCTGTCAGGGCGACCGGCAGGACCACACAACAGACATACAAAAGAATCAGTTTCTTTTGTATGCTGTAAGTGTCAATTTTTTCTTCGATTTTTTTACAGAGACGCACAATTATTTTCATAACATCAGACTTTCCATTGTTTTTCCTGTGAGTTTCTCACTGCGTGAATCCGGCTGCATGCCTCCGACAAAAATCTCGAAGTGTCCGGACGGCAGGATCTTTTCACCGTTTTCATCATACAGCATAAATGCCTCTGATTCCAGCCGGATATTGATTTCTTTTTCTTCCCCGGCACAGAGTGGAAGTTTTACGATCTTTTTTAACTGGCCATGCGGCATCTTTGAATGTTCTGCCTTCACGTAGACCTGCACTGTCTCAGTCCCATCCATTTTTCCGGTATTTTTTACAGACAGACCGATCGTCACTCCTTCTGACACCACTGGTTCCTGCTCTAAAAATCTCACATTTTGATATGCATACTCTGTGTAGGAAAGCCCATAGCCAAACGGATACAATGCTTCCTGTTCCATATACCGGTAAGTTCTTCCCTGCATGGAATAGTCCTCGAAATCCGGCAGTTCTTCCGTGGTACGGTAAAATGTGACCGGCAGTTTTCCTTCCGGGTTTGCTTCCCCAAATAAAATATCCGCAATGGCAGCTCCGCCTCTTGCCCCCGGATACCAGCCCTGTACGATCGCATCTACATGCTCATCCGCCCAGTTCACCGCAAGTGCACTTCCCGATAGCAGAACTAAAATAACAGGCTTGCCACAGGATACAGCAGCCTCTAAGATCTCCTCCTGCAGTCCCGGCAGGTTCAGATCCGGTTTGTCACCACTGCCGTACTCATTGCCGGCATCTCCCTCTTCTCCCTCAATGCCCGCGTCAAGTCCCAGCACTGCGACAACCACATCACTCTCCTTGCATACGCCAAGTACTTCTGACATGCGGTCATTTTCCTGTGCCAGATTGCTGGTGCGGTCCTTATAAAGATGGCAGCCCTCCGAATAGAGCACCCTCACATCGTCGCCGACATAATCTTCAATCCCCTCTAACACAGTAATGTAACGTGATGCCGTTCCCTCATAATTGCCGACTAACGCGCGTCTGCTGTCCGCATTTGGTCCGATCACGCCAATCGTTTTTATTTTATTTTTATCAAGCGGTAATATATGCTCCTTATTTTTTAGCAGGACAACGGTTCGTCTTGCCACCGCCTCATTTAATTTTTTCATCTCTCTGCTGTCTGCGGCAAGATAAGGGATTTTATCGTATGGGTTTTCTTCTTTTTTATCGAACACACCAAGTTTCATCCTCGCCATAAACAGATTTGTGACAGCCTCGTCTAAGCGTTCTTCTTTGACCAGTCCCTGTCTCACCGCCTGAACTAAAAATCCAAACAGAGTACCACAGTTTAAGTCACAGCCGTTATTCATCGCCATCGCAACCGATTCAATCGCAGTGCCTGTCACATGATGTCCCTCATGGAAATCACGGATTGCCCAGCAGTCTGACGTCACATGCCCCGAAAATCCCCATTCTTTTCTCAGAATATCGATCAGCAGACGTTTGTTTCCACAACACGGCACTCCGTTCGTCCGGTTGTATGCCCCCATCACTGCCTCCACTTTTCCTTCTTTTACGCACGCCTCAAATGCCGGAAGATATGTTTCCCTTAAATCCTGCTCCGTCACCTCTGCATCAAATTCATGGCGCACCGCTTCCGGTCCGCTGTGTACCGCAAAATGTTTTGCACATGCAGCCGCCTTTAAATAATTTTCATCATGCCCCTGCAGGCCCTCAATATAGCGGACTCCAAGACGGCTGGTCAGATATGGGTCTTCCCCAAACGTCTCATGTCCTCTGCCCCATCTTGGATCTCTGAAAATATTGACATTCGGTGCCCAGAAAGTCAGGCCTTTATAGATATCCGTATCCTTTCCCTCCTGCTGCATGTTAAACTTTGCCCGTGCCTCCGTCGACACTGCATCACCGACCTGCTCTAACAGATCCTCATCAAATGTTGCCGCCAGACCGATTGCCTGTGGAAATACCGTCGCCGTGCCGGCCCGCGCCACACCGTGCAATGCCTCATTCCACCAGTTATAAGCCTTTATATTTAACCGTTCCACCGCCGGTGCCTGATACAGAGTCTGTGCCACTTTTTCTTCCAGTGTCATTTTCCCGACCAGCTCTGCAGCACGTTTTCTATAATTGTCCAGTTTTTCTGTATTCTGATTTAATTCCATATGTTTGACCCTCCCTGCAATATACACTTCCAGTATTGATTTTATGTTAGCAAATTAAAAGTTCACTGTCTACACCATTTTTTATCATATCCGAGTAAATCATAGATATTTTTTTGGAAACTGTTTCTTATCGTTTACATGTAAATTTTCAGATGGTATAATAAGAATGCGCAAGCGGTTGTTCATTTTATCATTTTATATTAAATTAAGAAAGGATATCACCGCCACAGTGCTCAAATCTGCTTCTAAGGCCAGACAATACGAACCTGTCATCCGGCGGTGGGGGTTTTATATGAAAACAGAAAAACTTTATTTTGGAGCTGCATACTATTCCGAATACCTTCCATACGACCGTGTGGAAAAGGATATGGAAATGATGGAAAAAGCAGGAAAAGATGCATTTTATACAGGGAAGGAAAGTTAAATGTTTAATCTGGTAATGGGAATCATCATGATCGGAATCGGAACAATCTGTCTGGTAAAAGGCTGTGTAGGAACCTTAAGTCCTGTGATGATCTTCTCATTCTTATCTGCACCATATTTTAATGTGATGCGGATTGTTTTGAAGTTACCATCTTCAA
>OKSS01000523.1_pt1 | contig 10531 bp, 10 predicted proteins | sample 1633641 | NCBI WGS metagenome assembly OKSS01 (sample SAMEA3879549, study PRJEB24766) | human gut metagenome | biome: human-associated habitat; feature: feces | place: USA | collected 1985/1987
ATTCACTTTCCGCGTTCGGAATACTGATGACGCCATCTCGGTCGGTGGTGTAGGTGCCAATGATCTCACCATTCATCTTGCGGATCTCGAACTTGACATTCCCAATTCGCTCACCAGTGTCTTCGTCGGACTTGATGATCTGCAATCCACCGGAAGGGGCATTGTAGAAGGTCAAGGTTTGGAGGTCGTTGGGGTTGATGACAACAGTCTGACTGCGAGTGTTCTCATCGATGATGTAGCCGGAGAGCGTCTTGGTCTCTGTAACAACAAAAGTTCCGATCAGCCCGGAGATCAATACCTCTCCATTCTTATCGGTTCTGTAGATGCCGTTGGAGCTGATCTGACCGTTCTTGTCAGGAACAAAGCTGCCGTCAGCATAGGTTACTTTGAATTCGACACCCTCTAGCGGCTTATGCGTGATACTATCCAGCTTCATGATCCGAAGTCCGCCCAGCGGCTGGTTTCTGAACTCTACCGTGACAATATCATTAGACTTGACCTTGACGGTCTGCGGCGTGTCATCCAGCAGGTAGCCGTCTCTTGTGCGCGATTCCTTGATGATAAGCGTCGTACCAGGTGCAACATCCATAATCGTGAAAGTACCCACGCTGTCCGTCACGAATTTGCCGTTGGCGTTGCCGATGAGATTGCCGTCGGAATCCGTGACAAGGAACTCCACGTCAGAGATGGGAGCGTTCGTCACAGCGTCCACCTTTTTCGCCAAAATACCGCCCTTGGGCTGGTTGCGGAACTCCAGCGTCATCACGGCATTGCGTTTGATCTTGATGCTCTGCGGGGTATCGTCCAGAATGTAGCCGTCTTTTGCCCGCACCTCACGGGCGATGACTGTCATGCCGGGAGTCAGGCCGTCAATGCGGATGGTGCCCGCACTATCGGTCACGTAGCGGCCATTCGCCGTACCGATCACGCTTCCGTCCGAGTCAGTCACAAGGAACTCGACATCGGAAATAGGCGCGCCGGTCACGGCGTCCTTTTTGACAATAAGCAGAGAACCCATCTTATCGTTGCCGAAGGTCACGGTAATGACATCCTGATCCTTACCGGAGAGATAGACCGTTTCCGTGGCGTCGGTGATGACGTACCCGTCCGGCGCGGAGATCTCTTCGCAGACATAAGTGCCTGCCTTGAGGCCGGTCACGACAATGGTTCCATTGCTCGAAGTACGGTACTCACCGATGACCGTACCATCCGTACCGGAGGTGCCGCCAAGGTAGCGGATGCGGAACCACGCGCCCTCCAGCGGCTGACCGCTTTCGCTGTCCACCTTGCGGATGATGATGGCGGAAAGGGGCGTGTTCTCGAAGGTCAGGACTTTGCTCTCGCCGCCGGAGATGAAGCATTCCTGCGTGGCAGCCTCCTTGATGGCGTACCCGGACGCCGGTTCCAATTCAGTTACTTTGTACCAGCCATCCTTGATCTCAGGAAGAATGATTTTTCCGCTTGCGTCAGAAAAGTAAGTGCCGAGGTCGTTGAGCTCACCGGTGTCAGTATGGTTGCTGGCATACCAAATCTGGAACTTAGCACCCTTGATGGGATCGCCGGTGACACTATCTACCTTGCGGATCTCCAGACTGGGCTTGAGGGCGTTGAAGAAGGTGACGGTAGAGGTTTCACCGGGTTTCAGCGCCACTTCCTGCGGAATGGGGCAGAGAATGACATGACTGGGGACATTGATCTCCGTTACTTTGAATGTGCCAACAGGAACAGAGTCGAGGAAAATCCGCCCATGGTTATCGGTCGTGGCGCTGGTAGAAAAGCTGCCGTCGATCTGCTCGATACGGTAGGTCACGCCCTCAATGGGTTCACCGTTGACGATGTTTTTCTTGATGATCTCAAGACCCGGCTTTTCGTAGTCAACGAAGATGACTTCGGAGGTCTTGCCGGGGCGCAGCGCCACAGTCTGCTCGGTATTGGTTACGATGTACGGCTCGGGAACGGATTCCTCACGCACAACATAGACACCGGCAGGAATGGCCGAGAGCGTTGCGGAGCCGTCCGTTCCGGTCGTGACGGAGGTGGAATAGCTGCCGGTGACGGACTTCACCGAGAACACCGCACCCGCGATAGGCTTACCGCTCATGGCGTCGCGCTTAGTAATCTTCATATCGGGCTTTTCGTAGTTGACCGCCGCAACGGTGTATTCGCGGTCACCCTCGGACACATCCACGTACACGCTCTTCGGTGCGGGATCGACGCAATAGCCGTCCGGTGCGGAGGTCTCGACAAAGCTCCAAAGGCCGGTGGCGGCGTTCTCAACATAGATCTCACCCTGCGCATTGGTAATGTCGCTGCCGACGATCTGACCGTTATAGATCTCACCCTGCGCATTGGTGATGTCGCTGCCGACGATCTGGCCGTTGAAATAGATGCTGAAACGTGCACCGGCGAGGCCAGTTGCGGTACCGCCAGCAGTCTTTTTCAGCACGATCTTGCCCGTGCCACCCGTAGGCTGCTCGGGCTGGTCAGGCGCTGGCTCGCCCGTTACGAGCTTGCGCGGTCCATAGTAGTTAAAGAATGACTGATTTTTGCGGTTGCTGGAGATCGCAAATACCGCCCACTTTGCGCTGTCATCCTCCACGATGGTTGCGGCAATGCCCTGCGCAGCGTACTCCTCGATCTGACGCTGGAACTCGGCATCCTCAGCTGCTTTCTTTGCAAGAAGAGAGTCGATAAGGCTCAGATACAGCTCGTAGGTGTCGGCGTTGGCATAGCCGCCCGCGTCGCCGTCTCCACCAGGCTCGCCTTTATAGCTTTGGTGATCCCACACATACGTCTGCACGGCCATAAAAAGCTGGCCAACATTGGATGCCTTGCAGTCGTTGAGGTAGGTCATCATCCATTTGACGTTCTCGACGGTCGCGGCGTCCATTTCACTGAGGCCGCTGTTCGTGACAGCCGACTGCAATACGGCATCTGCGTCCGCGCCGGAGCCGGATGTCCACGAGTACGAATCAAGGAATGATTTTGTGGCGTAGTGATAGCCAAGTCCACTGTCCATGCAGTACACGAGCTTGCCGTCTGCCAGCGGCGGGCGGTAGCTGTACGGGGTTCCGTTGGCAAGCAGGCGCGTGCTCCAATATGCCTGGTTGGTGGTAATTTTGAGGCCGGAACCCGTGTTCGACGCAGCGAAGGCCGCAGTCGGCAGCAGGCTCAAGATCGTCACCAGCGCAAGCAATAATGACAAGATTTTTGTTCGAATCGTTTTCAAGGTTATTCCTCCTTTTGTAAAAGAAAAGCAGGCCGAGTAAACTCGGTCTGCTTTGTTTGTATATCGTTTAATTTTCAGTTTTCTGCAAGCTGCTCCTCGCAGAACTGCTTCAGGGTGGGAATGTCATTGACCGCGGTCTCCCAAATGATCTCGCGGTTCATACTGCCGTAGCTGTGCGCGACAAGATTTCGCATTCCCTTCATCGGTCCCCACTGCACGCGGCTGCTGGTCGCTTTGCGATATTCCTCAGATAGGCCGCCGCTCAGCTCACCGATTTGCAGGATGGAAAATGCAATAGAGCGCTGGTAATCTGCGTCTTGGTCAAAGACCGCAAAGCCTTCTCCATAGCGTTCGATGGTCTTGCGGATCTCTTCGCAGTAATCGCGGATATGCTGGATGCGCTGGCGGTCAGGCTGCGTCATATACATTCAGTTTCTCCTTCATCACAGTTTCACGGAACATTTCCTCGCTGGGCATTTGCGCACGTTGTTCCAGCGCGCTGACAGTAATCAGATCGATCGGCTTTTGCAGCGCCGCTTCAAGGTCGCAATACAGTGCTCCCAAAGAGAGAAGACTGCGCAGGTTCGTTCCGCTGGTATCGACCAGTAGGTCGATATCGCTGTCCTCACGGGCTTCACCTCTTGCGTAAGAGCCAAAGAGGAATACCGCTTTCACACCGTACTGCTTTGCCACCGGCGCGATTCGCTGCTGAATTTCGTAGATTGAATAAATCATAAGCACTCCTCCTTTGATTTCATTATACCCAACAAACGCCGGAATGTCCACGTTTTTGTTCTGACAGCTCTGATATATCATTTCATTGCAGTCGTATCCACCCAAGTGACTTCACAGCCGTCCAGCAGGAAGACCTGCACGCAGTACCAGCAGTCAAGACCGTTTTGGTTAACGCCGCGCGCCAGTCCGACGCCGATCTCGCCGTAGCGGGAGCTTGTCATGTTGTCCGCGTGAGCCTTGGAATTTGACCACAGATTGACCACCGCCTCGGAGAGCGTTTTTTGCTGTTGATTGAGGTACAGTTCCGATATACTGTGAATATTTTCCCCAGTGTATCTGCTGTCGGTGACGGTGTTGCTCTTGCGCCCATCCGGACGGGTGTGAGAGTAGACGCCGCTGGCGGCCATCTCGTCGGCTCGTACCTGCGCCGCCTGCATGAGCTTGTCGTTGACGCGCAGCGCGGCTACGCTATTTTCTTTGCGCAGGGCATTGGTGCGGTCGATGATGTCCTGCTTTGCAGCGGCAACATCTGTCTGCGCGGGCTGCTCCACGGGCTTTGCCTCCGCAGACTTTTCTGGCGCTTCGCCGGTGTAGGGCTTGCCCGATTCGACCTGTACACATTTGGCATCGCCGTCCCAGTAAACCTCGAATCCTACCGTCTTGCCGACGTCGCGCAGCTTCACATAGTTGTTGCCGTTGATGTTGTACGCCGTCAGGCGGACTTCCTGCCCGTCTACAAGGATGCGGTTGGTGGAAAGCGTCGCTTTCAGCGATTCCACCGCCTGCGCCGCAGGAGCACTCAGCGAAAGCCCCAGCACGAGACCGCAGAGGACGAGCCCGGTATTTTTGATCCTGTTCATAATTCTGCCTCCATTTTTAATTGGTATGCGGAAATCTTCCTCGCAGCTTCACCATATCACAGGCGATGGGCAGAAGTCGAACAGAACCGATCTGGCAAAACGGAGAAAAAATCAAGCCTCCACCGCGGTCACGCACCAGCGCTGATCCCGCTGGTTGCGGACGCAGGTGTAAAGCGTGAGCATATTCTCGCCGGAGTCCGCAAGACCGCTGCGGTCTGTCTCGCTGACCTTGCTGACGTCCGTCACCTGATAGGTGCGCGTCCCCAGCTTCGTCGTCAGGGTGATTTTATCGCCGATGTTCAGCGTGTGGATCTGCCCGAAGTAGCTGTTGGCACCGCGGTTGTGGGCGGCGAGGCAAACATTGCCCTCCCAGATGGAGGTGTCCTCGAAATGCCCGGCGCCCTTGACGAGCGTCTTGCTGCCCGTGCCCTGATAGATCCACACGCTCAGACTCAGCGCGGGGATCTCGATCTTGCCGAGGGAACCGTTTTTGTAGTAAAGATCGCTCGCCACCTCCGTGAACAGCACAGAGGGCTGATAGCCGTTGCCGCTGCTTACTGTACTCCCTGGGGTAACCACATCACCGCTGCCGCTGATCACGGCGCCAGCCGTGGGAAGGGTGCGCGGCGCAAGATTCGGCGTCAGGTATTCGCCGGTATGCAGCGCATTCATGCTCTCCGAGCCAAAGACGGGCGGAATGAGGGCGGCGTTCTTGCTGACGTCGGTATTTTTCATAGCGCCGCCATCTGCCGTGTGGATGACCTCGATGGAGGTGTCCTTACCGAAATCGTAATCGTCCGGCGAGTCGATACTGTATTCCAGCGCATACGCCGGAGCCGCCAAAGCCGCTGTCATGCAAAGGCTCAGACAAAGGGTAATGATCTTTTTCATTCTGTATCCTCCTCATCCGCGTTTTCTTTTCTGTGCTTCACCAGCAGCGCACCGCCGACACCGGCTCCTGCCGCAGCCACAATTCCGAGGGGAATCAGCACATAGGACCAGCGGAAAGCGGATGCCGCGGAAGGTACGTTCGCAGGCTCTGCGGGCTGGATGGGTGTTCCCTCAAAGATGGCGACATAGCGGACACGGTTGAGGGCGATCCGGCTGACGGTTCCGGTATAATCCGCCGTGACGGTGTAGCCCTTGACATAGCTGCTGGTGGCGCTGCCGGTGTAGGTGGCGACGGCGGTATAGCGGTCCGCCACGGCGTAGCCGTCCATGTTGGCGGTATTGTCCGTCTGCCACTGGATGTCCGAGAGCGTCAGGGTCCTGCCGCCGTCCTCAATGCTCTTGGGGATGTACTGTGTATCCTGCTCGGCAAGATTGGGATAGCTGCGCTTGACGGAAAGCTGCTTTGTAGAACTGCCGTAGCCGGATGGCTCGACTTGCACGGTGTCAAGTCGGAGTGTCAGGGTTCCCATGAGCCCGTCGTCCGTGATGAACTCACGCTCCTGCGGCAGCAGCGCCAGCACGGATTCCATATCCTTTTTAGCGCTCTCGATAGAAACATGCTCTGTGTGCTGGCGGCTCTCGTTTTCCGGCAGTTCCTGACGCAACAGATCGACGAGCGTATAATGATAGCCGTCTTTTTCAAAGTCCGAGCGCGCAATGCCCGCAGGATCATCTTCCGGACTCAGATCATAGATTTTCTTCAGCTCTGTGCCATCGTCGTTTCGGACGATGGCAGTGGGGTAGCAGACCTTGGCGTCCGGTACCGCGGGTTCAAAGTCCGCCGCCAGCGCAGCAGGTGTCAGTGCCAAGGTCAGGCACAGCGCCGCAGCGCAGAGGGATAGCATTCGTTTCATTTTGTGTTCCCCCTCGATTTTTCTTCATTTTTGTAATGTCTTTTTGTCTGCTCCAGCAGAAGGTCATATTCCCAGGGTTCCAACTCTAAGGAGAGATAGGCACCATCCTTCGTCATGCCGTCTACCCGGTAGCGCAATACCAGGGGAAGCTGCCGCTGCTTTTTCACATCCTGGGGTGAGATCCAGCCAACACCGCCCACAAAGACGGAGCGGATGGCGGACTCATAGTTTTCTTCATAGCCCTGCCAGAGAAGCGCCTCCCGCAAATCTCCCCGCAGCTTCCCGCTTTGGGGAACGGGAACCAGACGTTCCGGCTCCAACAGGAAACGGGGACGCAGGGTTTTTAAGCAGATATCCAGCGCAGTTTTCAGGTCAGCATTCTTTTTCGCCAAGCCGCTGCGCCGGTAATCTGCCGCCAGAACATCCTCGCCCTGGGCGTCGCCGGGGAAAAGGCGCACACAGCGGATGAGTTCATAAGCGTGAGCGTCATCCGCCATACCAAGGACGCGGACACCGTTCATAGGGAGCGTCCGGTAATGGTCGATGGCCTCCGCCAATGCAGAAAACTGCCTCACATCCCATCCGGGTCTTCCGGGGCGGAGATCGTCCACGGTGTAATAGGTCATGCACATTCAGACATCCTCCTCACTTCATATTCATGCCGCCCATCGTGGGGGCGTCCGCCTGTTCCTGCGTCATCAGCTCCGCCAGCTTTTCCCGCGCCCATTCCGGAAGGAACTTGTCATCCAGCACACCGATAAACTCGCTGCGGTTCCAGCGTGTCATCTCCCCGTCGCTAAGGCAGGTGCAGCGCACCGAGCGGCCAATGGCGTGAGGCGAACAGCCAAAGCCGTCATGGGCATACCAGAGCTGGTTTTCCTGACTCCAGCAGGATTCTTTCAGTGTGTCGGGGCTGAGTACCAGCACCTTGCCGGTATAGTCCTGCTCGGCGCGGTCACCGACACAATGCTCCGCGCCAAAGAGATTTAACGCCTGCACCGCCTTGCGGTAAAAACTGACGAAGCCATCCAGCACGGCCGGATGGCTTCGGACAACAAAATCGCTGTTGTGGTTGAGATCCGTGGGAATATATATCTTCTCTGCCCAATGCTTGTTGGCATAGCTGAAACGCCCATCCCACTTGAGTTCGTGCAGCGTATTGGCGAGCACCCATGCGGTGCGCTTGTAGCCGTATTCGTCCAGCACGGCCTTTAAACAATCTGTCTGAAGGTTCATGCCATCGAAGTTCTGGCGGATGGCGTCCTCGATAGCATTTCGGCAGGCAATGTTCGCCTTGTAACTCTCCCGCCAAAGGGAAAGCTCATTCCGCTTACGGGCTTCAGCAGCGGAATACGGGTAGGGATAAGTATTGTTCATCCCGAGATATCCTCCTTTTCCAACAGACGGCATACGCCTTCCAGCTGCACACCGGAATCCTCCAGCATGGTGCGAACATCATCGTCCAGCTCGTCGATAAGCACATCTGCGGCGGTTTTCTCCGCTGCCTGCACGATGACTCTGCCCTTCTCTACAAAGGACTCCAGCGCGGCGTTGGGCGAGATCCCTGCCTCCGCCAACTGGCAGGGCGGAATTTCAAGGCCGGAGCAGTGAGGTTCGTGTTCACAGGCGCCGCACGCCGTTTCCGTCATTCCGGCTTCCATTGCCATCTGGCTTCTCTCCGCCAGACGGGAGATCAGCTGCGGTGCAACGGCGGAGATGAGAGAAATGGTTTTCAGCAGTTCCGCCACGGTAGGGTCTCCCGGCAGCAGCAGAATACAGCCGCTGTCGGTATGGAGGATCAGGTCGCTGACGCCTGCAAGTCCGGAGAGCTGCAAAGCGGCGCGGGGGATGGCAAGAGTTTTATTGTTAGGATCATGGTTCAAATTGAATTTCATGCTGTTTTCCTCCTTGGTGGATATTTTGGGATATGGACCAGCTTCAGCTCCCATTCGCCCAACGGCTCGTCGAAGAGGTTTAGCTGGCTGTTCATGTAGGGACGTGGATCGTAGTTGGTGATGATGAGTTCGCCGAAGGACGAACCCTTTTTCTGGGAGAGCGGGTTGCTGCGCTGAAAAGATAAAATGTACCAATCCTGATAGAGCTTACGGATAAAGGGACAGTCGTTGTAGGACAGTACCACATAACTGTCACGGCCAGTTAGTACCTGCCAGAGCCGGACATGGAATCTGCGGAAACGTCCCAGCTTCCCAGCGACACGGTAGAGCCGCTCTGTTTTGACATAGGGCGGATCGGCATAGATAAGACTGCCTTTTTTATCTCGTTCCCGAATGAGCTGCAAGGCGTTTTTGTTCTCCAGCGGCACGTCCTTCAGTCGTGCGGACACCGGTGGAAACAGCTTTAGGAAGCGTTCGACATCCACCCCTTTGACACCGAAAGAGTTGATCGTCCCGCTGAAGCTGCCGCGGATGGCAAGGTAATAGGCCGCTGCCCGCTTTACATCGTAAAGCGCCAGCCGCTCCTGAAAAATGGGGAGCAGTTCTCCGGCCTGCTCTTCCGTAAAGCAGGAGCGATCTCCCAGACACTCGATCTCCGCCTGCACATTTTGAAAGTAGACCTCCTTATGGGCGACAAAGTCTCGGTAATACTCGAAGAGCTTGCGGCCGTGGATGGGCAGGAATTTCAGTTCCCGCAGCAAAACATTGGAGCATTCCTTGATGCAAGAGAACAGGTTCACCAGCTCGGCATCCAAATCGTTATAAATGTCCAATCGGTTTGGGTCCGGCGGCAGCGCCAGCAGCACCGCGCCGCTGCCGCCGAACGGTTCCACATACTGCGTCAGCTTGGGCGGGAAAAGCTGCAGGATGTACGGTGCGATCTTCTCCTTGCTGCCGATCCAGGGAAAGGGCGGCTTATCCATGTCCGGCCTCCTCGTCCTCACGGAACCGATCCATAGACCGTTCCAGACCGTTGATGGCCGCTTCCAGTCCTGCCGCCATCCGTTTCAGCTGGCGGATGGTGTCGTAGACCTCACCGGCAGTCGTGGCGTAAAAGTAGCCGTTGCGGTCGCTGGCGATGGGATGGGTCTTGCGCCGCAGCTGATTCACCAGCTTTCGCAGGTCGGTCCCGCTGACATGGAGCGTTCGCTCCAGTTCCGTCCCACCGACGCGGTTTTTCCTGCCGGAGCAGGAGTCTTTGAGGTATGCCAACAGTTGTTCATCGCGCATGTTTTCTCCTTTCCGGGGTGATTTCCCGAAAAAGGGCATAAAAAAAGAAGGGGCCGATCCCCTTTCGGAAAATCGGCCCCTAAAATGATTTTTAATGGCTTCTGCGAGCCAAGGTGGTATTACTTCATTTTTATCTTCATTTCCTGAGATTCCTGCACTGGCGTCAGCATGGGCTGGTAGTCCGCACGGTGCAGCAGGCCGTAGGGCGAGAGCACTGCGTTGTCCTCCCTGATGAGGTCGCAGCCGTAGGCGTAGAGGTTTACATGGGAAATCAGCAATTCCACCGAGTGGTCATCCGTCATGAAGTGAAGCTGGTCAATAGCAGTTTCCTGGGGCGAGCTGATCTCCGGTGTGAGGACGTAGTCATCCAGATGCTCCGTCAAGCCCATGGCGGTTTCGATGTCCTGTACCTCAAACTGTTCCAGCAGAGCTTTCAACTTTGGAAGCTGCTTTTCGGGAAAAGGCATATCCTGCACTGCTTTGGCGATCTCGTTGAACGTCTCCAGTTCAGAGGGGAGGTCTGCGAAAAAGGCAGCGTTGGGAAGAATACCGTCATAGTTGAGGACAACGGTATTTTCCCAATTCAGGGTGCCGAGCTGCTCCTGTGCCGCAGCCAGCGCTTCTTCTGACGCCGGAAGATCCAGCTCCGTCGTGCGGTTACCTCCAATGTCGGGATGCAGTCCAAGCGTGAGCCGGAAGAGGTATCCCGGCTTTTCC
>OKSS01000530.1_pt1 | contig 10440 bp, 6 predicted proteins | sample 1633641 | NCBI WGS metagenome assembly OKSS01 (sample SAMEA3879549, study PRJEB24766) | human gut metagenome | biome: human-associated habitat; feature: feces | place: USA | collected 1985/1987
CCACGATAAATGAAAAAGTTCAATAAAAAATTACTGTTATAGAAAATCCGCAAAATCACGGTATCATTAAGAAAATATGATATACTAAAAGTGTTTATTACAGCAAAATACAAAGTACACAGAACGAAGGGAAACAGGGAAATGATTCTTGAAAATGAAAAAATAAAACAGGCATTGGAATATATAAAGGAAGAAGATCCGGCAACGACTCAGGATACGCTCAATATGTGTCAGATCCCGGCGCCTTCTTATAAGGAAGAGAAAAAAGCAGAGTATATCCGGGAGCGGTTCCGGGAGATCGGGCTTAGGGATGTCAGGATTGACGCTGTTGGAAATGTGCTTGGGATCTGGCCGGGAACAGGTGAAGGACCAAGTGTAATGCTTGCAGCACACACAGACACAGTATTCCCGGAAGGGACAGATCTGACGATAAGAAAAGAAGGAAATCGTTATTATTGTCCCGGCATTAACGATGACACACATGCAGTGGCGGAGATGATTACAGTGGCGAAAGCAATGATCCATGCAGATCTTCACACAAAGGGAGACTTGATCTTCTGTGCAAATGTGTGTGAAGAAGGACTTGGAGATCTAAGGGGCGTGAAGTATTTGTTTGGATATGACAACAAAGCTTCAGAAGAATGTCCACAGGTAGATGCATTTGTCTCGATTGATAACCAGTATACGGGCGGGGTAATCTATACGGCGACAGGAAGTCACCGTTATGAGGTGACATTTACCGGAAGAGGTGGTCACAGTTTCCAGAACTTTGGCATTCCTAATCCAATCCATGCAATGGGACGAGCCATCGCACAGATCGCAGAATTCCAGGTTCCGGATGAGCCGAAGACGACATTTAACGTAGGCGTGATCCAGGGAGGAACTTCTGTAAATACAATTTCAGGTTCTGCATCCATGCTGGTAGACCTTCGTTCGGACAGCGAAGAAGAGCTGAACCGATTGGACAAAGAACTTCATAAAGTGATCAAACAGGCAGTGGAAGAAGAAAATGCAAGATGGGATGCTTCAAAGCCGCAGATCAAAGTGCGGATCGAAGAACGCGGTGTGAGACCGGCGGGGGCACAGCCAAAGGACTGTGCGATCGTGAAAGCAGCATTCCGGGCGGCAGAACTGCTGGGGGTTGAACCGGAGTATCGGTATGAGAGCAGTACGGATGCGAATATCCCGATCAGTATGGGAATCCCGGCAATCACTGTTGGAAGAGGTGGAGAAGAAGACGGAATCCATACCCTTCAGGAATGGTACGAGCCAAAAGAAGCATGGCTTGGACCACAGAGAGATTTGCTTCTGATGATTCTGCTTGCCGGGGCAGAAGGAGTCTGTGAGCCGGTTATAGAAAAAAGATAAAAAATCTTAAGAAAATATCAATGTCTTTTTAGGCACATTTCTTGTATACTGATGGTATGAGAGAATATTTTGTGCAGATTGTACCGGATGTCCCGGAGATTTTATCTTTTGCACAAAAAGAAGTAAAAATAAAACAAAGCAGGAGGGCAAAAGATGCGGGGAATCAGAAAGCAGTCATCCGACACACAGAGCTCCAGTCAGCCGAAAGAAAAAAGAAGATTGGATACAAAACAGAAAAAAGGAATGTTGATCGGCGGAGGTATCTTCCTTGTGGCAGTGATCGCCCTGATTCTTGTGAAGAATCTGACAGGTGGAGGTGGAGCAGATGGAGAGAATGTTCTTTATGCGGATTCCGTCGGAATGATCACAGGGACAGGACTTGGGACACAGAACCGTTTTACAGGAGTGGTTGAAGCACAGGATACGTTGAAACTGACACTGGCAGACAACCAGAAGGTAAAACAGATCTTTGTTGAAAAAGGGCAGGAAGTAGAGCCTGGAACAAAGTTGTTTGAATACGATACAGAAGAGCTTGCCATGACATTAGATCAGGGAAAACTGGAGCTTGAGAAGATTACGAATAACATCAGCAGCCTGAATTCACAGATCGCGGCACTTACAACGGAGAAGAAGAGTGCGCCGGCCAGCGAACAGCTGTCCTATACGACACAGATCCAGGAACTTCAGATGGAGATCAAGCAGGAAGAGTACAATTATAAAGTAAAAGAGCTGGAAGTAAACCGTACACAGAAGAGCCTGGAACAGTCTACAGTAACTTCTACAGTTGCCGGAATTGTACAGGAGATCAACGAACAGCAGGGAACAGACCCTTCTACAGGAGAGTCCAAACCGTTTATGAGTATCCTTTCTACAGGAAAATACAGAATCAAAGGAAAGATCAGCGAGCAGAACATCGGAGATCTGACACCGGGCACACAGGTGACGATCCGCTCCAGAGTGAATGAAGATGAGATCTGGACAGGTACAGTAGACAACGTAGACACAGAGAAGCCGGAGAACAGTTCCCAGGATTCTATGAGTTATGGTTCTGAGAACAGCGATAATCAGGCAACAAAGTATCCATTCTATGTCACATTGGATACAATGGATGGATTGATGCTCGGACAGCATGTCTATATCGAGACAAGTACTTCACTGGAAGCAGACAAGATGTGGCTGATGCGTGACTACATTGTAGACGCAGATTCAGATCATCCATATGTATGGGTAGCAGGAGATAATGACAAGCTGGAGAAGCGTTCTGTTACACTCGGAGAGACGAACGAAGATATGGGAACCTGTGAGATCGTAGACGGACTGAAAGCTTCTGATTACATTGTATGGCCAAGCGAGGAGTGCAAAAAAGGTGCAGCTGTTGTGAAGAACGATTCAGGTACATCAGGCAGTACTTCAGGCAGTACTTCAGATATGTCAGGAGCCGAGGGCGGTTACGAAGAACCTGTAGAAGAGAATGCAATGCAGGAAGGAGTTCCGGGAACGGAGGAGAGTGTGGATGAATAAAAAGAAAATAATAAAGATCGGCATTCCTGTGGCAGCAGGCTGTATCGTTCTTGCACTTGGAATCGGTTTCGCAGTGAAGAACAGCGGAAAGGCTGTTAAAGTAGCTCCTGTCAGCAGTGTGAATTCCGGTGGCTGGTACGATGATAGCGGGATTGCAAGTTACGGAACCGTCACAACGAACCAAAAGCAGGACATTTACGTGGATGATACTATGCCGATCACACAGGTTTACGTGAAAGCCGGGGATATGGTGAAAGTTGGAGACCGTCTTGTGGCATATGACACGACACTTTCTTCCCTGGAACTTGAGATGAAAGAAATGCAGATTCAGGGGATTGACCTGAACATTCAGAACCTGCAGAAAGAGATCACCCAGCTCAAGGGGACAAAGACCGCGAAGGCAGATACAGGGGCATCCGTCGTGCAGACAAGCGCAGATGGAGAACAACAGCCAACTGTACAGAAGATGAGTGCTGTAAAGACAACCGTTCTTAATACATCAAAAGAGGATGAGAATAAAAAACCGGATGGCGATACCTCGAAGGATGATACGACAAAAGACGATAACAAAAAAGACGATGTACCATCTTCCGCAGTCGAGCGTCCATTCCCTGAAGCATTAAAGGGAAAAGAGGTTTACAGTGAGATTACATTAGATTCTGTTCCTTATAATAAAGAAGATGCAGACGGAACAATGGAAAAACCGTATCGTTATCTTTGCGCACCGGGGGCAGCCGTAAATGCACCGTTTATGCTCAAAGTATTAAAAGAGGGTCAAGTGTGTGCCTTTGATGTAGTAGATAACGCAGAAGCGCCGACAAAATTCTTATCCTGTTGGATCCTCGATGGAAAAACAGGACAGGTAGTCATACCGGATTCACAACCAACTCCAGACCCGGAGCCGACTCCGGAACCAGAGCCAACTCCAAATCCAGAGCCAACTCCGGAACCAGAACCAACTCCGGAACCGGATATTTCAGAAGATCCGGTTATCCCAGACACCCCGGACCTCCCGTCAAAGGAAGAAGTGACGAAGCAAATCAAGGAGAAAGAGCAGAAGATCAAAGATCTGGATCTTTCCAGGAGATCCGCTGAACTGGAACTGAAAAAGCTGAAGAAAAAGGTCGGGGACGGCGTGATTAAAAGTACGGTAGAAGGTGTAGTCAAAGAAGCGACTGACGAAGCATCTGCAAAGAATGAGAACAAACCGGTTGTCAGCGTTGTCGGAGAAGAAGGTTTCTATGTGACCGGAAGAGTCGGAGAGACAATGCTTGATCAGATCAAAGAAGGAATGACTGCGACTGTAATGTCCTGGCAGTCAGGAGAATCCTACGAAGCGACAGTTACAGGTGTTGGCAACTCACCGGTAAGCGATTATTCCACAGGAGAGAACCAGAATCAGTCCTTCTATCCGTTCACGCTCGTGATCCACGGAGACGCAAATCTCTCGAATGGTGAGTCTGTGAATCTGTCGATGAATGGAATTGCAGCAGGTAGTGATGGATCGATCTATCTTGAAAAAATGTTTGTCCGTGAGGAAGGAAACCGCTATTATGTCTACAAGCGGGGCGATAACGGCAGATTAACAAAACAGTATGTAGAGGTTGGCAAAAATATGTACAATTCACTGGAGATCACCTCCGGCCTCACAATGGACGACCTGATCGCGTTCCCTTACGGCAGAGATGTCAAAGAAGGCGCAAAGACACAGGAAGCAGATACCCTGTACGACTATTATTAAGAAGACTGAACAGTATCAAAATGAAAGAGAGTGAGGTGCCATTATGTTAGAAGACATCAGACTGGCGTTTCAGGGAATCTGGAATCATAAATTAAGATCTGCGCTCACAATGCTCGGAATCATCATAGGAATCGGTTCCATTATAGCAATTGTGTCCACGATCAAAGGAACGAATGAACAGATTAAGAAGAATCTGGTCGGTGCAGGAAATGACGCGGTAAATGTACAGCTCTATCAGGGTGACTGGCCGATCGATCTGCAGTATCAGTCACTCCCGGATGGAGTGCCGGAGATCTCAGACGAGACACTGCAGGAGGTCGTTGAACTCCCGGAAGTGGAGACAGCGTCTTTATATCATACAAGAAATGAATACGACGCAGTTTACCGCGGCGCAAAGTCATTAAGTAACAGCGTGATTCTTGGAATTGACAGAAATTATCTGGATGTTTACGGATATCAGGTAACCAAAGGAAGAGGATTAACAGACAAAGATTATTCCGAAGGACGAAAAGTAGCCTTGATAGACAAGACAACAGCGGCAAGTTTATTCGACAATGCAGATGTGATCGGAAGAACGATCGAGATCAAGGGAGAGCCTTTTGTTGTCGTTGGAATGGTTGCAAAGAAAGCAGAGTCCCAGCCGGTAATCAACTCAATGGAAGATTACTACCGCTACATGTCAGATGACCAGAGTGGAAAGATCATTATTCCGGATAATGTATGGCCGGTCATCTACCAGTATGACGAACCACAGAACCTTGTCGTGCGTGCAAAAAGTACAGATGATATGACAGCGGCAGGAGAGAAAGCCGCAGATATTTTAAATGCTATGCTGACAGTTTCAGATGATACCGTGAAATACAAAGGAGAAGATCTGTTAGAACAGGCAACACAGATCCAGGAGATCAGTAACTCGACAAATCAGCAGCTGATCTGGATCGCCAGCATTTCCCTGTTAGTTGGTGGAATCGGAGTTATGAATATCATGCTCGTGTCAGTTACAGAACGTACCGGCGAGATCGGATTAAAGAAGGCACTCGGAGCGAGAAAGCGCAGAATTCTGACACAGTTCCTGACAGAGGCAGCGGTACTGACACTGCTTGGAGGAATTATAGGTGTTCTTGGAGGAATTGCACTTGCGTACATTATATCCAAAGTCTCAGCGGTTCCGGTAGCGATCAGCGGAGTTTCGATTGTGATAGCAGTGCTGTTCTCTACACTGATCGGTATTATCTTCGGACTGATCCCGTCCGTGAAAGCGGCGAACATGAATCCAATCGAGGCACTTAGACATGAATAAAAAAACAGTGGAAAAAGAAAATACTTGTTTCAATTTCCTTCCATATCTGTTATAGTATGTGTTAATTAAAAGAGTCAGGAGAATCTGAGTGATCGGATTCTCCGTCTTTCTATGCAAAGAGAAAATAGCAATTATTAAAAGGAAAAGAGAAAAGGGGCATGTAAATTTGAGCAGCAGTACATTCGAAGGAAAGAAAAAGACAGAGAACGGAACAAAGAGGCTGATCTTCACAGCAGTATCTATCTTGCTGGAGATCGTCTTCCTTCTCTTTCTGTTCACAAAGGTAAGTGAATACGCAACTATTATTGACTGGGCAACAAGAATCGTGGCAATCTTTCTTGTGCTTGGACTTTACAGCATGGATAAGACCTCATCGATGAAAATGCCATGGATCATACTGATGCTTGCATTCCCGATTCTTGGTGTGAGTCTGTATCTTCTCGTAGGTCTGAACGGAAGCACGAAGAAGATGCGGGCAAGATATGAAGAGATTGATAAAAAACTGCTCCCATATCTTCCGGATAACAGACAGATTCTTGAATGGATGAAAAAAGAGAATCCGCAGGCGGGGGCAATCGCTTCTTATCTGACGAATTACTCCTGTTACCCGGTTTATCAGAACACAGATGTTACCTATTATGATGAGGCAATCAAAGGGCTGGATGCACAGCTGGAGGATCTTTCAAAGGCAGAAAAGTTCATCTTTATGGAGTATCATGCCATTGAAGACGAAGAAGCATGGCAACGGATTCAGACAGTACTTGAAGATCGTGTGAAAGCAGGCGTAGAAGTTCGTATCTTCTATGATGATATGGGATCGATTTGGTTTGTGAACATGGATTTTGCAACAAAACTGAAATCTTTAGGAATCAAATGCCGTGTATTTAACCCGATTCTGCCGGGACTGAATATGTTCCTGAATAATCGCGATCACCGGAAGATTACTGTGATTGATGGAAAGGTTGCTTACACAGGTGGGTACAATCTGGCGAATGAGTATTTCAACATCACGCATCCGTATGGAATCTGGAAAGATACCGGGATCCGTATGGAAGGAGATGCGGTCAAGTCTATGACAGTAGCATTTCTGGAAATGTGGAATGCAGCCGGAAATGTAAAGTCAAAAGAACTTGTACCGGAGAAATATGTGATCAACTATGCATACCAGGCACAACAGCGTGGTTATGTCCAGCCATATGCAGACAGTCCGCTCGATGGTGAGCAGGTAGGCGAGGAAGTATATATCAGTATGGCGAATAAAGCAGAGAAATACTGCTGGTTTATCACTCCATACCTGATTATCACAGACGAGATGACACATGCACTCACACTGGCAGCAAAGCGTGGTGTTGATGTACGTATCATAACACCGGGTATCCCGGACAAGAAGATGGTCTACAGTGTGACCCGTTCCTTCTATCATAATCTGGTTAAGCATGGAGTCCGTATCTATGAGTGGACACCGGGATTCTGTCATGCGAAGATGAGTGTGGCAGATGATAAAATGGCGACCTGCGGAACAATCAATCTCGATTACCGTAGCCTGTACCATCACTTTGAGAATGGATGCTTCCTGGCAGATTGCGACGCAGTGCTGGAGATCCGGGATGATCTGATCCGCACGATGGGAGAAAGCAGAGAAGTGACCGAGCAGTATAAAGAAGGAAGAAGTGCGGGCTTAAGACTCGGACAGCTGATCTTACGTCTGTTTGCGGAGCTGCTCTGATAATATCGTTTGTGGGTTGAATTTGCATTGGATTGATTGTATAATGAACTTGATTGTTGAGAAATTAACAATAGGTTTTTTATGAAATGGATGGTCTGCCGGTCAGAAGATACTGAACCCGACAGCCGGATATGAACTTTATTTTATGAAGGAGGAATCAACGATGATTACCTGGAACAATTTGGATAAGCTTACTTCTTATCAGGAACTTGAGAAGACAGAAAGTGTAGACCTCGCAGCAGTGATGGCCGGAGAGAACGGAGCAGAGCGTGTGAAGAACTACAGCGTTCCGATGGCAGAAGGATTAGCATACAATTATGCAGCAAAGAAGGTGGATGACACAGTTCTCTCAGCTCTTGAGAAACTGGCAGAAGAAGCACAGCTGACAGAGAAGTTCGAAGCACTTTACAACGGAGAAGTTGTGAACACAGGAGAGAAACGTCTCGTACTTCACCACATGACACGCGGACAGCTCGGAGATGCTGTTGAGGCTGACGGTGTAGACAAGCGTACTTTCTATGTAGAGCAGCAGAAGAAGATTGCTGAGTTCGCGAACAAAGTACATGCAGGTGAGATCACTAACGCAGCAGGTGAAAAATTCACTACCGTTGTGCAGATCGGTATCGGCGGAAGCGACCTTGGCCCGCGTGCGATGTATCTGGCTCTGGAAAACTGGGCAAAGAAAAACGGCTGCTTCAAAATGGAAGCAAAATTCATCAGCAACGTTGACCCGGATGACGCAGCAGCTGTTCTGAATTCGATCGACGTAGCACATTCCATCTTTGTTCTGGTATCCAAATCCGGAACCACACTGGAGACTCTGACCAACGAGTCTTTCGTAAAAGACGCTCTGAAAAATGCAGGCCTGGATGCATCCAAGCACATGATCGCCGTTACCAGTGAGACTTCTCCGCTGGCAAAGAGCGACGACTATCTGGCAGCATTCTTCATGGATGACTACATCGGAGGCCGTTATTCTTCCACATCCGCAGTCGGCGGCGCTGTTCTGTCCCTGGCTTTCGGACCGGAAGTATTCGCAGCATTCCTCGAGGGCGCTGCAGCAGAAGATAAACTTTCTGCAAACAAAGACGTATTACAGAACCCGGAGATGCTCGATGCGCTGATCGGTGTTTACGAGAGAAACGTTCTTGGCTATCCAAGCACTGCAGTTCTTCCGTACTCCCAGGCACTGAACCGTTTCCCGGCTCACTTACAGCAGGTAGATATGGAGTCCAATGGTAAATCCGTAAACCGTTTCGGTGAACCTGTAGACTATGTAACAGGACCTGTTATCTTCGGTGAACCAGGTACAAACGGACAGCATTCCTTCTATCAGTTATTACATCAGGGAACAGATATTGTTCCGCTTCAGTTCATCGGATTTAAGAACAGCCAGATCGGAACGGATGTTGTGATACAGGACAGCACAAGCCAGCAGAAACTCTGCGCAAACGTTGCAGCCCAGATCGTAGCATTTGCATGTGGTAAGGCAGACGACGACCGCAACAAGAATTTTGAAGGTGGACGTCCATCTTCCATCATCATCGGTGAGGAATTAAATCCTAAGACACTTGGTGCTTTACTTGCTCATTTTGAGAACAAAGTTATGTTCCAGGGATTCTTATGGAATATCAACAGCTTCGATCAGGAAGGCGTTCAGCTTGGAAAAGTTCTTGCAAAACGTGTTCTTGCACATGACACAGACGGAGCATTAAAAGTTTATAGTGATCTGTTAAACATCTAGTCAGGGGTCAGATCATGAAAAGAGAATCTTTTAAATCACGTCTGGGATTTATTCTGGTAAGTGCCGGATGTGCCATCGGAATCGGAAATGTATGGAGATTTCCTTATGTCGTGGGCGAAAACGGCGGAGGGCTATTTGTCCTGCTGTATCTCGTGTTCCTGATCGCCATGGGACTTCCGGTTCTGACGATGGAACTTGCCGTGGGACGTGCAAGCCGTAAGAGTGCCGTGTTAGGTTACAAGGCATTAGAAAAACCGGGAAGCAAGTGGCATCTTCACGGCTGGGCAGCGATATTCGGCTGTTATATGCTGATGATGTATTACACGACAGTTTCCGGGTGGATGGTAACTTATTTTTACAAATTTCTGATAGGTGAGTTTCAGGCTGGCATGGATGCGGAGGCTGCCGGAGCAGTATTTTCCAACCTGCTTGCAGACCCGTTGCAGATGAGCTTCTGGATGATACTCACGGTCATTCTTGGCTTTTTTGTGTGCAGCAGAGGATTGCAGAATGGTCTGGAAAAAATAAGCAAAGTCATGATGAGTGCCTTGCTTGGCCTGATCGTGATCCTTGCGGTACACAGTTTTACATTATCCGGTGCGGGCGAGGGTGTCCGTTTTTATCTGATTCCGAATATGGAAACGGTGAGGGAAGTGGGCATTGGAAATGTCGTTTCAGCGGCAATGAATCAGGCGTTCTTTACCTTAAGTCTCGGAGTTGCAGCCATGGAGATCTTTGGAAGCTATATGGGTCGTGATAACAGTCTTGCAGGAGAAGGTGCCAGAATCTGTGCACTGGATACATTTGTGGCGATCATGGCAGGACTGATCATTTTCCCGGCATGTTTCAGCTACGGCGTGGAAGTCGGGGCAGGACCAAAACTCATTTTCATCACGCTTCCAAACGTATTTGTAAATATGGAAGGCGGTCGTATATGGGGAACACTGTTCTTTTTGTTTATGACATTTGCAAGCTTTTCCACGATTATTGCGGTATTTGAAAACATCATGTCATTTTGTATGGATATGTTTCACTGGAAC
>OKSS01000540.1_pt1 | contig 10287 bp, 8 predicted proteins | sample 1633641 | NCBI WGS metagenome assembly OKSS01 (sample SAMEA3879549, study PRJEB24766) | human gut metagenome | biome: human-associated habitat; feature: feces | place: USA | collected 1985/1987
CGCTATGGCAAGGGTTACATGCTGCTATCGATCAGCAACCTCGTCCTCAAGCATTTCTTGAACGAGCATGCCGGTACGGACGCCCTCAAGATACCACTCGCCACGTTCGGTGAGGCAAATGCCATTTGCAAGCTGACCGCCGTCGTCGCTATAACGCGAGACGACATCAATCATGCCTTCGGAATCCAAGCGATCGATTGCGGCGCGGGCACGATACGGCGAAACCCCCACGCGCTCGGCAAGCGTTTTGCGCGAGAAACCATACGGCCCGCCATTGTCTTCGGTTTGCTGGTCGATTTCCATCAACACCAGCACCTCAACACGCTTCATATCGTTGACACTCGCACGACCCTTGCCCGCCATAGCAGCCTCCTCAAACCGAGCACGAGCATCTAACGCGCCGTGCGCGACCGACACACCTCACGATGGCAGGTAATATCCATCATGCGGCATCCCGCTAAGGATGAAACAGTTACGGTTATTGTATACCGCTCAAATTGTTTCTAGGCAGGTAAACGGCTATTTTTCGCCGAAATAGGCGCTTTATTGATCAAAAAGCCGTACCGGGCGCCAACCCGATACGGCCAAAATGCAATGCAATTACCGCGGTGCTTCAAACTTAGCGGTGGAAGAAACCGCGGCGCTCAAACTTGGGCTCGCAGCACACGTTGATACCCAGTTTGCGCAGTACCGTCTCGTCCGTCGGCGAGATAATCACGCTAAAGAAGGCATCGCAACCGCGCAGCTGCTCCAGGCCCGAAAGGGCGCGAGCGGCCGTCTCACTCGTGGCCGAGGTGATCGACAGCGCCATAAGCGTCTCGTCGGTGTGGAGGCGAGGGTTTTTGCTGCCCAGGAAATGCGTCTTGAGCTTGCTGATGGGCTCGATCGCCTCATCGCTAATGACCTCGAGCTCAAGGTCGACGCCCGAGACATGCTTGAGGGCGTTCATAATGAGCGAACTTGCGGCGCCCAGGCGCGTGGAGGTCTTACCGGTCACCACGGAGCCATCGGGCATGACCATGGCACCCACGGGACCACCCGTCAGCTGCTCCCTGGTGAGGGCCGCCGAGCGCGCCGGTGAGTAGTTCTTATCGATGCCGGCTTTCTTCATAATAATCTTGAGACGGTCGACTTGCTCATCGCCCATGCCGGTACGGCGCACATTTTCGACCGCGGTAAAGTAGCGGCGGACGATCTCCATCTTGGAAGCGTCGCGGCAGGCATCGTCATCGGTGATGGCAAAGCCGACCATATTGACGCCCATGTCCGTAGGACTCTGATAGGGGCTCTTGCCCAGGATCTTTTCCATCAGAGCACGGACCACCGGGAAGGCCTCGACGTCGCGGTTGTAGTTGACCGTGGTCTTGTTGTAGGCCTCCAAGTGGAAGGAGTCGATGATATTGGCATCGTCGAGATCGGCCGTTGCTGCCTCATAGGCGATGTTGACCGGATGCGTGAGGGGCAGATTCCAGACCGGGAAAGTCTCGAACTTGGCGTAGCCGGCGGCGGTGCCGTGCTTGTGCTCGTGATAGAGCTGGCTCAGGCACGTGGCCATCTTGCCGCTGCCGGGGCCGGGGGCCGTGATGACGACGAGCGGGCGCTCGGTCTCGATGTAATCATTCTTGCCGTAGCCGTCGTCGCTAACGATATGGGCCACATCGTTGGGGTAGCCGGGAATCTTGTAATGGCGGAAGGTGCGGATGCCCAGTGCGTTGAGCTTCTGTTCAAAGGCTGTGACTTCAGGTGCGTCTGTGTACTTCGTCACGCAGACGCTGCCCACAAACAGACCCACGCCCTGGAACGCGTCGATGAGACGCAGCACGTCCACATCGTAGGTAATGCCGTAGTCACCACGCATCTTGTTGGCGACGATATCCTCGGCGCTGATGACGACGACGACCTCGGCCTGCTCCTTCAGTTGCAAAAGCATCTGCAGCTTGGAGTCCGGCTGAAAGCCGGGCAGCACGCGGGAGGCGTGGTAATCGTCGAACAGCTTGCCGCCGAATTCCAGATACAGCTTATTGTCAAACTTCTTGATGCGCTCGCGGATATGCTCAGACTGCATCGCAAGATATTTGTCGTTGTCAAATCCTATTTTCATCGTTCGTTTCCTCTCTGGTGGCCCGGCACACCATACCCGGGCTTTAAAATCACGAATATAAGTATACCACAGCCCGGGGTGGGGTGCAATGCAAAACAAAGCGCTGAACGCAATTCCGGCAGGATAGGCCGTTTTGGGCGGTATATTGTCCTGTTTTTTGTGAAAATGGTGCCTGCGCAAAACGCAAAGGGGACTGCCGCGGTGTGCGGCAGTCCCCTTTGCTCTTATGAAGAACTATCCGTATGGAGAAGAGAATGGCTTGTTACTTCGCCTCGGCGGGCTGGGTCTTTTTGACAAGGCTCAGGATCACTGCACCCAGCACACTGCCCACAGCCAGCGCCACGCAGTACAGCGCAGCGTGATCCACCACCGGGAATACGAAGATGCCGCCGTGGGGTGCGCGCAGTGCACAGCCGAAGGTCATGGAGAGCGCACCGGCGACCGCAGAGCCGACAACGCAGCTGGGCAGGACGCGCAGCGGGTCGGCTGCTGCGTAGGGGATAGCGCCCTCAGACACGAAGCACAGGCCCATGACGTAGTTCACAATGCCGTTGCGGCGCTCGTCAAGCGTCCACTTGCGGGGGCAGAAGGTGGTGGACAGGGCAATGGCGATGGGAGGCACCATGCCGCCCACCATGACGGCGGCCATCACCTCATAGTTGCCAGAGGCAAGAGCCGCAGTGCCAAAGACATAGGCTGCCTTGTTGACCGGGCCGCCCATATCCACGCTCATCATACCGGCCACGATAGCGCCCAGCAGCACCTTGGAGCTGCCGCCCAGTGCGTTCAGCCAGTCGGTCATGGCGGTGTTGATCATGCCCATAACCGGGTTCACGGCGCACATCATCGCACCTACGATAAGAATGCCGCCCAGCGGGTAGATGAGCATGGGGCGGATACCGTTCAAGCTGGCGGGCAGCTTTTCGGTGATCTTTTTAAGGAACTGCACGATGTAGCCCGCTGCAAAACCGGCCAGCAGCGCTGCAAGGAAGCCGCCGGAGATGCCGGTGGTGCTGCCTGCGGCAAGGTCGGTGAAGTTGGTGCCGTTCATAGCCAGCACGCCGCCGGCAAAGCCTACGGCCAAGCCCGGGCGGTCGGCGATGGACATGGCAATGAAGCCTGCCAGAATGGGCAGCATATAGCCGAAGGCTGCGCCGCCCACCGTCTTGAAGAAGGCGGCAACAGGGGTGTTCATGCCGAAGTTTGCGGGGTTGATGCTGTAATCATCCAACAGGAAGGCCAGCGCGATCATGATGCCGCCGCCTACCACGAAGGGCAGCATATGGGAAACGCCGTTCATCAGGTTCTTGTACAGGCTGCGGCCAAAGCTGTCCTTACCGGCGGTGTCGTCCTCGGCTGCTGCGCCGCCCTCGGCGTGGAACACAGGCACCTCGCCGTGGGCGATCTTCTTGATGAGCTCCTCCGGCTTATGGATGCCGTCGTCCACGCGGGTGAACAGCACCGGTTTGCCGTCGAAACGGGCGGTTTCCACCTTTTTCTCCGCTGCTACGATAATGCCGTCACAGGCGGCGATCTCGGCGCGGGTCAGGATGTTCTTTGCACCGTCCGAGCCGTTGGTCTCCACCTTGGTGGGCAGACCCAGCTTGTCACCGGCCTTGGTCAGCGCCTCGGCGGCCATGTAGGTGTGGGCAATGCCGTTGACGCAGGCGGTCACGGCCAGAATGCGGTAGCCGTCCTGCGGGATGGCCTGCTGGGTAAAGCTCTCTGCACCAAACTGTGCTTCTTCCTGTGCGTCGATGCACTCCAAGAACTCCTTGGGGGTCTTGGCAGCTTTCAGCTTTTCCACAAAGTCCTCGTTCATCAGCATCTGCATCATGCGGGCCAGCATATCCACATGCAGGCTGCCGTTTTCCGGTGCGGCAATGGCAAACAGCAGGTCGGTGGTGCCGTCATCTTCGGCGTTGTACTGCACCGGGGTGCTCAGCCGCAGGGCGGCCAGACTGGGACGGGTGACCACATTGGTCTTGGCATGGGGCACGGTGATGCCGTTATCCACATAGGTAGAGCCCTCGGCCTCGCGGGCATAGAGCGCCTTTTTGTAGGCCTCCTTGTCGGTGATGTTGCCATGGGTAGCCTGCAGCTCCACCAGACGGCTCAGGATCTGCTCCTGCGTCTGCAGCGCTTCGTCCAGCGCAATGGACTGTGCGGTAAATAACTCGGTAATGCGCATAAACGTTCCTCCTTTGTTCCTTTTATCCTATCAAAGCTGCGCCAGCAGCTCGTCGATCTTTTCCTTTGTGGCAAGCCCAAGGCTGAAAGCCGTTGCGCTGCCGCAGGCCGTGCCCAGACGCAGCGCCTGCGCGTAGCTGCGGCTTTGCAGATACCCGGCCACAAAACCGGCCACCATGCTGTCGCCTGCGCCCACGCTGTTGACCACCTTGCCCTTGGGGCAACCGATGCGGTGCACCTGTCCCTGCTCGTCCAGCAGCAGCGCACCGTCCCCGGCCATGCTTACCAGCACGTTGCGCGCGCCCTTTTCCTGCAAAGTACGGGCAGCTGCCACGATCTCGGCGTCAGTAGTCAGTACCTTGCCCACGATCTCGCCCAGCTCATGGTTGTTGGGCTTGATGAGGAAGGGGTGGTAGGGCAGCACGTTTACCAGAAGGTCGCGGGTGGCATCTACCACGGCGCGCACGCCCCTGCCCTGCAGCCGCGCCAGCAGCCGCTCGTAGACGCTTTGCGGCAGGCTTGCCGGGATGCTGCCTGCCAGAATAAGGATATCGCCCTCGGCCAGCTTGTCCAGCTGGGCTTCCAGCTGCTGCAAAGCGCTTTCCGGGATGGCAGGGCCTGCGCCGTTCAGCTCAGTCTCCTGCCCGGCCTTGATCTTGACGTTGATGCGGGTCATGCCGTTTTCCAGATGCACAAAGTCGGTCTTGAGCCCCTGTGCCGCCAGACCGCGCTCCAGCCATGCGCCGGTCTCCCCGGCCACAAAGCCCAGTGCCACGCTCTCGCAGCCCAGCTGCGCCAGCACGCCGGACACGTTGATGCCCTTGCCGCCCAGCACGCAATCCTCGCCTTGGGCGCGGTTCACTGCGCCCACCTCCAGCGGTGCGTCCAGACGCACAACGTAGTCGATGGCCGGGTTAAAGGTAACGGTGTAAATCATGCTTCTGCCTCCTTTACAAAGGTATACTGTTTATACTTAGGGTTCGGGCAGCGGTTGGTCAGGATGGCACCGCCGTGCAGGTCCGTGATGACCGCCGGGTAAATTTTAGCAAATTTGGCGTCATCCACAAGGAACCAGCTTTCCCGGGCGCGGCGGACGGCAGCGGCCTTTACCGCTGCTTCCTCGGGGTCCGGGGTGGTAAAGCCCGCCTCCAGCGCCACGCCGTTGGCACCCATGAACGCTTTAGTGAAGTTATATTGCTGGATGCTGCTGACCGCCGGAGCGCCCACGATGGCTTCGGTCTGGGGGCGCAGTAGCCCGCCGGGCAGATACACCCGGCAGCCCTTCTGCGCCAGCAGCCGGGCGTGCGCCACGCCATTGGTCACATAGGTGGCTTTGAGCGCCACACCCGTCAACGCCCGCACCAGCTCCAGCGTGGTGGTGCCTGCATCAATGAATACAAAATCCTCGGCAGCAATGAGCGCTGCGGCGGCTGCGGCAATGCTGCGCTTTTCGGCTACCGCCAGCGTCTCCTTAGCCTCCATGGTAGGCTCGTCTGCCAGAAAGCGGCTGTCCGGCAGGGTGGCCCCTCCGTGTACCTTGGTCAGCCTGCCCTGCCGGTCCAACTCGGTCAAGTCACGCCGGATCGTGGATTCGCTGGTGTGCAGCGCCTCACACAGCTGCTGCACCGTCACGGTGCGCTGCTCGTTCAGCTGCTCTAGGATCAGCGCAAAACGTTCCTCCGCCAGCATGGTGTCTTTTCCCTTCTTTCCTTCCCACGCCTGACCGTTTCCGCACGGTCTTGGCGTGTTTTGGTTGTTTGCATCTTTATTATAGCAAAAATCTTGTCAAAATCAATCAGCTTCGGTCATTTTCGATCACAAAGAATTTTCATCATTTTTGTGCAGAATTTCCAGTGCCTTGGATACAAGAGCTTTTTGCACGCAAAAAGACCACCGCACTTGTGTATGCGGTGGTCTTTTCTGCGTTTATGTGACCGGTCGCGACCGGTTTTTGTGCTCCGGCTGGTTTACCTCAGGCATCCGAGCGGGAGTAGGCGTTCTTCATCTGGCTGCTCAGCTCAAACAGCACCTTGTCCAGCGTGTCGGCGGCCTTCTCCTGCAGCATAGCGGCAATGGCGGTGTTGGCTTCCTCCCGCAGGGCGGCGCGGCTTGCAGCGTCCGGCTCGGCGGCAAGCTTTGCGTCGTACTGGTTCACCAGTGCGCGGGCAGCGGAGAGCACGGCCTCCTCGTAGCGCTCGAGGTGGAACAGGGATTTATTATAGGAGGCGTCTGCCATGGCGGCAATCAGACGGCTGGTCCAGTAGAAGTTATCGGTGGACACAGTGCCGGTGGTGTTGGCCAGATACTCCGGGGTACGCTCCACGTTGGCGTAGAAGGGCACCATGGTGTTGAAGGCGTTGGAGGCATAGGCCACCCACTCCACAGCGCGGGATTCCTCCGGCTGGTCGGGACGCATCTGCAAAAGCGCCATAAAGTCATTGCGGTTGATGCCGATGGAACGGTACGCGCCCTTTGCGGACTTGTCGCCGTAGCTCAGGTAGGGATCATAGGGGGTGCCCTGATAGTGGCTGGACAGCATATACTTGATGTCCTCCGGGGTCACCTTGCGCTCCGGCACCATGCACCACGGCAGGTCATCGGACATGGGGGTGTAGTCGGCGTCGGCACCCTCCCACACCCATGTGCGGGGGTTGAGGTAGCGCAGCATATACCATGCGCGGGGGGTGTTGTAAACGTGGTCGGCGTCATCGTGGCTGCCAAAGGCATCCCGGGGGTTCAGTGCGCCGTCCAAAGAGAGGTCGAGGTGATTCTTGGCAATAAACTCCCGCAGGTCGGCAGAGCAGAGGTAGTTTTCCTGTGCGCCGAAGGCATCTTCCAGATCAAAGGTGTCGATGCCCAGTTGGTTGGGCATGACCACATACACATCGTCCGGCACGCGGCGGGCGATCCAGTGGTGACCGCCGATGGTCTCCAGCCACCAGATCTCGTTTACGTCCTGAAAAGCGATGCCGTTCATTTCGTAAGTACCGTACTGTTCCAGCAGGCTGCCCAGACGCAGCACGCCCTCGCGGGCAGAATGGATGTAGGGCAGCACCAGATAGACGATATCTTCCTCGCCGATGCCGCCGGGCACCTCGGGCTTTTCGCCCTTGGCGGGCTGATACTCCACCAGCGGGTCTGCGCCCAGCACGCGGGGATTGGATGTGATGGTCTCGGTGGCGGTCATGCCCACATTGGCGGCGTTGACGCCGGAAGCCGCCCAGATGCCCTTGCCCTCCACGGCGTTGGGCATGGCGGTAAACCGCAGTGCGCCCTCCGGCAGGGGGATCTCCGCATGGGAGAGGACGCTGCGGTAGATTTTGGGCAGCTCCTCCGGGTGGATCACGGTAAATTTTTTAGCGGTGAAATGGCCGGAGCCGGAGTCATCGTTGCGGGCGATCATGGTAGAGCCATCGTACGATGCTGCCTTGCCGACCAGAATGGTAGTGCAAGCCATAGGTTTTCCCTCCATATTCTATAATGTGCCTCTATTGTAGAACTTTTGCAGCGGAATTTCAACCGGGAAACAAAAACCGCCGCGCTGCGTACCACGGCAGAGCGGCGGGAGATGGAATGCTTTTTTCAGGCTGTTACTGGGCTGCCCAGTAGAAATCCTCGCCGGGCAGCGTACCGCCCACGGCGGCAGGGTCGGCATCGTAGAGCACCTGCAGGTAACCGGAGACGTCTGCTTTCAGTTCCTCGCCGGTCAAGCAGACGATGTTGCAGTTGGGCAGTGCCTTTTTGGCAATGGCGGCTTTTGCCACCACGCCCTGCTCCTCACACAGAGCGGCGGTGCCGTCCAGATCGGTGTTGGCGGCGTTCACGCTCTGGGCGTAGTCTGCCAGAAAGGCGGCTACCACGTCCGGGTGCTCCTCGGCGTAGGCCTTGCGCACCACGGTCACACCGGTGATCAGCTGGGTGTCTGCCACCTTGTCCCACTCGGCGGTCAGGTCAAGAGCTACCCGCAGGGTGTCGTCCTTCAGCCCGGCAGCGGTCACATAGGGCTGGGGCAGCACCGCAATGGCGTCCTGCGTGCTGGCCATCTGGGCGGTTACCTCAGTAGCCTCGCTGTAATACTGGATATCCACATCCTTGTCCGGGTCAAGGCCGTTGGCGGTAAGCAGATAGCGCAGCACATACTCCGGGGTAGTGCCCTTGCCGGTGGACAGGATGGTGCGGCCCTTGAGGTCGGCCATGCTGTGGACGGTGTCGCCCTGCTCCACCACATACAAAACGCCCAAGGTGTTCACTGCCACGGCCTGAATGCCGCCGCTGGTTTTCTGGTACAGAGTCGCAGCCAGATTGGCTGGGATAGCAGCCATGTCCAGCTCGCCCTTAATGAGCAGCGGCACGATCTCATCTGCAGCGCCGTAAAGCTGCAGATCGTAGTCCATGGCGGCGGTACCGGCCTGCTCCATCGAGAGCAGGTTGACAAGCCCCATGGTGGTGGGGCCCTTCAGCCCAGCGATGCGCAGCGGCTCGGTGGCAGACAGCGGCGCTGCGGTCTCTTTCTCGGAAGCAGCCGCAGAGGAAGCAGTTTCGGACACCGCTGCGCTGGAAGCGGCAGAGCTCGCGCTGCCGCCGCAGGCTGCAAGGCTCAGTGCAAGGCTGAACGCCAGCAGTAAGGACAGGATCTTTTTCATGAAATACTCCTTTTCACACCCGGCACGCCCCAGTACGGGAAGCGGAAACCGGTCTTTTTTTGAAAATTTTGCAAAATCATTTGCTTTGCGCGTTCCAGTTTACTATAATAGGGGTAAAAATACCGTTGCGTGCGCAACGTAATTGCAGGAGGCTGCGGAGAACACTATTTTCTCTGCGGAGTTGCGATGAATAATTATCTGCCGCTGTTACAAACCACCACGCTGTTCGCAGGGCTTTCCGCTGTGGAGCTCAGCACGCTGCTGTCCCGGTTGGGGGGCAGTGTGCGCAGCTACGGCAAGGGCGAAGCCCTTGTGCTGGCGGGGGAGCCCAGCCGCCGGGTGGGCATCGTGCTGTCCGGCGAGCTGGAGGCCTACCGCCCGGCACCGGGCGGGGTGCGCATCCCCATCGCCCAGGTAGAGCCGGGCGGGGTGTTCGGGGACGTGCTGGGAGGCTCCAGCCTGTCCAGCCCGGTCACCGTGCTGGCTGCCGCCCCCTGTGAGGTGCTGCTGCTGCCCTACGAGCGGCTGCTGCTCTCGGACGGCAGCCCCGCCCACCAGCGGGTGGTGCAGAACCTTGTGCGCACCATCAGCGATAAATATTTTTCCCTCTCCCGCCGCATCGACCTGCTGGTAATGAAGAGCCTGCGCGCCAAGGTGGCGGCCTATCTGCTCAGCGAGGCCGCCCGCGCCCACAGCCTGACCTTCAGCATCCCCTTCTCCCGCATCCAGCTGGCGGATTACCTCAACTGCGACCGCAGCGCCCTTTCCCGGGAGTTGAGCACCATGCAGAAGGAAGGGCTCATCGACACCTACCGCAGCAGCTTCAAGCTGCTGGAGCCGGATGCCTTGCAGCAGATGGTGCAGTGACCCTCTGACTACTTTTATCAATAAGGAGCGATAAAACAATGTCTAAGCCCGTACTCTGGATCGTGATCCCCTGCTACAACGAGGAGCAGGTGCTGCCCATTACAGCACCCATGTTTCTGGAAAAGATCCACAGTCTGACCGCACAGGGGCTGGTCAGCGATAAAAGCCGGGTGCTCTTTGTCAACGATGGCTCCCGCGACAAAACGTGGGAACTGATCCAAGGCTTTGCCGCACAGGACGAGCACTATATCGGCATTTCCCAGAGCCGCAACCGCGGCCACCAGAACGCCGTGCTGGCGGGACTGATGGAGGCGCTGCACAGCGACAGCTGCGATATCACCATCTCCATCGACTGCGACGGTCAGGACGATATCAACGCCATGGACGAGATGGTGAAAAAGTATCTGGACGGTGCCGAGGTGGTGTACGGTGTGCGCAGCCGCCGGGACACCGACACCTTCTTCAAGCGGTTCACCGCCGAGGGCT
>OKSS01000543.1_pt1 | contig 10235 bp, 10 predicted proteins | sample 1633641 | NCBI WGS metagenome assembly OKSS01 (sample SAMEA3879549, study PRJEB24766) | human gut metagenome | biome: human-associated habitat; feature: feces | place: USA | collected 1985/1987
CTCGCCTCTTTTTATCAGTCTTTCAAATGCGGCAAAATCCCTGCCGGTATGTAAGCTCTCCGGCTTGTGCTGGATGCTGATGTCGCTGTCGTACACAATGGGACCGGTTGCCACGGTTTCATGAATGGCGCCTTCCCAGATAAAGCCTCTCACCCTCTTGAACAGCTTGGGCCGGTACTCTTCGTCGTAATTGTAAACCGTGCTATAAGAAAGCTGGTTGACGTATTTCATCTGCACAATTTCGATTTCCGGCAGAAGCACCTGCTTTAAGCGCATGAATTTTTTCCGGTTTTCCTCGTTGATTTCCTCATCCGCATCCGCCGAATAAATATAGTCACAGGTTGCCTTGGAAAAAGCGAAGTTTCTCGCTTTTGCGAAATCGTCCACCCAGGTAAAATCGTAAATCTTCGCACCGGGATAGGAGGCTGCGATTTCCTTCGTCCTGTCCGTGGAGCCGGTATCCACGATAATCATTTCATCCACCAGATCCCTGACGCTGTCTAAGCATCTCTTCAGGACTTTTTCTTCATTTTTCACTATCATGCAAAGACTGATGGTTATCATATGCCGTCCTCCTTACCGTACTGTTTCGGTAAAAGATTTATCGGCATGTCTGCCCGCTAACTTAACCTTCCGCATTCTTCCATTTTCTGTAAAGAGTACCCGCCCGGAACCTGCTGTCTACAGGGCATCGTAAGCCGCCTTCAGAATTTCCACGCAGCCGTCGATGCCGAATTTGCTGCGGTCCAAAACCATATTGTAGTTGGTGATGTCGCCCCATTTATAATCCGTGTAGGCGTTGTAGTAGTTTTTCCGCTGTTTGTCGGTTTTCTTCATCAGCTCCAGCGCGCTTTCCCTGTCCAGGTTATAATGTGCCGTCACGTTTTTCACCTTTGTTTCCTTGTCGGCAATGACAAAGACACTTAAGAGCTTGTCGTTGTTCCGCAGAATATAATCGGCGCCGCGTCCTATGATGACGCAGGGGCTTTTCGCTGCCATATCGTGGATGATTTCCTTCTGCACCCGGTATAGCTCCTCGTTGACCGGAATTCTTTTCAGGGAGTACTTGGCATTGTTTTCATCCGTAAACTGATACCAGCGGGTGCCCACCTTTTTCTCATCCACTTCCAGTAAATCCTCATAGGCTGCGCCGCTGCGCTCCGCCGCCATTTCAATAATTGCCAAATCGTAAAAGGGGATGTCCAGCTCCTCCGCCACTTTTTTGCCGATTGCCCTGCCGCCGCTGCCGAACTGACGGCTGATGGCTATTACCTTGTTTTCCATATACTCACCTGCCTTATTCCACTACATCCTTGGTAAATACCATGTTTACAAATGCCTTGGTTCTTTCGTTCTGCGGATGGTCAAAAATCTGCTCGGGAGGTCCCTGCTCGATAATGGAGCCTTCTTCCAGAACCACTACCTTGTCCGCAATACTCTTTGCAAAGTTCATTTCATGGGTCACAATCACCATGGTCATACCGGATTTTGCCAGTTCCTTCATAACCTTTAATACTTCTCCTACCATTTCCGGGTCCAGTGCGGAAGTCGGTTCGTCAAACAGCATAACCTTGGGCTTCATGGCAAGCGCCCTCGCAATGGCAATACGCTGCTTCTGGCCTCCGGATAAGCTGGAAGGCATGACATTGGCTTTCTGGGGAAGTCCTACCTTACGGAGAAGCTCCTCGGCTTCTTCCCTGGCATCCGCCCTGTTTTCCTTTTTCAAATCCATGGGCGCCATCATGATATTCTGGATAACCGTCTTGTGTCCGAACAGGTTAAAGCTCTGGAACACCATACCTACCTTCTGGCGCATGGCATTTAATTTCTTTTCCTCCATGGGCACGGATTTTCCGTTTTTCATGGTGCGTCCTATGTATTCGCCGTCAATAATAATGGTGCCGTCCTGATATTTCTCCAGGTAGTTGATGCTCCGAAGTAAAGTACTTTTACCGGAACCGGAAGGTCCGATGATAACCACCACTTCGCCTTCTTCCACATCTAAATTTATTTTTTTCAGCACATGATGGGCACCGTAGAATTTTTCCAAATCATGAATTTCAATCATTTTTCTGCTCATTCCAATTCCTCCCCGGTTCTTAATTTCTTCTCAAGCACCTTGCCGATTACACCAAAGATGTTGTTTAGGATGTAATATAAAATCGCCACGAAAATATAAACCTCCATGGTTTTGAAATTCTTTGCAATCAGTGTGTTTGCCTGACGGAACAGCTCGGCAACCGTAATACAGGAAAGCAAAGAAGAGTTTTTGGTAAGAGAGATTAACTCATTGGTAAGGGGCGCTAACATACGCCGGAATGCCTGGGGCAGTACGATTTTACGCATGGTCTGTCCCTGGGAATATCCCAGGGAACGACCGGCTTCCATCTGCCCTTTATCAATGGAAACAATGGCACCGCGGATAACCTGTGATACATAAGCACCACTGTACATGCCAAGTGCGATAATGCCGCAGACCCAGTCCTTCGTGTCAATATGGAAGAGAATGGGCAGACCATAGTAAATAAGCACAAGCTGTACTAACAGGGGCGTGGAGCGAAACCAGGAAAGATAGATTTCAGCAACAGTCCTGCATACTTTTTTCTTTGACAACTGACCGAAGGCTACAATCAGCCCAATCAGCATACTCAACACAAATCCGGTAATCGTATAAAAAACGGTTGCGGCAAGACCTGTCATTAAAAAAGAGAAATTACCGTTTCTGAATACCACTAAAAAATCCATAATCAATACCTAACCTTTCCCACACCGCTGCCAGTCCGCTGTGTTTCTTATTGTTTATTCTCCAAAATACTTGGCAGAGATTTCATCATATACACCGTTTTCCTTGATGGCTGCCAGTGCGGCATTCATTTCATCTAAAAGCTCGGTGTCTTCCTTACGGATACCGAAACCGTAAAGTTCTTCGGTTACCGGGTAGTCCAGAACCTTTACCTTGTCAGACTGGGAAGCGTAAACCTTGGCTGCGGGTCTGCCGGTGATAACGGCATCTGCCTTGCCGGATTCCAGGGACATGAACATTTCGTTGTTGGTTTCTACTTCCACTCTCTTGATATCCGGATAATTCTCTTCCAGATAGGTTACGGACTTGGTACCTACCTGAACGGCTACCTTCTTGTCCTTTAAGTCCTCAATGCCTGAAACGGAATCGTCATCCTTCAGCACCATAATGGAAAGACCGCCGGGGTAATAGGTATCGGTAAAGTTGATGCTCTCTTTTCTTTCATCGGTGATATACATACCGGATGCAATGACGTCAAATTTCTTGGCGGTCAGTCCGGGAATGAGGCCCTTGAAATCGGTGTTTACAAACTCTACGTCATCATAGCCCATTTCGGCGCCCAGCGCTCTCATCAGGTCGATATCAAAACCCTTGTATTCATCGTTTTCCACATACTCAAACGGCTGGAAGGTTGCATCGGTACCTACATACAAAGTACCCTTGCCTCCGGTGGTTGTTTCTGCCGCGCTTTCTCCTGCCGTTGTTTCCTCGGAAACGGTGGATTCTGTTTTGCTTTCTGCGGGAGTACTTTCCTTCGGCGCTGCGCTGCCGCCGCATCCTGCCAGGGCTCCCATAACCATAACTGCTGTCAACATTGCGATAATTTTTTTCTTCATAGTTTTGTCCTCCTTCAAGTAAAATGACTTTGCTATATACAAAAAAGCGCACAGATTTCCCATCTGTACGCCTTTGTACCAAATTAACCGTCAGCACATTTGCTGCTCTATACGCTCTGAAATTTTTTCATTAACTTCTTTACTCTTTCTGTTACCATTTCTTCCGAAAGAGTATCCATATGCCCTCTGTCCACGGTTGTCCTGCCGTTTACCACGACCTTGCGGATAGCGGTGGGCTGCATGGAATAAACAATATTGGGAAGAAGCTGTTCATAATTGTCAAACATGGGCTGCATGGAAAAATCGTTCAAATCAAGTCCCACTAAATCTGCCCGGCAGCCTTCCTTGATTTCGCCGATTGGCAAATCTAAAATCTTTCCGCCGTTCTTTGTACCGAAATCAAATGCCACGTCGGAGTCAATGGTGAGGGCATCTAACTTGTCCGCTTTCTGTAACAGGGATGCCATACGCATTTCTTCAAACACGCTGATACGGTTGTTGCTGCATGCCCCGTCCGTACCGACGCCGATGGTCACACCGTTCTTCACCATTTCCTTTATATTGGTAACGCCGTCCGCCAAAAACATGTTGCTGGACGGACAGTAGGCTAAGCTTGCCTTTTTGTCACAGAACAGCTTCAGCTCGTTTTCATCCAGCCAGACCGCATGAACGGCAACCATTTTGTCGCCCAACACTCCGATTTTATCTAAGAGTTCCACCGGTCTTACGCCGAACTGTTTCTTCACATCCTCCACTTCAAAGGGTTCTTCCGCTACGTGGATATGGAACTTGGTGCCGAGCTCTTTTGCTAATTCAAATCCCGCCTTTACCATGTCCGTACTGGCCGCATGCAGGCTGTGGGGTGCGGGTAAAATATTGGTCATGAGGCTTTCGCTTCCGTTGTACTTTTCCGCCAGATCCCTTGTGTTGTTTACGGCGGTGTCAATGCTTTCCACGTAGCCCGCCGGAGCGCCTGTCCAGTCGTACATGGTTCTCGCCAGCACCAGCCAGATGCCCACGTCTTTTGCCGCCTGCACAATGGCCTCGTCACTTTCTTTTCCGTCGTTGTGCACATAGAAGAAATCCGAAACGGTGGTAACACCGCATTTCATCATTTCCGAAAAAGCGAAGGCGGAACCGGTATACAAATCATCCGGAGTTAAAATCGGAGAATACTTATATAACGCCTGATCCCTCCAGGTTAAAAACGGTTTTCCCACCGCCAGTCCGCGAAGCAGGCTCTGGAAGCAGTGGTTGTGGATATTGATGGTGCCGGGCACCATTGCCATGTCCGTCCAGTATTCAATGCCTTCCTTCGGATACCGCTTTTTGATGGTGCTGAGACGTCCGATTTTTAAGATTTTTCCGTCCTGTATGACAACCGCAGAACCGGTAAGAATTTTTCCGTCCTGTAAAATGACCTTCGGTGCAATAATTCTCATGTATATCCTTCCTTTCCCTTTTCTCTTCTATCTTATATCCAGCATTTCGTCCAGCCGCAGGATGCTTGCCAGAAGCACATTTCCCGCTACTTCAATATCCTCTATACGGGTGTATTCCTCTGCACAGTGGCTCTTGCCGTTGACACTTCGTACAAACAGCATTCCAGTTTTCGTAAGGTTCGTCATATGTACCGCATCGTGCCCTGCCATGCTCACCAGCGACACCGTCTTTTTCTGAAAAGGCTTGGTTTCCTCTGTCAGAACCTTCTGTATCACGTCGCTCATCACAACGCCGTCCTGGTTTAAGTTGATTTCCCGTGTAAGGGAAACGCCCCTTTCTTTTTCTATGCCTGCAAATTCTTCTGTTACCTTCTGTAAAAATGCCTGCTTTTCTTCTTCGCAGGATGTCCGGATTTCCATAATAAAGCTGACCGAATCCGGTATGATGTTGGCGGAATTGGGTTTTACGTTTAGCTTGCCCACCGTTGCCACAATGTGGGTATGACCGAACTCTCTGGCAATTTTTTCAATCGCCAGCACACATTCACTGGCGGCTGTCAGCGCATCCTTCCGGTACGGCATGGGCGTGGTGCCCGCATGATTGGCTTCGCCCTGTACGGTAACAACCTCCCGGTAAATACCGGTGATGGATTTTACCGTTGCCACGGAAAGCCTGGCATCATCTAAGTTGCGGCTCTGTTCAATGTGGCACTCGATAAAAGCGCTCATTTCCTTGTCCGTCATCCTGTCCTCTTTCAGCCGGGATAAATCGCCGCCCGCCCTTTTTATCGCCTCCGGCAGCGGCATACCGCTATAGCAGTCCGTGGCGGAAAGGAGCATCTCCTCCGGTATTTTTCCCGTAATGCTGCGGCTTCCCATGGTGGAAATAGAAAAGGGATTGGGTTCTTCTGCGGTAAACATCAGTACCTCGTAGGGGTGTCTTAGCCAGATGCCGTTTTCCAAAATGCACTGCATCACTTCCAGTCCCAGTAAAACGCCCATGGCTCCGTCATATTTGCCGCCGTTCGGCACCGCATCGTGGTGGGAACCGATAACTAATTTTTTCAAATGTTCCGTCCCGGGAAGTACGGCATGGATATTGGCAATGGCATCCGTATGGACCTTTGCTCCCAGCTTTTCCGTGTAATCCGTCAGCCATTTCCTTGCCAGCAGATCCGCTTCGCTTCCGATGGAACGGTCTACGCCGCCGTTTGCATTGAGGCCAAACTGTGCCAGTTCTTCGATATTCTGTTTCAGCCTTTCTTTGTTTACCCTAAGCTGCATACCCATCACCCGCTTTCTTTCGCAGCCGCTGTTTTTCTTTTGTGATTCTTTATACCCGGTAATAGGTATCGTTTTCTTTCTCATAGGTTTCCAGCCTGTTCAGCCGCTCCTCTAAGTTTTCTATCTGACCGGCGATGTCCCGCACTAAGTAGTTCAGAAGCACGGTTGCCGTTCCGTAACAGTCGAAAATGGATGTGGAGGAAACCGGTACTTCTATATAATAAGATGAATGCGGTATCAGGGGACTTAACATACTGTTGGTCATAAGTCCGATTTCAAATCCCGCTTTATGCAGGGCGGCAATTTCCGTTATCAGGATGTTGGGGTACCGGGGAAACATTATGGTAAAAATAAAGGTATCTTCCGGCTTCTCCAGTATCAGGTTGTTCCATTCGGGGCTTCCCGGCAGTACAATCTGCACGTTGTCCCGGATTTTGGAAAGCATATAATGTATCTGATCCAAGAGAGTGGCGGAAATTCTTGCCGACAGCAAAACGATTTTTTTCCGGTCCGTCATCGCTTTTACTATCTTGCGGTAAGCTTCCCCGGAAACTATTTCCGGCAGCCTGTTTAAGTTTTCCTGTTCCACTTCTATCATGCGTGCCAGATCGGCGTGTTCCCCGCGGATATTTTTCAGCCGGTCCGGTGCGGAAAGCGGCTCGTAAATGCTCTCCTTCCACTTTTTAGAAAATTCACTGTATCCGGCAAATCCCAGCTCATTGCAGAACCTTGTGACGCTGCCCTGGCTGACGCCCGCCCTCTTTGCCACCTCCGTGGCACTTAACATTCCCACACTCACCCAGTTTTCTTCCATGAAGGTTCCTAACTTATGAAAGGTGTTGGATGAATGGGAAACCCTTGCTACCTGATTTTTGAACTCCTGTGCTGACACCTTATTCCACCCTCTCTGCCGTTCCCGGTAAATCAGTAATTCCTACATGAACGATTCCCGGATTTTCTTCATCGCTTATGAGCTTTACCACACCCGGCTGCCCGGTTATCATGGCAAGCTGCCCTCTTTTTACGATGGTCTGCTCCAGCCGGAAATCATCTTCCTTACTATAGAAGAAATCCATGCCCACCGTCTTTTCAAAGACCGCCTTTCCGGTTTCCGAAATGACCTTTACAAAGCTCTTACAGTTTTGATACATGACGTTAAAGTCTGTGGCTTTTCCGTGGCTTACCGTTTCCCATTCGCCTTCAAATGCATGGGGTTCATAGGGTTGTAAAATAACCGGAACGCCCTTGCCGTGCTGCAAGACCATGCTGCCGTTTAATAAAAGAATTTCCCGGTGGATGTCCGGCAGTCTCGTAAAAACAGAGGTTTCGTCCTCCACCGTAGCGGAGCTGATGCGGAAGAGAAAATTTCGTTCCTTATAGGACGCATCCTGCGGATACAGATACATTTCCGTGGTCTTTCCCCCCGACCAGACAGAAGTGGAAAATTGGGATTCGTCTATGATTTTAATTTCCATGCTCTCGCTTCCTTTCTTCCGTATCATGCGGCATTTTCCTATCATACAAAAAAAGACGCCACGATACTTGTTCGTGACGTCTTTGTCCTTGTTTATGGGTGTATTATATTTCCACTTATTTTCTTTGTCAATAGAAAAATGATAATTTCATCAATTTTATTTTCAAGATTGATATTTTCATCATTTCATTGAAAGCAGGGCTGCCTATTTTGGCGAGATTGCTCTGCATGGTGCTTTTACATGCCTTATTTTTCTGTTCAAATTTGGAATTTGGGTTGTAGTTTTTAGAAAAACAAGCTATAATATGGGTTAGAAATGATTGGTGCAGGATTTCCGCACCGGATAATGAACCGGTTATGGAAATTACGAATTACAGAATTTTGATTACAGAAAGGCATAGTGATTACAATGGAAATTTTATTATTGGGCGGCGGCCTTTTAATTATCATCTTTGCAGTAGTGGTTTCCGTGGTTTCTTCCGTGGTAAGTGCTATTGCGGCAGACCAGGACGACGCAGAAGATTAAAAATCTTCTGCGTTTTTCTTTTGTGCCGTTACTGTTCCGCAATCTTTGCCGCCAGTTCTTCGAGATACATCCACCTGTCCATTTTTTCTTCGAGAGCCGCTTTTGCTTCTTCCGTTTTCTGATTGATTTCCTGGAGTTTTACAAAGTCGGAGGCATAGTTCGGAATACTCGCTTCCAAATCGGCAATCTGCTGCTCCATATCCGCAATATCCTGCTCAATGGTTTCATATTCCTTCTGTTCTTTATAAGAAAATTTCAGTTTTCGTTTACCGGGGTCCCATGTGTTCTTTTTCTCCCCGGCAGCCTCTGTTTCCGTACTGCCGCTCTTCTCCGTTGTCTCTTTTTCTTTCGTTCTGCCGCTTTTCCCGTCATAGGCAGTCTGCTGTACAAGCTCCGCTTCCACACTTTTCCGCAGCAGATAATCGGAGTAATTGCCCTCGTACTGCCGGATGATACCGTTCCCTTCAAACGCAAAGATACGCTTCATGGTACGGTCTAAGAAATACCGGTCATGGGACACGGCAATGACAATTCCCTGAAAGGTATCTAAATAGCTTTCCAGAATCGTCAGGGTAGCGATGTCCAAATCGTTTGTCGGCTCGTCTAAAATCAAAACATTGGGTGCTTCCATCAATACGCGGCACAGATTCAGCCGCCGCTTTTCTCCGCCGGAAAGCTTGCCCACAAGACCATACTGGTCTTCGCCCGAAAACAAAAACTTTTCCAGCATCCTAGCCGCCGTGACCTTGCCCTCCGTAGTATCGATAATCTCCGCCACATCCCGGATGTAATCAATCACCCTTTTGTCGTCCGGCATGTCACATTCCTGCGCATAATAGCCGATTTTAATGGTCTGTCCGATTTCGATATCACCCGCATCCGGCTGCACGGCTCCGGTAATCATTTTCATCAGGGTGGTTTTACCGCAGCCGTTCCTGCCCACAAATCCCACTCTGTCATTCTTTAAGAAAATATAGGAAAAATCCCGGATAAGTTCCTTGCCCGGATAGCTCTTGGAAATATGGTTTAACTCAATGGTTGTCCGTCCCATGCGGTTAGAAACGGAGCTTAGCTCCACGTTGGCGGAAACGGACTCCGTTTTGCGGTTCTTTAACTCTTCATATCGCTCCAGCCTTGCCTTTTGCTTGGTGGAACGGGCTCTTGCGCCTCTCTGCACCCAGGCAAGCTCCGTGCGGAGCAGGGACTGCCGCTTTCTTTCCGCCGCTTCCGCCTTTGTATTTATCCTCCAGTATCGCCGCCTGTTCCAAAACCTGTCTTGCATATCCCAGAAAATCCTCCCCCTCTTTGGATATGCTGATTCCCTTATTCGTCCGGTTAAATATCGTGATATTCATTTCTTTTTCCAGCTCGTGAATCGCATTCGTCAGACTCGGCTGGGAAATAAACAGCCGGTTCGCGGCTTCTGTAATCGTCCCTGTATTTGCAACTGTAATTACATATTTTAACTGTTGAAGTGTCATAAGCTATCTTCCTTTTCTTCCTTTGCAATCAATCATGAAAGCTAGTTCTGCTCCGGGACAACTGCAAAAAATTCAAGTTCTGCATCACTGTCATTCATGAGACTGTGGGTATGTCCCTTCGGACAATAATGACACATACCCGCTTCCAGTTTCTCATATTCCCCATCCATAAGAACTCTGCCTGTTCCCTTTGTGATATAGATGATCTCACTGTTAGTCTCATGCGTGTGCACGCCGATGGATGCTCCCGGTATCAGTTTTCCGTAGATAATGCGGTTCTTCTCATCATGGAACATTTTGGCGTAAAGCGATTTCTCCCCGCCTTTAAAGTTTGGGAATTCTTCATATTCCTGCTCGTTATAATTAAAATTCATTGTAGTTTCCTCTTT
>OKSS01000549.1_pt1 | contig 10192 bp, 7 predicted proteins | sample 1633641 | NCBI WGS metagenome assembly OKSS01 (sample SAMEA3879549, study PRJEB24766) | human gut metagenome | biome: human-associated habitat; feature: feces | place: USA | collected 1985/1987
AAAAAAATATCGGCTGACTTTATAGTCAGCCGATGTAAACTAAATCAGCATATTAGCTATAGCTTTTTATTATATCTTTTTGTAGAGAATACGGATAGAATTCAGTACACACAGCAGTGATACGCCGGTATCCGCAAAGACTGCCGCCCACATGGAAGCGTAGCCCATAAGGCCTGCAATCATAATGATAACCTTAACAGTCAGAGCGAAAATTACATTCTGCCAAGCAATCGCACCGGTTGCACGCGCAATCGCAATAGCCTGCGGAATAGCCTTCACTTCGGAATTCATGAAGACAACATCGGCAGCTTCAATCGCTGCATCTGCACCGCTGCCCATAGCAGCGCCAGCATCCGCACCAGCCAGTACAGGCGCATCGTTAATGCCGTCACCAACGAACATAACCGGGCCGTACTTGTTGCGCAGCATATTCAGCTCGCTGAGCTTATCCTGCGGCAGCAGCTGAGCACGTACCTCGTCAATGCCTGCTTCCTTAGCCACAGCCTGCGCTTCCTTCTGCGCATCGCCGGTGAGCATAGCAGTTACCAGGCCTTGTGCCTTCAGCGAAGCAATTGCTTCCTTGGCATCTTCCTTCAGGGTATCGTTAATCAGCAGCTGGCCCATGTATAAGCCATTGTCGGCAACAAGCACCTCACTGCCGCTTTCGGTGGGAGTATAGCCGCCGTATTCAACGTTAAAGCGTTGCAGCAGCTTGGTATTGCCGCACAGAACCTTACGTGCACCAAAGTACGCAACCAGGCCTTCACCGGCAATTTCTTCAAACTTATCTGGGCGTACAAGCTCCAGCTTTTCAGCCTTAGCAGCCTCTACGATGCTTACGGCAATCGGGTGTGTAGAAACAAGCTCTGCACTTGCACACAGGCGCAGCAGCTCGTCGGCATTCATGCCTTCGGCAGCATTAACCTTCTGCAGTACAAAGTTACCCTTGGTAACGGTACCGGTTTTATCCATAACTACGGCAGCAATGTTTTTCAAAGCCTCCATAGCAACGCCGCCTTTAAAGAGAATGCCGTACTTGGAGCCGGCGCCGATGCCGGAGAAGAAGGCCAGCGGCACACTCAGCACCAGTGCGCAGGGGCAGCTGATAACGAGGAAGGTCAGCGCAGTATAAATCCATTTATTCCAGTCGCCGGTAATCAGGGACGGAATCACGGCAGTCAGTACTGCGGCAGCAACAACAAACGGAGTATAGATACGTGCGAAACGGGTAATGAAGCGGTCGATGGTCGGCTTGCTGGCAGCAGCGTTTTCTACGCTGTCCAGAATGCGGGTAACCATGGACTCTTCCAAAACCTTTTCTACACGGATTTTCAGCATACCGGAGGTATTTACACAGCCGGAAACAACCTCATCGCCATATTTGCGTTTTACAGGCACAGGCTCACCGGTTACCGGAGATGTATCCACCAGGCTTTCGCCGTCGATAACAACACCGTCCAGAGGGATACGGTCGCCTACGCGCACCAGCAGGATATCGCCTACATGGGCATCAGCAGCAGGAATAACCTTTACATCTTCGCCCACCAGCAGGTTGACAACCTCCGGACGCAGGTCAACAGCGTCCATAATCTGGCCACGGCTCTTTTCTACCGCACGCTGCTCAAAGTATTCGCCCACACGATAGAAGAACATAACACCAACAGCCTCTTCCCAGGCCTGAATTGCAAACGCACCTAATGTTGCAACGGTCATGAGGAAGTTTTCGTCAAATACATTACCCTTGGCAATATTCTTCAAGGCAGTCAGCACAATGCGTCCGCCAAGCAAAATATAAGCAAAAATCAGGAAGTACATATGATACGCTTCCGGCACCAGTCCCAGCCATTCGGTGATAATGAATACTGCACCGCCAAGTACGATTTCGATAATTGTCTGTTTTTCGCTCAGCTCGGAGAAGATACCGCCGGATTTTTTGCGTTCCTCCAGCTCAGGAGCCAGAGAAGGCTTGCTTTCAGCCTCCAGCAGTACAACACCCTCTTCTACCTTATCGGTTACAGCCTGCATTTTCTCCAGCAGACCGTTGTAATCCTTAGCACTTACGCGCAGCTTTTTCGTAGTAAAGGTCAGGGTAGCTTCATCAATCTCAGGCATAGCGTTCAGCGCGCGTTCAATCTTGGCACCGCAGTTAGCGCAGTCCAGATTTTGCACCAAGTATACTCTGCTCTTGCCGCCTAATTGCGGACGGCGGTCACGCGGTACTACCACTACGTCGGATTCGATAGCTGTGCAGATTTTCTGAATTTCCGGCAGCAAAGCCTCATGGTCTGCAGCGCTGAGGCGCAGCTGCTTGGTAGCAAAGCTTACGTTGGCATAGGTTACGCCGGGCAGCTCTTTGATTTTGTATTCCATTTTGGCAGCGCAGTTAGCACAGCCAAGGTTTTGCAGAATATATACACGCTTAATTTTATCGGCATCCGGCATACGGCAGGTGCAATTAGCCAGGCTCTCGCCGCATACATCGCAGTACTCCTCATGCGGATGGCAGATTTCGCAATTACAGTCAGCAGGATGACCGGGAACGTGATGTCCGTGTGCATGAGCATGTTCGTGGCCATGGTCGTGTCCGCAACCGCATGCGTCACCATGTGCATGAGCGTGTTCATGCTCATGGTCGTGTCCGCAGCCGCATTCGTCACCGTGTGCGTGAGCATGTTCGTGCTCGTGGTCGTGTCCGCAACCGCATTCGTCGCCGTGTGCGTGAGCGTGAGCGTGTTCGTGCTCATGACCATGGTCGTGCTCATGACCATGGTCGTGTCCGCAACCGCACTCGTCGCCGTGAGCGTGTTCGTGTTCGTGGCCGTGGTCGTGTCCGCAACCGCACTCGTCGCCGTGTGCATGAGCATGTTCGTGTTCGTGCTCATGGTCGTGTCCGCAACCGCATTCGTCACCATGTGCGTGAGCGTGTTCGTGCTCATGGTCGTGTCCGCACGCGCACTCGTCGCCGTGCGCGTGAGCGTGTTCGTGCTCGTGATTATGCTCATGTTCATTACCACAGCAGCAATCATCGCCATGCTCATGCGAATGCTCTTCATGTTCATGGTCATAATCGTGTCCGCAACCGCATGCATCACCATGACTATGCTTAGGCACATGTCCCATAGTTTTGTGATCATGGTCCTTGCCGCAGTGACCGCAGGTGCAGCCTTCCGGATGCTTGCTGTAATCCTCTACACTATTGATATGGCCGTCGATGTGACGAAAAGCTCTTACATCGCCGGCACCGTTACGGATATCTTCTAAATCTTTCTTCATTATATCTGCCACCTTTCTTTTCAGGTTATCTCGCTCTTCATATGAGTATTCATTCATATGTAATGTAAAAAATAATAGGAAAGGTGATAACACCTTTCAGTAAATTCTTTGATACCTATATTATAACACAAATAACGTATGAGTCAATACTCACTTATAAAATTAGTGATAAAAATTCCTAAGAAAAAAATGGGTACAGCACATTCGCTGTACCCACTATAAAAATTGATGGAGAAAATTACTTTTAAAGAAGCTCTACGCTTACGCATATCGCTTTATGACTATATTAGTCAAACAGATGGCAGGCAACCCAATGGCCGTGCTCAACCTCTTTCAGCTCAGGCTTAACCTGTACGCAATGCTCGGTGCAGTGCTCGCAACGGCTGGCAAAGGGACATCCAGGCGGCAGGTCCAGCGGACTCGGGATTTCGCCTTCCAAAGGCTCAATCTTTTCGCCAGGCTTGAAGTCTACCTTAAATACAGCACCCATAAGCGCCTTGGTGTACGGATGCTTGCAGTGTTCTGCAATACGGCCGTGCTCCATCCATTCTACTACATTACCCAAGTACATTACCGCAACCTGATGGCACATCAAATCTACCAGACCAAGGTCATGGGCAATAAACAGATAGGTAATATTTTTTTCTTTTTGAATGCGGCACAGCAGCTCGCAGATTTTTTCCTGTACAGAAACGTCCAGCGCGCTGGTTGCTTCGTCGCAGACAATAATCTTCGGTTCCAGTGCCAGAGCGCGGGCAATGCCCAGACGCTGACGCTGACCGCCGGACATGCTGTGCGGATAGCGGTCCTTGAATTCAGCAGGCAGCTCAACCATTTCCAGCAGCTCTGCTGCTTTGGCATCTACCTCGCTGTTTTTAATCAGGCCGAAGTTTTTCAAAGGCTCGGTGAGGATATCCTTAACAAGCATCTTCGGGTTGAAGGCAGCAGTAGGATCCTGGAACACCATCTGGATGTTCTTTCTGTCCTGACGCAGCTGTTCACCCTTGGACTGCATCAAATCATGGCCTTCGAAAATTGCTTCACCGCTGGTAGCAGGGTGAATACGCAGCAGAGTACGCACAAGAGTACTCTTACCGCAGCCGGATTCACCGATGATGCCCAGGGTACGGCCTTCGTATGCACGCAGGTTGATGTCATTGCAGGCAGTCAGAAACTTGCCGCCGTCAACTGCGAATTTTTTGGTAAGGTGGTTAATCTCCAGTACCAGTTTAGTACGTTCATAGGCCGGTCTTTCATTATTGCTCATAATATGTCTTACCTCCTATGACCGGAACTGCCCTCAGCAGTTGTTTTGTATAATCATCCTGCGGATTGCCGATAACGTCCTCACGCTTGCCATATTCCACAACATGACCGCCCTTCATAACCATCAGCTTGTTGGATACATAGGAAGCAACGCCCAGGTTATGGGTAACCATGATAACGGCAACGCCATATTCGTCACGAATATCAACAATCTGGCGGATAATCTGAGCCTGAGTAGTTACGTCCAGCGCACTGGTCGGTTCATCGGCCAGAAGGATTTTCGGACTGAAAATCATGGCCATAGCAATACCTACACGCTGACGCATACCACCTGACAGCTCAAACGGGAAACTGTTCATAATATTTTCCGGATTCGGCAGACGCACGTTAGTCAGCATATCGCAGCACATCTTGTAAGCCTGATCCTTAGACTTGTCCGGCTGATGCGCCTGAACATAGTCGATGAACTGTTGGCCGATGCGACGGATAGGATTAATCATGTTGCCGCTGTCCTGGAAAATCATGGACATCTCGCTGCCATACATTTTGCGCCACTCTTCAGGAGTATTTTGCAATACATCCTTGCCGTCAAATGTGATGCTGCCGCGGCTAACACGGCCGGCACCGGGCAGGCAGCCCATAATAGCGCGGATAACGGTGGTTTTGCCACTGCCGGACTCGCCAACGATGGACATAATCTCGCCCTTATCCAATTCTAAGCTGGCACCGGTTACGGTGAGCTTGTCACCGTAGCTGATGTCTAAATCTTTTACTTCAAGAAGCATTGAACAATTACCTCTTTATTAATTATTGTTTCGGGCAAACGTCTTTAGTCAGCCAATAGTAGTCAGCCGGGAAGATATTAGCGTTAGCCAAGCCTGCTTTAGATACCATGTTGGTCTTCGGATAGCCAAAGAACAGAGCAGCGCCGTCATCCAGCAGGATTTGCTGCATTTGAATCATATATTCACGACGTTTAGCCGGATCGAATTCTACAGACAGCTTATCAGACAGTGCGTCGTATTGCGGATTGCTGTAGCCGGTGGAGTTTTGCGGTTGGCTGCCGTTGATGTTGCTCTTCCAGTACCAGTTCAGGTAAACTTCCGGGTCACCGGTGTTAGCAGTCAGGATGTTGGAAATAATCAAGTCAAATTCACCATTGCGGCGCATCGGGTCAAGTACGTTATAGTCAACGTTCTTCATGTTAACCTTAATACCGATTTTCTTAGCATCAGCTTGGGTAGCTTCTGCATACAGAGGCAGCTCGGCACGGCCGCTGTAGAATACGAAGTCGATTTCCAGGTTCTTGCCGTTTTTATCAACATAGCCGTCGCCGTTGGTATCTTTCCAACCTGCTTCAGCCAGCAGCTTCTTAGCATTTTCCGGATTGTAAGCATTCGGATCCTTCAGTTGGTCAAAGCCATAGTCCAAGGAAGGCGGAACAGGTGCTTTGCCGGGGATAAAGGTATCTTTCAGCAGAACCTTGTTGTAGGTTTCGCGGTCCAGGCACTGAATCAGAGCAGCACGAACCTTAGGATCATGCAACGGTTTGCCTTCGTTCATATTGATTTGAGCCAATACGGTACGCAGAGAAGCAATTTCGGAAATGTTATATTTAGCTTTATCTTTGAAGAGCTGCAGGTCACCGGAAGCGATGTTGATAGCGAAGTCGATTTCACCTTTTTGCAGTGCCATAGCACGGGTGTTAGGATCGTCGATAGTCGAGATTTCAGCATTTTTGAACGGAACCTTGCCATTCCAGTATTTTTCGTTAGCAACCATTACTGCTTTAGCCTTGCTGTAGGATTTTACAGCATAAGGACCGGTGCAGATAGGACCTTCTTTTTTGATGTCACGGCCGGTTACCTTGGTATCAATCATGATAAACAGAGGGTCAGCCAGCATGCCTGGCAGAGTCGGGGTCGGTTTTTTGGTTTTGATGATCAGGTTTTGACCGTCAGCTTTGATTTCAGCATATTGGAAGATGGACTGAGCACGGGTGTTCAGTTTAAAGGTTCTTTCAATGGACTCTTTTGCAATTTCAGCAGTCAGCTTATCGCCATTGGAGAAGCAAACCTTATCGTTAATGTGGAAGGTCCAGGTCAGTTTATCGTCGGAAATAGACCATTTATCAGCCAGCCACGGTACAGCATTCATTTTTTCGTCGAATTTAACCAGGCATTCGCCCAAGCCGTAACGCATTACAACCCAGCTGAAGAAGTTATCGGCAGGATCCAGGTTATCAGCAAAGTTGGTTACACCGAATTTTACTACTTCGTTGGATACAGCTGCTTTTTTATCGCCACCGCCGCAGCCTGCTGCTGCAAATGCCATTAAGCCGATCATAGCCGCTGCTGCGGTAAATTTTAAGGATTTTTTCATTATGCATCTCTCCATTTCTTATACTCAAGTTAAACAAAAAACGTAAAACATATCTGAAAATCAAAGCTTCACCAAGCAAACTTTAATCTTCAACATCACCACGCGGGTCAAGTACATCACGCAGATTATCGCCCCACAGGTTGAAAACTACTACGGTAACAAAAATTGCCAGACCGGGGAAGAACATCAGCCAGGGTGCAGTCTGCAGCTGCTGACGGCCTTCGTTCAGCATCAGGCCCCATTCAGGAGCAGGCGGCTGGCTGCCAAAGCCCAGGAAGGATAAACCTGCAAGCTCCATCATCAGAGCACCGATATCTGCTGCTGCGGTAATAACCATCATCGGCAGAATATTAGGCAGGATGTGCACCCAAAGGATATGGCCGGGAGTACCACCATTAACGATGGCTGCTTCTACGAAGTCACGACGTTTTACCTTTAAAACCATACTGCGGGATAAACGCGCGTATTTGGTCCAGCTGACAATCGTCAGCGCAAACACTGCATTAACCAGGCTGCCGCCCATAATACCGGCGATTGCAATTGCCAGAATCATACCGGGGAAGGAAATCATCATATCGGAGATACGCATGATAACCATATCAACCTTACCGCCGAAGTAACCGGAAACAACGCCCATCGTAGTACCTACAACAAATACGCTGGCTACGAGAACCAATACGCCGGTCAGAGAAGCTCGTGCGCCGTACAGCACACGGCTGAAGCAGTCACGACCTAACTTATCTGTACCAAAAAGATGTTGTGCACCGGGTTCCAAAAAGGCATCTTTCATAGCAGCATGAGTCGGGTCATAGGGAGCAATTACCGGAGCTGCGATTGCTATCAGCAACAGACACAGTACCAGAACAGAGGTTACGGCAAAAGCACGGTTGGTTTTAAAACCATTGATAATTGTTTCCATCTGCTCTTACCTTACCTTTCTCAGACGCGGATCAAGATAATTGTAAGAGATATCAACAATGAGGTTGATAACCATATACATCAACGCAATCCACACAACAACACCTTGAACCAGCTGGAAGTCACGGTAGGTGATAGCTTCAATCGCCATACGGCCAAGACCGGGCCATTGGAAAACCATCTCGATAACCGCAGCACCACCCAGAAGGTTACCTAAAGACAAACCAAGCAAAGTAATCAGCGGCAGCATAGCATTCGGCAGAACCTCTTTCCAGAGGATATGGCTTTCGCTCATACCGCGGGCACGTGCACCGACAACATAGTCCTGATGCAGCTCCTCCAGAATTGCTGTACGTACCTGACGTGTATACTTGGAGGCCATAGCGATAGCCAATGTCAGGGACGGCAGAATCAAGGTATCAATACCAATCTCACCACCAACGATGGGCAGCAGGTCAAGCTTCAGACCAAAAAACCACAGCAGCATCAAGCCTACCCAGAAGCCGGGCATGGATACGCCCATAAAAGTGAAGCCACGCACGATATTGTCAACCATGCTGCCACGCTTTACGGCAGAGTAGATGCCGGCAGGAATTGCCACCACCATCATCATAATCAGAGAAACCAAGGAAAGTACGATAGTACCGGGAAGGCCCTCCATAAGTGCTTCAACTACAGGCTTTTTAACCATGTAAGAGAAGCCAAGATTGCCCTGTAAAGCTCTTCCTAACCAGTCAAGGTATTGGAAGAAGAAGGGCTTGTCCAGACCTAGTTCAGCACGCAGTGCATCAATTTCGGCCTGACTAACAATAATATCCTCGTTACCTGCAATCATCTGGCGAACAACGTCACCTGGGGCCAGCATTACCAAAGCAAAGGTAATAAAGCTGATACCCAACAGCACAAGGATGATCTGTCCCAGTCGGGACAGAAGCTGCTTTTTCGTCAAAGCACATCATCTCCATCAAAAAAAATTACCCTTCCTGCAAAATTAGCGCAGAAAAGGTACATACTTACAATGTGCACAATTGTAAGCATATATATATTTCCGTCGCTAGCAGGAATATATCAACTGAGGAAATCAACCTGGCTTAGCCTTGCGGCATCACAGTGGCTTGACCGCTACGGATTTGCACCGTATTCCGATTATTACCTGCATAGGCAGGCACCTCAGAAGAGTATAGATTTGTAAAAGTTCCTTATATCGGCAAAAAAAGAATAAGCTAACACTTATAAATTTATAATAGCACTAGTTCTCATAATTTGCAACAAATTTGTTACAAAAGGGTTGCTTATGCAAATTTTCTTCTCAAAGAGGACAAATAGAATAAAAGTATTATTGACTGAGACAGCATAAAGCCCAGCAAGGCCAGCCACAGTCCGCTGTTGCCCCAAAGCGGCACCAGCTGCCACTGCAAAAGGTAAAATACCAACAGCGCCATCAGCATCATGTTGCGTACCGGTGCTGTTCTGGTAGCTCCGCAGAAAACCCCGTAAAGCACCATGCCGATACCGGCGCAAACAGGATAGAATAAAACAAACACATTGTAGGTCATAGCCATCGCTACAACCTCTTCGATATTGGTAAACAGGCGGATAAAGAATTCATTGCTCAAGTGATAGCCGAGCATCAGGATAGCAGCCAGCACTACCAGCCATTTGAAGGTCATTTTTATGGTAGCGGCAAACAGCTTGGCGTTATTTGCACCTACCGCACGGCCGCTGAAAATCGCCGCGCCGTTCGCCATACCGTCAATCAGGTAGCTCATAATATCCTTAAGCTGCAGCAGCACAGCATTGGCTGCCAGCACCACAGTACCGAAGGAAGCTCCGACTGCCGCAATAATGTTGTTTACGGTCAACAGGCAGGCAGTACGAATCATCAGGTTGACATTCACCTGCAGCATGCCGATAAACTCACGCCAATCCAGCAGCTCGCTCCAAGGCAGCTCCTTGTAATCAAAATCACTGTAATAGTACATCAGTACTATGCTCAAAATACCGCCGTAAAGCTGACTTAGCAAAGTAGCAAAAGCCACGCCCGTAATATCCATATGCAGCCAAAAAACAAACCAGATACTCAGCGCCATGTTCAGCACGTTCATGGAAACCTGCATAAACACACTCGCCCGCACCCGCGTCTGCCCCATGAGCCAACCAAGGGCCACATAATTACCAAAAACCAGCGGTGCCCCCCAGATAAGGATGTAATAATAATCACGGCACAGCTCGTTGACCTCCGGTGCAGCACCAATCATGGCCAGATACAGTTCCAAAATCGGCTTTTGAAACAAAATGCAGCAGGCACTTATCAGCATTGCCAGAACCAAAGGCTTAAAAAATGCGAGCATAC
>OKSS01000550.1_pt1 | contig 10183 bp, 8 predicted proteins | sample 1633641 | NCBI WGS metagenome assembly OKSS01 (sample SAMEA3879549, study PRJEB24766) | human gut metagenome | biome: human-associated habitat; feature: feces | place: USA | collected 1985/1987
GATTTTGAATGAATTACTCGGCTTTAACTCTCCGGGAGTATTCGGAACGCCGGATACATAAAAACACATCTGCCAAATACCTTTTAAATCAGCAGGGGCAACAGCAGATTTATTTTGTCCCATTACACGAGAAGTACCGATCAGCATAAATGCTATCAGCAGTAAAAATAAAGAATGTCGTTTCATAGTCGTATAATATTTAGTTAACAAATTGCGTTATGTGGATACAACAAAATTAGAAAAATTTTTCAAACTTTCTGCTTTTCAAATAACTTTTTTACAGTTAAACACAAAAAAAATCCTGCTCTATGTTATAGGGCAGGATTTTTTGAATTATTATTTCCTACAATTAGAATTCAGCATTGCGCGGAGTACGTGGGAAAGGTATCACATCACGAATATTGGTCATACCGGTAACAAACAGCAACAACCGTTCAAAACCAAGTCCAAAACCAGAATGAGGACATGAACCAAACTTGCGGGTATCCAGATACCACCACATATCCTTCATCGGAATTCCCAGTTCCTGAATGCGGGTCATCAATTTGTCATAATCAGCCTCACGTTCAGAACCACCTATTATTTCGCCAATCTTCGGGAATAATACATCCATTGCACGCACCGTCTTGCCATCCTCATTCTGCTTCATATAGAATGCCTTGATTTCTTTCGGATAGTCTGTCAGGATTACAGGACGTTTAAAGTGCTCTTCCACCAAATAACGTTCATGTTCAGAGGCTAAGTCTACTCCCCAATATACTGGGAATTCAAATTTATGACCTTTTACTACAGCTTCCTCCAGTATCTTGATACCTTCCGTATAAGGCAGACGGACAAATTCTTCCTTCAGCACGCCCTGCAAACGTTCTATCAATCCTTTATCGAACATATCGTTCAAGAACTTCACATCATCATAGCAGTTGTCAAGCGCCCACTGTACACAATATTTAATAAAGTCTTCGGCCAAATCCATATTATCAGTAATATCATTGAACGCAACCTCAGGTTCAATCATCCAAAACTCGGCCAAGTGACGCGGCGTATTGGAGTTCTCCGCACGGAATGTAGGTCCAAATGTATAAATAGCCCCCAAAGCAGTAGCAGCCAATTCACCTTCCAACTGTCCGGAAACCGTCAAACTGGCTTGTTTGCCAAAGAAATCATCATCATAAATAATCGCTCCGTTTTCATCTTTCTTCAAATCATAAAGATTCTTGGTAGTAACCTGGAACATCTGTCCCGCACCTTCACAATCGGACGCTGTGATAATAGGTGTATGAAAATAGAAGAAACCACGTTCATGGAAGAACTTATGGATAGCGATAGCCATGTTGTGGCGGATGCGGAATACAGCTCCAAATGTATTGGTACGAGGACGCAAATGAGCGATCTCACGAAGAAACTCCATCGTATGACCTTTCTTCTGTAACGGATAAGTATTATCACAAGTACCTAATACTTCGATTCCACGCGCTTGAACTTCGGCAGCCTGACCAGAGCCAATGGATTCGGTCAACTCACCGTTCACACTGATACATGCACCGGTGGTGATCTGCTTCAACATTTCTTCGTCAAAGTTTGCCAAATCAACAACAATCTGCACATTATTTATTGTAGAACCGTCATTCAGGGCGATAAAATTTACCTGTTTGCTACCGCGGCGGGTACGAACCCAACCTTTTACATTGACCATCGCACCAAAATCACGGCGCTTCAGCAAGTCAACAATCTTTGTTCTACTAATTTTTTCCATTGTTTTGTCTCTTTATTGTTTATTATTCAAATGAGCCCATGCGGAGCATGTTCACTTCTTGTTCCGTCAGGTAACGCCAGTCACCGCGACGCAAACCTTTTTTAGTCAGGCCAGCAAAATAAACGCGGTCCAGCTTGATTACCTTATATCCCAAGGATTCAAAAATACGACGCACAATACGGTTCTTTCCGGAATGGATTTCAATACCGACTTGTGACTTGTCTGTTTCCGATGCATAGCTGATGGCATCTGCATGGATCTCTCCATCATCCAATGTCACACCTGCTGCAATCTGGTCAAGATCTGCCTTGGTTACATTCTTATCACAATATACATGATAAATCTTCTTCTTCAAATACTTAGGATGAGTCAGCTTGGAAGCCAAATCACCATCGTTAGTTAACAGTAATACACCGGTAGTATTACGATCCAAACGCCCAACTGGATAAATACGCTCCTTACAAGCACCTTTCACAAAATCCATTACAGTCTTACGTTCCTGAGGATCATCAGAAGTAGTCACACAATCCTTCGGTTTATTCAACAAAATATAAGTTTTGCGTTCAATACTTACCGGTTCGTCATGGAACTTCACTTCGTCAGTACGCTTGATCTTAGTACCTAATTCGGTTACCACTTCACCATTTACACTGACTACACCTGCTGTAATAAACTCATCAGCCTCACGACGGGAACATATACCTGCATTAGCCAAGAACTTGTTCAGACGAATCGGCTCATTTGGATCGGTCAATATATCTTTATATTCAATCTGTTTCTTCAGACTATACTTTGCATTCGGGTTATAATCAGCCGTACGGGGGCGATAGGGACGATTGTATCCACCACCTTGATAACCACCGGTACGAGGACGATAAGGACGGTCGCCGCCTTGATTATAACCGCCGGTACGAGGACGCGGAGTGTAAGAACGCTGTTCACCACCTTCACCGCTGTTAAAACGGGGACGCGGAGTATATGGACGCTGCTCGCCACCTTCGCGATTATATCCTCCGGTGCGGGGACGCGGAGTATAAGGACGCTGCTCACCACCTTCGCGATTATAGTTTGTACGGGGACGGTATTGACGTTCACCACCTTCCTCACCATTATTGAAACGAGGGCGCGGAGTATATGGACGCTGCTCACCACCTTCACGATTATAATTTGTACGAGGACGGTATGAACGTTGTTCTCCTCCATCCTCACTGTTAGGATTAAAGCGGGGACGTTGCGGACGGTCACCATTATTATAGCGATTATAGGAAGGACGGTCACCGTTGTTATAAGAAGAACGGTAAGGACGGTCGCCACCTTCGCGATTATAGCTGTTCGTACGAGGACGGTAAGGACGCTGTTCGCCGTCGTTGTTGTATCTGTTGTAATTATTGTCTCTGTTATAAGACTTATAACCACCATCACGGCTGACATTCTGGTTTTCTTCGTTTACAGAACCTTCTTGTCTGTTTTCATTTTCTGTACTCATGATTTCTCTTTAATTAAATTAATGTATAACGCCCTCTCGGGCTCTGTTTCTTTTTTTACTTTAAATAAATAACGTTTTAAATGCCTGTATAGTTGTGCGGCGTAATCTCACGCAGCTCTTTTTTTATTTCTTCACCGACATTTAATGTCTCGATAAATTCTTTGATAGACGATTCGGTAATAGCCTGATTAGTACGTGTTAGCGCTTTCAGTGCCTCATACGGGTGCGGATAAGCCTCCCGGCGAAGAATGGTTTGAATAGCTTCTGCCACCACACTCCAGCAGTTATCCAAATCCTCATAAATCTTATGTTCATTCAGCAGCAGCTTACGCAATCCCTTCAATGAACTTTGAATGGCAATGATGATATGTCCGAAAGGTACACCTACATTGCGCAACACTGTAGAATCTGTCAAGTCACGCTGCAAGCGCGAAACCGGCAGTTTAGAAGAAAGGTGCTCCAATATAGCATTGGCCATTCCCAAGTTTCCTTCCGCATTTTCAAAGTCGATAGGGTTCACTTTGTGCGGCATGGCACTCGAACCGACTTCACCCGCCTTGATTTTCTGCTTAAAATATTCCATAGAGATATACTGCCAGAAATCGCGGTTCATGTCAATCATTATGGTATTAATGCGTTTCATGGCATCAAAGATAGCTCCCAGATTGTCATAGTTTGAAATCTGAGTGGTATATTCCTCACGTTCCAGACCGAGTTTCTCTGCCACAAACTTATTGCCGAATGCTTTCCAGTCATATTGCGGATATGCCACATGATGCGCATTATAATTACCTGTGGCTCCACCAAATTTAGCAGTAATGGGACAAGCCTTCAGCACAGCCAACTGACGGTTAAGGCGATAAACGAACACCATGATTTCCTTGCCCAAACGAGTGGGAGACGCAGGCTGTCCGTGAGTCTTTGCCAACATCGGGATATTCGCCCATTCTTCTGCGTAAGCAGTCAGCTGCGCAATCAGTTCTTCAATCTGCGGATAATATACTTGTTCCAACGCTTCTTTGACAGACAAAGGCACTGACGTATTATTAATGTCCTGAGAAGTAAGGCCGAAGTGGATAAACTCCTTGTATTCTTCCATTCCGCCCAACTTGTCAAATTGTTCCTTAATGAAATATTCTACAGCTTTAACGTCGTGGTTTGTAACACTCTCTATTTCCTTAATGCGTCCGGCATCGGCTTCCGAGAAGTTTTGGTAGATAGCACGAAGCGATGCAAAACGTGCATGATCAAAGCTTGTCAGCTGCGGTAACGGTAGCTCACATAAAGTGATGAAATATTCTATTTCTACCTGCACACGGTACTTAATGAGTGCAAATTCAGAAAAATAAGAGGCCAAAGCTCCCGCTTTTCCTCTGTATCGACCGTCAATAGGTGATATTGCCGTGAGTAAATCGAGCTCCATATTATATTCTTTGATAATTATCAGACTGCAAAATTAATTCTTTTTCTTGAGTTTAACGGCCTGAAGATGCATAAAGTTTGCGAAAATGAAGATTTATTTCACAAATCCCTTTTTAGTCCATTTCAGACTGTTCCAACGCTGTACAAAGATAATACCACGAAGATTTTCATCCAGCACAAACGCACACCACATACCTACCAATCCCCATCCCCAATGAATGCCGAACAAGAAACCACAACCTACGGCAACACTCCACTGAACAACAAATCCTACATAAAACGGATAATTTACATCACCCGTTGCACGTAAAGCATTCGTCGCATAAATATTAATAGCCCGTCCCACTTCCAAAATCACATCAATAAACAGGATAATAGTACCCAGACGGATAATTTCCGGATTATCTGTCAACCAGCTAAACAAGGTATGCCCCATCAAAGCCCAGATACAGGATAAAACCAAAGAAACCAAAATAGAAATACGCATCACATATTTGCCTAACAGATAGGCAGCATGAATTTTCCTTTCACCTACCAGATGTCCGATACAGATGGCTCCGCCTTGTGCCATGGCAATAGCAAACAAATAAACGAACATCACTATATTCACCACATAGGTACGGGTAGCCAGCGCTTCATTCCCCAACATATTAATAAAATAGGTCAATACTACCTGAGAGAAACTGTAGGACATATTTTCTCCGGCCGAGGGGACTCCGATTTTCAACAGGTTTTTCAGCTCGACAAACGGGAAGGGGCAAAAATAGGATAACGGAAATCTGGGAATATGCTTGCGGAAAAGAATTACAAAAAGTATCACCATAGATACCCCTCGGGCAAATGCTGTAGAGATAGCCGCACCTTCCACTCCCAAAGCCGGCATGCCGAACTTACCGAAAATCAGCGAATAGTTACCGATGATATTCAGAATATTCACAACTACCGTTACCATCATGGGATAAACCGCTTTGTTAGCACTACGCAAAGAGGCAGAAATAGTCAGAGATATGGCTTGAAAAAAAGCGAATACCCCTACTATCTTCATGTAACTCACTCCATATTCCATCAGTTCGGGACGAAGTCCCATCATAGATAGCAGAGAAGTGGCTCCGTAATGCAGAATAGCACTGACAAACAGGCCGAACACCAAATTGAGTATCAATGATACTCCCACCACCTGCACCATATTCTTGTGCATTCTTGCTCCCAAATATTGCGAACAGAGTACGGAAGTTCCTATATTAATCACCTCGAATATCAGGAAAGCAAACATGATGAGCTGGTTGACCACCCCGACGGCAGCCACACTATTGTCTGAATACTGACTCAGCATCACGGTATCTACCGCGCCCAGCATCATAATCAGCAATGTTTCAATGAAAATAGGAACCGCCAGTCTGGCAAGGTTCTTTCGTACACTTCTCGGTTCTTGAATTACGTCCACTTGTTACCCTTGATTTTCGGGGTGCAAAGGTACAGACTTTTCACGATGTAACGGTTTGATTTATATCAAGAAATACGAACTTAAGATTTTTACAAGGAGATAAACAGGAATCTGATCTTTTCTTTTTATCTTTAGAACCGAATCTTAAATCAACATATTAACATGAAAAAAGGACTCCTCTTGTTATCTGCAATTCTTGCATTGGGCTCCCTGTCTTCATCCGCCCAAAGAAGAACGGCTACCATGACTGATGAAGAAATGTACCTTGATGCCATGCATCGTAACATCACTACCGAAAAGATTTTCGGTTATGTAAAGCAACTTTCAGCCCCGGCCTTGGAGGGACGACTCGCAGGTTCGCCCGGAATGGCTAAAGCTGTAGATATCGTAAAAGGATATTTTAAAGAGTGGAAACTAATACCTCGTGGTGAGAATGGTTCCTACATACAGCTATTCCCCCACCCTTGTGTAGAGATACAACCGGGAAGCACTATGGATATCCTATTTCCTGTCACCCAAGACAAGAAAAAAACTGTATGGATCTCCAAGACATACCCTTGGGCAGATGGTTGGTTTGCCGGAGGAATGACCAGTAACGGAGAAGTGACAGCCGATGTGGTATATGCCGGATTTGGCGTTACAGCACCCGAATTAGGATATGATGATTACAAAGACATAGATGTAAAAGGCAAGATTGTGCTGGTAGAGGGAGAGACACCCAATATAAGCCGTAACCCCGATTCACTGGCCATGTGGTACAAACATACTTTGCACCAAACCAAGCTGAACAACGCTGCAGCCCATGGTGCGGCAGGCTTGTTATACAAATGGGTTCCCGGTCCGAATGCCCCCTATAATCCGGGATTTGTCTATTGTCATGTTACAGACACTGTGGTCAATGATATTTTCAGGGGAACAGGCAAGACCTATAAAGAAACCATCCGGCAGATTTATAAGACTCAGAAGCCTGCCTCTTTCCATACCGGAAAGAGAGCCCACATCAAAATGAATGCTACCTATAATCCCAATGCTACTGGAAAAAATATTTTGGGCATGATCAAAGGCAGTGATCCTATACTATGCAATGAATATGTAATCATTTCCGCCCATCTGGACCACTTAGGAATGATTCCTTTCCTAATTGAAGGAGCGAATGACAACAATTCTTCCTCCGCTGCCATGCTGGGAGTAGCCGAAGCACTGGCAAAATCAAAGATAAAACCGAAACGCAGCATCATCTTTATGAGTGTGGACGGCGAGGAGGCCGGACTCACCGGAAGTACCTACTACACCAACCATCCCCTTGTGCCCCAAAACAAAGTGGTAGCAATCCTGAATCTGGAACAAGTGGGTGTAGGTGAGATGCTAGGAGCGAATTATCACTATAAATACCCCGAACTGGCTGAGCTATCAGAGAAAGCCAATGATAGGTATGTACATCGACGTCTGTTCACTAGTGAGACTCATTTCCTGACCCGCCCTCGCACAGACGGTGCAGTCTTTATGAAAGCCGGCTATCCATGTATAGACTTATGGGCCTTGGGAGGCGGTTATTACCATCATCCCAAAGATAACACCCAATCTATCAATCCCGATATCCTCCGAGCTGCAACCGAATGGTTATACTGGACTACAATTTTTATAGCAGACAAGTAACCGGATATAAGAAATCCCGGCGAGTCATCGCTCTGCCGGGATTTCTTTATCTAACCGATGTTGTGTATGTGTTGTCGTAGATGTGCTTGGTGTTGTGTCATTGTTGAGTCAGATATTCCTTATACATTTTTTCTATCTCCTTCATGGGAATATCCAATGTCTTCACTTGTCTGAAAAACTCAGGCAGGTCTTCATGCAGGAATGTATTTTTCCGTAAAGCAATAATCCGGTCTTTAGCCCCTGCCGATACAAAATAACCAATGCCGCGTTTATTGTGAATGATCTCTTGTCCCTGAAGGTAATCATACGTGCGGACCACCGTATTTGCATTCACCTCCACTGTGGCGGCGTATTCTCTGACCGATGGAATACGCTCTTCTTCCGTATATTGTCCTTGCAGGATTTCATCACATATCCGGTCAGCTATCTGCAAGTAAATGGATTTACTTTCTTTAAATTTCATAGCAAACGGAATTTGGGTTTAATAACTTGTGAACGGGTAAAGAGCCGGTAACTCAGCCACCAGTTGAACATGGTGAATGCACTGAAGAACGCCACCCCTAAGGAAAGTAACTTGTTTAATGTCACCCACTGGAAATTAGCTTCCAGCCATTCGGCGAAACTACGCATACCGTCATTGCCTACCCATGATATGATATGTACTGACAAAACCGAACACAGAATAGAAATAAGCATCAATGTACCCAATGTCTTGAAAAAAGGTTTCTTGTACCAATAACTACCCCCTAGAATATAAAGTGAATGTGACCACACCAAGAAAGCCCATCCGCACAGCTCACCCAGCCAGTTCTGGTAGGACATATTCAAAGCGGATCCCGATCCCCTAAATACCTGTTCTCCATCTATAGCAGCCATAGAAAGAAGATGGTACAACACTGATTGATGGAATGCCTCGGGCAAATTAAACAAAGGAAGTACAAGATAACGCGTAATCTCTGCCAATGAAGCGGCAACTATAATGGCTGCGGCCATCCCTACCGTAACAATTAAAAATCGTGCTACAAATTTCTCTATCATAGTCGCCGGAAGCATCAGAAAAGCGATACGTTTTTCTTTTGTAATCATGTTTTCCATAATGTTGGCAGCATAAGCAATACTGGCAATACCAATGATAAAAACAAAGGTCCCCATTATATTAGAACAATAAGTAGTAAACGATATCTGAGAAGACCTACCAGAACTCATTGTCCACATATGAAGTATCATTACCAAGGCGAATGCAGCATAAATTCCTATCAAACGATAAAGATTCGTTTTCCAATTTTCCATAATCTCGCGTTTCATTACCATTGCAATACGCGAAAAGCTAAAGAAGTTATTCGTATCCATAGTGTTTGTGTGTGTTACTTGTTAAACATGGTTTGCATTTTTTCTCTCTCTGCCAGCATAGCGTTGAATAATACTTCCAGATTCAAATTCGTTTCCTCATTCTCAGTGTTCGGGAAGATGACACTGTTTCCCTGGACGGACGGCTGGACATAGAGTGCTGTGTCCGTCGGTTCATTCATGCCTTGCTCTGCAAAATAGACTTTGTCACAGATGGTCTTTACCGATGCATTCAACAATACGCGGGTACCGTCAATAATAACCACATGATCCAGCAGGCTGTCAATATCTCTCACCTGGTGCGTAGAGATGATGACTGATTTTTCATCGGTCATGCCCGAAGCGATTACTTTACGAAACTGACTTTTAGAAGGAATATCCAATCCGTTGCTGGGCTCGTCCATTACCAACAAAGAGGTATTGGTAGCTAATGCAAAGCACATAAATGCTTTCTTCTTCTGTCCCATCGAAAGTTCGCCCAAATGAATATCTTCATTCATATCAAAATCACGAAGGCAAGTGCTCAAGAGTTCATTGCTGAAATTCGGATAAAACGGAGTATTCAGCTTCAAGTATTGTTTCAAACTGACTGATGGCAAAGCAAATTCTTCAGGCACTAGAAACATGTCCTGCAAAGTCAGGGGATAGCGCATGGAAACATCCACCCCTTTGTAAAGCACCCGTCCGGCCTGAGGACGAAGCAAACCTGTCATTAAATAAAGCAAAGTAGATTTACCTGTACCGTTCTTCCCTAAAAGGCCGTAAACTGAACCTTTGTCCAATGCTAGCGAGAAGTCATCAAAGACTTTCTGTTTTCTCTTTCCATAACTGAAAAACAAGTTCTTTACTTCAATCATCATTGTGTTTATGGTTTAATTAGTTATTTAGTGTATTAGTTGATTAGTACACTGCAAATGTATATAGTTTATTTGAATAAACAAGAAGAATGACTCATCTTTAATATTCATTAACTATGAAACGAATTAAGCGGGCGGCAACCAAGTACTGTCCGCTCAACTCAAATGATAAATGAAAAAAGAAGGACTATTTAATTCCTCCTAGTGCTTTAGTAGCA
>OKSS01000554.1_pt1 | contig 10140 bp, 10 predicted proteins | sample 1633641 | NCBI WGS metagenome assembly OKSS01 (sample SAMEA3879549, study PRJEB24766) | human gut metagenome | biome: human-associated habitat; feature: feces | place: USA | collected 1985/1987
GATACCACATTACCGCCCAGCAGTCCGTCACCGATTCCGGCCTCCACCATGCGGTAAACCGGTACTTTGGCATAATCCACAATCATACACAGCGCCTGGTCACTGGTATATTGTTTGCCACTGCCGTCCTTAGACATAACGATATAGATCAGTATCGTCTTATCATCCACCTTGCTGATAGCCTGCTGCAGCTGCGCAGTTGTCAGTTCGGAAGAATTGATCTCAGAAAATTCCAGCTCCGGATATTCTGCCTCAGCACTGTAAAAATTCTTCCGTTCTGCATCCGCGGTCACTGAATCATCCAGTATCGCCACTACTTTATCGGCTGTCGGATTCACCTTCAGTGCCATGTCTATGTTCTTCTCTACGGACAGTTTTTCAATAATTCCCGTCACAAGAGGATTCTCTGCCGCTTTCATGGCATATTCTTCATCGTTCACACCTTCGAAGACAACCGGTATCTCCGGGAACAGTTCTTCCCGGTATTCCATGGCAAACTGCAGCGCCGCATCATCTCCCACGATCACCACATCATAGGGATCCGTATTCTCCAGATGGTATTTCAGCATATCATGAAACATATTCAGCCACTCATCTGTCCGAAAACGCTTCGTGTCCATAAATTCATAGTCGATAGTGGTATTCTCGTCCACTCCGGCTTTGATTCCTTCAATCTGTGTCTGGACTGTGTCCCATCCATAAGAATACGAGCTGATAAACAGTACCCGCTTTCCCTGATTCAGATTCTGTGCTTCTGCCGTTACTGACACCGTCCCAATAGTCCCAATGCCTATGAGAACAGCCAATGCAAACAGCCATGCTTTCCACTTTCTCATATTCTGTTTCCCCCTAATTCCAACATTATGCTATCGGGGTCAAAAGTCTGAACTCAATACCACGATATAAGGAATTACATCACTGGTACTATTGTACCACATTGTCTGCTGAAAGCAAAGAGCTTAATTTAATCTTACGATAATACCTTCTTCTTTTTTCTCTTTCATTTTTCCGATAACGGTAGGGATTGCTCCGAGCGCCACAAACAGATACTGTAGAACCAGATTGCCTATGTAGCTTCCCATATCAATAATTTCTGCGGAAAGTGCCGCAGGGATCAGTCGATAACACTCGAACAGACTATAACCTGCTTCCGCACCGCCGCCCTGATTGAACAAAATAATCGCCCAGTCCACACGGTCTGCAAAATACGTCATAAGGATCATGATCACAGCGCTGATGACTACTGCCTTTTTGGTCAGTTTTCCGCCCAGCATCTCATATCCCTTCAGAACGCACACCGCCATGATCACACCGGATAATGCTGCTACATATCCCAACTGGCTTAAGATCAGAACACTGAGCATTCCCAACAGGGATCCTAACAGGGCACCTACAATACCGCCTACGATGTTTTCTTTCTTCTGCGCCGTCTGTTGTGCATTCATCGCGATGTCACTGCGCATCTTCATCTCGCAGTCCGGACATAAATGATAGTATTCACCGCCCATTCTGAACGCTCCGGTCTCTACATTCTGACCGCACAGATCACAGCAGGGGCTGTAACTGTTTGTACGCAGGAATGTCGTTGTAGCTGCAAGTGCTTCGTTCAATGTATCCTTACATTTTTCCGCATTGGACTGTGCCTTCAGTGATACTCTGATATCCAGATTCTTCTGACCAAAACTCGCGATCTTCTTGCTGCTTTTCTGAAACCCTTTCACTGCCTGCTTGTCAAATGTCGACCCGTCAGCGCTTTTTGCCGCCGTATGCAGCACCATCATATATGGATATCTTGCATCGGGTGCATAGACGATAAAGTCAAACCCATCCCGTTCCCCATGAAACAGGCCACCCACTTCATCATAACGCAATCCGGTTCCCATGGCAATCTGCTGATAATTTTCAATCTTCTTTTTCTGATTCATTTTTCTTCCCATCCTTTGTAATAGAAAATTAGTAATCGCTCTGAAAAGTTACGAAAACCACACTTTTCCATTTTACACTTTACCGTGTTAACATGCAACCCTATTAGGGGGTTTGCTATAAAAAAACTGTAGGCACATCTGTGTAACCTACAGTTTTTGAACTTCCTTATAAATAGAACAAGGTAATCGAAATCACGCAAATACGGATTTGCATTCCATCAGCATTTGATTTCAAGGTAACCTAACAGCTTGCTCATATCGTACTCTTCCAGCACACCCAGATTGGAATCATAGAATTTTCCATCATAGTGTACCAGGTAATGACAGAAACGTCCCATCTTTTCCATCATGATACAGCACTTCGGCAGTACAGCGGGTCTACCCTCGGTATATACGATGATGTCGGTATGGTCAATGCCGTAATAGTTCAGTGCAGAGATCACACGGCCCATGGTAGCCTGCCACTCTCTGCAGTCCATCACGCTGATCACCTCTGCGATAGTAACACCGGCTAACATTGCGACACAAGCCTGACCGCACAGACCGTCTTCGGGCTGGATGATCACGTTCATGCTGTCGATCTTGCGGATTGGATTCTCAAAGCTGTAAGGGCTGTTCTGGTCCATACGGATCAGGGAGCCGTTAATATGTAACAGGATCTTGTGGGGCACACCCAGCTCTACTTTTACAGCAGCTTCATCGGTGATCACGATCTCGTAATTGCCCTTCTCCTTGGGATGAAGCTCGCACTGAATGATATTGTTATCCAGAACGATATCTCCCTTGATGCCTTCTCTCTGATGACATACTTCCCATACATTAAAAGGAATCTGAATGGTGTATCCTACATCCTTTTTCTCTACTTTAGATTCAAAAAAATATCTCATATTTCATTCCTCCGTTGCTTTTGCTGTTCCCGAATATTCTCTTAAGAAAAAGATTAACGAAAGCGGTTACATTTCACATTTATCTTGATTCTAACAAAAATTTACATCCTTGCAAAGAGCTTGCTGAAAAGTACTTAAAAAAAAACATCCTGTCAAAAAAATGTCAAAAGCGCCTGCTTTCAGGCAGACGCTTTACCTATCATTTATTCTCTTATCATAACCCTAAAATTGCAGATGCCACACGGAAATATACCAGTAATGACATTGCATCGACGATGGTCGTTATGAACGGACTCGCCATGACCGCAGGGTCGAATCCCAGCCGTTTCGCCAGGATCGGCAGAAGACATCCGATAATCATAGCGATCACTACTGCCGCCACCAGAGTCAGGCACACGGATGCTGCCACCAGCACCCCTACTTTATCCAATAACAGTAATTTTACAAAGTTCGCTGCGGAAAGTGTGATACCGCAGATCAGTGCCACGCGGATCTCCTTGAATACGACCTTCGGCACATCCCGGTATTCGATCTCATTCAGGGACAGTCCACGGATGACCGTAACGCTCGCCTGGCTTCCGGCATTTCCGCCGGTATCCATCAGCATGGGGATATATGCCACCAGTACCGCACACACGCTCAGCGCATCTTCAAAAGAAGAAATGATAGCTCCGGTAAATGTAGCTGACACCATCAGAAGAAGCAGCCAGGGAATACGCTTTTTGAAGGTCTCAAATACCCCGGTCTTCATATAAGGCTTATCACTGGGCACGATAGCCGCCATTTTTTCCATATCCTCCGTGGTCTCTTCTTCGATGATATCCACGATATCGTCCACGGTGATAATACCTACCAGCCGGTTCTCATTGTCCACTACCGGCATGGCTGTAAAGTCGTATTTTTTGAACTGTCTGGCAACTTCCTCCTGGTCCATCAGCGTATTAATGGAGATGACATTTTCATGCATGATGTCACCGATGATCTCGTCACCGTCCATGAGCAGCAGATAACGCAGGGCCACGGTTCCCACCAGTCTTCTCTGGGCATCTAAGACATAACAGATATTGATGGTCTCACTGTCGAGGCCTACCTTACGGATCCGCTCGATGGCCTGATTCACCGTCAGATTCTCCTTCAGGTCTACATATTCGACCGTCATGATACTTCCGGCGGAATCTTCCGGATAGCGCAGCAGATGATTGATATCTCTGCGCACATCGGGGCTTGCGTTGGTCAGAAGCTTTTTGACAATGTTGGCAGGCATCTCTTCCAGCAGGTCAGCCGCATCGTCTGCCATCAGGTTGTTGATGATGTTCGTTGCTTCCTTATCCGACAGGGACGTGATGATCTTCTGCTGATTGTCCATATCTAAATAGGAAAAAACGTCTGCCGCCAGGTCCTTGGGAAGAATGCGGAAGACTTTGAGCATATCCTCTTCTTCCAGTTCTTCCAGAAGTCCTGCAATATCGGCATCGTTGAGTTCAGCCAGATACTGGCGCAGTTTGGTATACTGCTTGGTGTTAAGAAGCTCTAATACCTCTTCCAGTTCTTTGATCTGTTCCATGATGATCCTCCTTATGATGTTTTCTATGGGTGTAACTTATGCAGTAACTTCGCCCCGGAAGTGGGTTGTCAGAACTCTTCTGTGTACACTTCATAAAAACCACCACCTTTCTGTAGGATCCATCCAGAACCCCATTCGCAAAATCGCCTCTACGAGGCTTCCTTTTTGCTGCAATATCTGTCAAAATTTCATGCAGATTCGTATTATCCTGCCACCCATATAAATAAAACCGGTGCAGGAAACAGCTCTGTCCATCCAGATTTCCTGCCCCCACACCGGTTTTTTACTTATTTCTAATTTTTTCTAATTTTTTTTAATTTCTAGCATACCTGTTCCGCACACTCGCACGGTCTGATCGTCACGTTACTCACCCTCTGGTCTACGAGGTATCCGCACGACTTGAGTCCCGCCCGGATCACGGAATTCCATTTTTTTGCTGAGAGATGATGTATCGAACCATCATCCAGTTCAATGGTACAGGCATTTTCCATCATACAATTTTCAGAGTAAGCTACCTTATACATGTTCTTGCGGCTGATGGCACCGATCTCCTCCAGGAGATTGACCATGCGGTATACGGTTGCAACTCCCAGCTTGTCATCCTCTTCCAATGCCCGGTAGAAGATTTCCTTACAGCTGGAGCATTCATACTGGAGGATAATATCAATCAGCCGAAGTCGCTGCTTCGTAATACGGCAGCCTTTTTCTTTCAGCTTGGTCAATATGATCTCTCTCTGCATTTTCGTGGTCTGATAGCTTACCTGTTCCTTAGTGTCCACAATGACCTCCACAGTGGCTGCAATCGCCACCGCACTGAATGGATTTTCCATTCTTTTTGTCTTTTATCATTTTGCGGACAATCAATGCGACTACACCGGCCAGTATCGCCAATACAACTACGGTTCCCATAGACTGCCTCCTTACTCTTATTTTGAAATCCTGCGGATCCTCTTATCGAAGATCCGCAAGTAATGTTACGTTTCTATCTGTTTACTTCCCTCACAGGTATCTGGCTTTGCCTGCAAGCAGTCACGCCGGACACCTGTGGGAAAGTTCTATCATTTATTTTACTTATGCAGCCTTCTCGGTGTCAACCTTCAGAGTGGTGCTCTCCTTGTAAGGACGGAAGAGCAGATAAATGAAGCCGATGATCAGAAGGAATGCTACTACAGTGCCGATACCGAAAGCACCGGTGGTGATCAGCGTACCGATCTGATATACACACAGGGATACCACATATGCCAGACCGCACTGATATCCGATAGCGATCCAGAACCATCTGGTATTGTTCATCTCACGCTTGATCGCACCCATAGCTGCGAAGCAAGGTGCGCACAGCAGGTTGAATGCCAGGAATGCATAGCCGCTTGCTACAGTGAAGGTAGCTGCCATGTTAGCATATACGGAACCCTCGCCTGCGCTGTAGAGGATACCCATAGTACCTACGATGTTCTCCTTTGCTACCAGACCGGTGATAGATGCAACAGTTGCCTGCCAGTTACCGAAGCCCTGAGGGATGAAGATCCATGCCAGGCACTGACCGATCTTGCCCAGGATACTCATATCGATCTCATCCTCAGCCAGCATACGGAAGCCGTCCTCGGTGAATCCGAAATAAGTAGTAAACCATACAACGATGGTGGACAGAAGGATGATGGTACCGGCCTTCTTGATGAAGGACCAGCCACGCTCCCACATGCTGCGCAGTACCGTACCAACGGTAGGCCAGTGGTAAGCAGGAAGCTCCATAACGAAAGGAGCAGGATCGCCCTCGAAGATCTTGGTCTTCTTCAGGATAATACCGGAACAAATGATTGCTGCAATTCCCAGGAAGTATGCGGAAGGAGCAACCCATGCTGCGCCGCCGAAGATAGCACCTGCTACCATGGCGATGAAAGGAAGCTTAGCACCACAAGGAATAAATGTGGTAGTCATAATCGTCATCTTACGGTCTCTGTCGTTCTCGATGGTACGGGAAGCCATGATACCGGGAACACCACATCCGGAACCGATCAGCATAGGAATGAAGGATTTACCGGACAGACCGAACTTACGGAAGATACGGTCCATGATGAAGGCGATACGTGCCATGTAACCACAGGACTCCAGGAATGCCAGGAAGATGAACAGTACCAGCATCTGGGGTACGAAACCAAGTACTGCACCGACACCGGCTACAATACCGTCAAGGATCAGACCTTTCAGCCAGTCGGCACATCCGATCGCATCCAGACCGCTCTCTAACAGTGCAGGTACGCCGGGTACCCAGATACCGTAGTCTGCGGGATCGGGAGCTTCTGCGCCGTCTGCTGCGTATACATCAACTGCCTCTGCCAGCTCAGCACCGGTGTAAGTAACATCCTCGGTTGCCAGAGTCTCTTCATCTTCCAGGGTGTAATCTGCGGTAGCGGATGCATCGATGCCTGCTGCGAACTCCTGAACAGCTGCTACTGCTGCTGCGGGATCATAGTCCTCAGACTCGCTGTCGATGACTGCTGCCAGAGCTTCATCACCGTCAGCTTCTACGAATGCGTTGATCACATTCATTGCATCATCATACGGCTCGGCTGCTTCTTCATAAGCACCGGTTCCGATGGTGAACAGATGCCAGCCATCACCGAATACGCCATCGTTTGCCCAGTCGGTAGCCCATGTACCAACGGTGGTAACAGATACATAATATACGATGAACATAACCACTGCGAAGATTGGCAGTGCCAGCCATCTGTTGGTCACGATCTTATCAATCTTATCGGAAGTCGTTAACTTCTGGCCTTCCTTCTTGGTGTAGCATTCTTTGATGATAGAGGAAATGTATGTGTATCTCTCGTTGGTGATGATACTCTCTGTGTCATCATCCATAGCCGTTTCCAACTGCTTGATCTCTGCGGATACATCGGGAACGCTCTTCATCTGTGCCTGGATCTTGTCATCCTTCTCTAACAGCTTGATAGCGAAGAATCTCTTCTGTTCCTCGGGAACATCAGTCAGCTTCTTCTCTACGGTCTCGATCACGCTCTCAACCTCAGGTGCGAATTTATGTACCGCAGCTGCTGCACTCTTCTTCTGTGCCAGTTCGATCGCTTTTTTGGTAGCGTTCTCGATACCGGTCAGTTTCAGAGCGGAGATCTCAACAACGGGGCAGCCCAGCTTCTCAGAAAGCTTGCCTACGTTGATCTTGTCGCCGTTCTTGTTCACGATATCGATCATGTTGACAGCCATGACAACGGGAATACCCAGTTCCATCAGCTGTGTGCTCAGATATAAGTTACGCTCGATGTTGGTACCGTCTACCAGGTTCAGGATTGCATCGGGTCTCTCACCGATCAGGTAGTTACGTGCTACCACTTCCTCCAGAGTATACGGAGACAGGGAATAAATACCGGGTAAGTCCATGATGATCACGTCATCACCGTTACCGCCGTACTGTTTCTTTAATTTACCTTCCTTTTTCTCAACGGTTACGCCGGGCCAGTTACCTACGAACTGATTGGAACCGGTCAGAGCATTGAAAAGTGTCGTTTTACCGCAGTTAGGGTTACCTGCAAGTGCAATCTTAATTGCCATTTTTCTACCTCTTTCCTCTAAAATCATTTAATAACTATTCAGACCCCATTCGCAAAACGCTCTTTCAGAGCTTCCTTTTTGCTCATGTGATTAGCTTTCACTAATTAGTTCCAGCTAACCTTCCTGCTAAAAAAAAGATCATTTACTCAACGCAAATCATCTCAGCGTCTGCCTTACGAAGAGACAGCTCATAGCCTCTGACAGTTACTTCCACGGGATCTCCCAAAGGAGCAACCTTTCTCACATAGATCTCAACACCTTTGGTAATGCCCATGTCCATGATACGTCTCTTGACAGGACCTTCACCATTCAGTTTAGTCACCTTTACGGTCTGTCCGCAGGGAACTTCCTTCAATGTCTTCATTTTCTCCTCCTATTAGCATCTTTTGGTACAGCTGCCCGCTACACCATGATTTTATTGGCCATATCCTTGCCGATGGCTACTCTGGATTCCTTGATATTCACAATCAGGTTGCCTTCGGTCTGGGACACAACTGTCACTTTACCACCTACTACAAATCCGAGGGTCTCCAAAAACTTTTTCGTCTCCTCTTTGCCGCCGATCCTCTGGATCGTGTTCTCTTCACCGGCACCTACCATACTCAGGGGCATCATACACACTTCCTTCCCTTCAATAGTATTTAACTGCTTGTGGTTTCTCATTAGTTCTTAATGAGATTCATTCTCAATTCACGTGGTTAGTATATACTAACCTTTTTTTACTGTCAACATATTTTTTTGATTTTTTTCATAGAAATCTCATAGGAATTGCTTATTGATATTTTTTCTCATTAAGTTGAAATCTTGCATTTCCTACCCTTTTCTGCTATTCTTATTGTAATGCCTGCGGATGGTTAAGTTTCCACATGTAGAGCAGGTATTTCGGTTCAAAATGCTATGTATGGGAAGGGTATGGTCATTACATGAAAATACAGGAATCTGCTGAGAATTATCTGGAAACGATCTTAGTGCTGAAGAAAAAGAACGGTGTTGTCCGTTCCATTGATATTGCCAACGATCTGGGTGTGTCCAAGCCCAGCGTCAGTGTCGCTATGAAGAATCTCCGCAATGGGGAATATATTGAAATGGACAAGGAAGGCTACATCACCCTGCTGGATAAGGGGCGGGAAATCGCAGAGAAAATCTATGAACGTCACACATTTCTTACGGACTGGCTGACTTCCATCGGTGTGGATCCCACCGTGGCTGCTGAGGATGCCTGCCGGATCGAGCATGTGATCAGTGCAGAGACTTTCACTGCTATGAAAAAGACATTGAAGACGAAATAGAACTCACAGTGAATCATTGCATGTTATTTGAAAGCAAGAACTCCCGGTGCGATATTGCTCCGGGAGTTTTGTTATTATCATAAGCTCATTACCTGCGCTCATTAAATCTTAATTGTCACCCATTTTCCCTGTCGGAACCGAATCGACGCAAACAGGAATCTGGATACCTGATCCGCCAGAATACCCATCCAGATACCGGTCATTCCCAGTCCCAGAGTAAACCCGAAAATATAGGATGCCGCCGTACGGATCAAAGTAACGCTGATCGTAGAAGCTACTGCCGTGTATGCGGTATCTCCCGCGCCGCGCAGGCATCCCATGTAGATGACCTGAGACACCTGGAACAGGACAATGATACAAATGCAATGAATAATATTCACACCGTACGTAATAATATTTTCTTCTCTAAAGAACATCCGGTAAATGGTCTCCCCTCCGAAGAAATAGATAACCGCCAGTGCAACAGAGATTCCCATACCGATACGTCTACAGATAGCTCCATAGCTTTTCGCTTTCTCCGGGTCACGTTCGCCCAGACTCCGGCCGATCAACGCCACCGCCGCTACCTGCATACCGTCACCGAATGAAAACGTCAGACCGAGGATATTCATGCCTACCTGATGTGCCGCCATGGCTTCCGTACCCATTTTCGCAGCCATCATAGCGGTAGACATAAAACCGATACGCATCAATACCTGCTCAATAAACACGGAATAGCCGACTTTGATAATCTCCAACAGCGGTTCTAATCGCAGTCTGATGTGATGCTCGATCATGTACGGAATACTGATAAATCCGTCTTTCGGACAGATTGAGACGATGCTCATCACGCATGCCACTACCGTACCGAATACCGTAGCAATGGCAGCTCCCATCACTCCCCAGTCTAATACCAGAATACAGAATAA
>OKSS01000577.1_pt1 | contig 9900 bp, 11 predicted proteins | sample 1633641 | NCBI WGS metagenome assembly OKSS01 (sample SAMEA3879549, study PRJEB24766) | human gut metagenome | biome: human-associated habitat; feature: feces | place: USA | collected 1985/1987
TAATAAGTACGTGTCCTCGTACTTAGCTTTTGCTAAGTCTCGGACGTTTACTTTTGAAAAGTTCATGATATAATTCAGGTAGGCAAAAATCACAAAATTGTGCCACGTTAAGGAAAACTGACCTAGTCACTCGGTTTTCCTTTTTTTTGCAAAAAAAGAGAGTGGGTAGTCAGTCCACTCTTTTATGCTCTGTTGTCCGGTCATTTCTGTTGAGCCATTTGTAGATGTAGTTGGCGGCCACACCTGCTATAACAGAAACTAAAAAATCACAAAATTGTTGTACCACGTTCTCACCTCCTTCGCGTTGGTGAGCCCAGACAACAAAAAGATTATATCATAATCTAAAATCCAATCACCCAATTATTACAAGCGCAGTTTGTCCATGAGTGTATTGTCACCACTGAATTACTCTATATTACAAGAATAAAGTTGAATGCGAATATTATAGATTTTTATTTATTGTTGACGCCAGCATCCATTATTACCATGAAAAGATAGAGTATTTGAATTACTAGAAACCCAAAAACCCAATTAAAATCACAACTGTGTAATTCATCTGCAAAGAATACCGCTCCAGAAAGCGATATAAGCGCTATAGCGACACTTAGCCAGTTGTAGGCATACTCGGTATAAAGTTTATGAACAAGCCATCCAAATGTGCCTATAAGGGCCATTGAAAGGCCTATAACGACTATCACCATAAATACGAATCCAATCCATTTACCAGTATCCGAATCTACAGGTTTCTGTTTTAAAAGAAAATCATAAACAAATATGATCCATGATTTGAAAGTTGCTAGAGCATCTTTAAAATCACTGATAAAGTATTTCGATTTGAATGCTTGGAAAATCGTAATCAAAAAGCTATAGAGCGTTGTTCCAACAAAGAATGTATACAGGGAGTTGTGCTTGAATCGATATTCTTTATCTAACTTATCACGAATGTATCCAACTTTATTAGATACACTTTTCTCGATGTCGGCTTCTTTCTCATCCAGTTCTTTTTCTCGATTGGCCAGTCTTTCTTTTTGTTTCTTCACTTCTCTGTAGTCGGCATCATATTGTGCTTTAAAGTTCGATACCCTCGTCTCTGCTTCTTGTTTGGCGTACATTTTCTCTCGCTTCAGACTCTCGTTTCTCTCTTTCAATCTCTTGTTTTCTTGCTCGATCTTGTCGCTTTCGCTCATCTTCGCGATTTTTTCGTTCAGTTTCACTTCTCTGTCGGTCGAATTCTGCAGTTTGTCTTTGAGAATCGAGATTTGCGATAAAAGATTGGAGTTCTGATCCTTCAACTCCTCGTTTTCTGTTTGGATCTGCTCGCTCAGTTTTAGAATCTTCTCTAGATCTATTTTGTCGTTTGAATAAATTTGCGAATCGTTCATTGATTTCTTCTCCTTTCTGATTCATTAAATCTGTAATTTGCTTAGTCAATAATTGGATTTCATAAAGACATTTTCGAATGAGCCAGTTATGGCCACGAATTTCACGGTTAATCTCACAACGCTCTGAAATGCCCCCATTTGCTTCTATTTTGCGTGCTATGTAGCCTTCATGGATGGTTGGTAGTTCTTCTATGCCTTGTGCTGCATAGCTCCTGTGGTCCACTCTAGCAATGCTCTGAGCCTTTTCTAGAGCCATGTTACAATGTTCTGCCCATCTAGATCGCCATTCTTCGACCTTTTCTCGTTTGTTCCAGTCTGTATAGTCATCTTTATAGCACTTCCATTGCTTTCGATTCTGTTTGTCTACTTTCTGCAAGCCAGTGTTTTTGTCAATAAGCGGTATCTTCTCTCCGTAGACATCTCGGCAATAAACCTTTTTTGTTTTCGGTGCCCATTGTCCTTTTTCATTGATTGCTCTTACAGTGGCCATGATGTGCGCATGGTGGTTTCCTTCTTTCCAGTGGATATTGACGTCTACACACATACCTTCATCAACTAGACTTTGTGCAAACCCCTTTACAAGCTCTTTGCTCTGTTCCAAAGTGAGTTCATTTGGCAGTGCAACTTCCCATTCACGTGCAAGTCTCGCTTTGCTTTGCTTTTCTATCTGCTCCACCGCATTCCATAAAGTCCCTCGGTCTTGATATTCTTTTGGAGCATTCTTACAAAGGAAGATTTCAGAATAAGCTATTTCTTTTTTTCGAGTATAATCATGTATCAAGCCTGTTTCTAGATCTTCTAATTTTTCGCCTGCACGATATGAGGCAGAGGCAACCGCAGACTTGCCACTTCCTCGGCTTATGTTTTTAATTGAACAATGATATATAGCCATTTTATGATTTCTCCTTTCTGAATTTTTTAGGTAGGGGAGTTGAGAGGGTGTTCCCTCTCATCCTCGAAGAGCGCACGTATCTGCTTACAGATAACATTACCTATGGTGGTGTGTAAGTGCGCCCTTAGTAAACTAAGGGATGTTATAAATATATTTTAGCGTGATCTAAAAATAAAAACAATAATGTCATGTTTTTTCAATATGGTATACTTATAAATGAGGTGATATTAATGGCAACTATTGATGAGAGAATCGAAAAATTAGAAGAAAAAAAAGAGCAGTTGAACCAACAGGTCAAACAATTAAAAGCTCGTAAATCACAGGAAGAAAGAAAAGCTCGTACAAAACGTTTGATTGAAATTGGAGCTGCCGTCGAATCTGTATTAGGCCGACCAATTGAAAAGGATGATCTTCCTAATCTAATTAAATTTTTAAAAGATCAGGAAGATAGAGGGCGTTGGTTCTCAAAAGCAATGAATAAAGATTCTCAAAATTATAATTCAAATAATGATGATCTAGATTTTTACTCTAGCAAAATTAATTGATTTTATTATGTTACTCAACACTGCTAGAGTAACATTTTTATTTTCCAAATAAACGTGCAAAGAAACCTTTATTTTTTTCTTTTTCTAATTCATTTTTTAACATTTCTATCTCATTTAACTGTTCTTTTTTCTCTCGATCCAGTTGTTCTTTTAATTGATTTATTTCTTCTGCCTGGTCTTTTTTTTGCTCTAGCAGAAGTGTTTTCTCATTATTTTCTAACAATAATGAAGTCATTTGTTCTATTTTATTTTTTAAATCTTCATTCAATTGAGATATCTTATCTGCCTGTTGTGCAACTTTAATTAACAGATTTTTGTTCTCATCTTCTAATTGTTTTAACCTAGAATCAGTGTCTTTATTGATAATTACAACAGGATTTTCTTTCCTGTGTTGATCTAAAATATCTACTGCTACATCATCTAGAATTGTGGTCTATTTTGCTTAATAATATGTCCGTTAAGTTCATCTTCGTATCTTTTTACTTGTTGTCTTATTGCCTCATATGAGACATTATTCATTTTTGCATAATCTCTTATAGAAACCATGAAACCTCCTTAAACAAGTATCTTGTACAAGTCTTGTACAAGCTTGTATTTAATAAAATATATCTTGTTTTTGTTAATTGTTCCACCATTTTTTCACTGTGTTTTTTGATAAACCTGTATCTTTAACGCATTTATATTTTGTTCCTTCAGGATTTTCTAATTGCCATTTTTGAACAATCTGCTGTTTATCTGGTCTGCCCTCTGGATGTTTAAACGGTTGCCCACGTTTTTTCATGTTTTCTTTTTTTGAACGAATATCCTCTAAATGCCATTCTTGTTTCTGATAGTTTCGTTTATTTCTTTCGATTCGAATATCGGTTAATTTTTCAATATCATCTATTTTAAAATTAAAATATTCTCTTGAATACATTTCTAAAGCCGATTTTATATCATCTTCAGTCAATGGATTAGTATGCTTTGATTTAGATACAATCAAAAAATCTTCTGCCATATCTTCTTTTAATTTTTTTAATGGAACATCACATTTACACGCATAAATACTCATACACATCAAATAGAAATATCTATGACCCCCTTTAATTTGACTGGCATGGGTTCTCCACCACTCATAAAGTGCATACCCTTGTTTGCCTTTAATATCCCATTTTTTTAACCTTTTATTTCCTTCTACGACAACACGTTGATACCATTCTGGATATTGCTCTTTTGCTTGTTCTTTGGTTAATTTTGATGGTTTAAATGGCTTGTTTATATCTACTTGATTTTCTTTTTTATCGCAATAAGCATTTAGATCAGCGAGAGTTACACGATCCCCAGTTCTAAATGCAACTACTTCTGTATCATGTTTTCCGTTAATGCTGCCAACCATTCTAAATCCTTGATTAATTGACTGATACTGTATCTGTTTTTCTTTAGAAGTGACAGTTGGATTCCAAAATCTAAAAGTAAGATCATATTTTAATGACTTCAACTGCACTTTTATATTTGGATATAAGTCTATTGGTTCTTTGAATACATAGTATAAATGCAAACCAGTGCCACTTGCTACAATGTAAGTAGGCATTGGAATTGAACGAATTTGACTGGGTGGCAGGGTTGTTAAATACATGAAATTATCTAATTCATTTTCTCCTACACCATCCAAATCAAAAATTAACGCATTCATTCTTTGAGCATTTTCTAATTTGTTAGTTCTTCCCCTGTAACTCAAACCCCCACATAAAGTCATTGGATTACACTCGATATAATTCATATAATCATCTTCCCAAGTATCATTTAACATTACTCGTCTTTTCATCTTCTTATTTTCATCTTGATACAAATAAATAGCATTAGGTTTTCTAAAATCCGTATTTAATTCTCCCTCATTCTCATTATTAGGGAAAATGTCTCTATAAAAATCATACCCATTTACTTTCTCATATTGACTAGAAAGAAAACGACATACTATATCATAATCGCTCATAATATCACCTCTAAATTATATAAAAACATCAATGAATTCTAAGAAGAGCCAGAAGGCTCCTTAGGGGGCTTAGATTATCAATACAGCAATTCCCTATTTTCAGTTGTTATTATAGCCTGTCCGAAAGAGATTTTCAAGCCCTCCGGACAGGCTTCTTTTACAGCTCCATGCCGCCCATTCCTCGCTGGTGCTGCTGTTGCTCCTGCTGCTGTCCAATCTCCGGATCGGGCAGCAGCTCCCTCGCCTTTTCAAGCAGAGGACGCAGACGCTCCGGCAAGTGTTCTTCCAAGAAGTCCAGCATCCGACCGATGCCGTCCGTCAGACGCTCGGTGAAGCTGCGTTCCTCCTGCAGCTCGGATTGCAGATAATAGTTTTCATCGCGCAGCCTCCGGTTTTCCTGTTCAAGCCTCTGCTGTCGCTGCGCTTCTTCCAGCCGCTTCTTCATGGACGGCACCTGTGACCGCAGACGGGTGTTTTCCTCCGTCAGCTCCTGTACCTTGTGCCGATCCGTCACGCTGCGCAGTGCCATTTTCTTTAGCTGCTCGACCTGATCCACCGTCACGCCCTTTACTGCCCCTGTGAGCGTCTTTTCCGGCTGAATATCATGCAGGGGTGCATTTACCCTGTCAGCCTCCTTTAAGAGCCGCACAGTGCCTTTCAGAGCGTCCCGCTGCCGTTCCAGCTCAGCAACCTCCCGCTCTACTGCCGCTGTCTGCTGCTGCACCGCTTCCAGCCTCGCAGCCGCTTCCTTGAACTGCGGCAAGTCCATGTGCGGTCTGTTCGTGCCGAGAGAGATAATTTCAAAATCGTGCCGCTGGGCGATCTCCGTCAGAGCTTCTTTCTCCCGTTCCATCCACGCCGCCCATTCGGTCTGCTTTCTGCCGACACCGACAAACCCCTGCTGCTTCAATGCCTGTTTCATAGATACCCTTGTAGAAAGTCCTCTTGACTGCTCCGTTGCCACAGGGATAAAATCGACATGGAGATGGGGCGTTGCCTCGTCCATGTGCAGCACCATATTGAACACCCGCAGATGGGGGTTGCGTTCTTCAAAAGACTCCGCAAAATCTTTCAGAGCTGCCGCCGCCCGTTCTCCGTCCGGCGTACCGCACCCACAGTCGCTCATGTTGCCGATCTGGAAGATCGCTTCATGGAACAGCTTTTCCTGTTTACTCTGCCGGATATGCTCATAGTAGTCCGGTATCTTATCTCTCGTTTTGGTTTTCTTTGCGTTGTAGGCTGCGAGAGCTTCATCAAAGACCATATGATAGACCTGCTTCAGATCCTCGTTGCAGAAAACAATGTTCTGCTCCGTCCGGCTCCGGTCTACATTCGCCGCTGAGAAGCTGCGGTTGTTGTGCCGGATGCTCCCTGCACCTGTCATACCAGAAATCGTAACTCCCATAAAATCGCCCCCTTTCCGCTTATTCTTCCGTCCTCTATTTTATCATAAATTTCCGCTAAAAACAACCTCTTTGTTACTTTCTGGTGAGAAAGTAACGCAAAAGCACTTTCACACCGCCACCCCATCGGTGCAGCGGTGTGAAAGTGCTTTGCGCCCCTAAAGGGGAGGGGTTGCCGGAGCTGCTTCACTGCCGGCTCGTGCCTGCTGCTCTGCCAGCTCCGGAGGGGCGCTGCCCCTGCCGTCTGCGGACGGCTCCCCGAACTTCATCCCACCGATAAACTGGAAGTTGTCGCTTTACTTTACTTCTGTTGCGTCTTAATCAAAATGCATTCGGTTACAAGTGCCATCGTTATTAAGGCTCCCACAAAGGTGAAATAACTCAATCCATACACCAACGGCAAAAGAGAAATAACTGCTGTAATAATTGAAAGAACAAACATAGAATTGAAAACTCCATTTTTCTTTAATGAAATCAACGACAGCAACAAGATAACAACAGTAAGTACGGCTGTAATAAGTGGAGCAAAATTTGCATAGCCAAACGGTATTGGACTAAAGTATGAGAATGTTTCTTTTACTCTTTCTGTCGGAGATGGAGCAAAAATACAAACTGCCCCCAGCGGCAATATTTCTAACGCTATTGTTATAGCTGGCAAAACTACTAAACTGATTTTCTTCATGTTCTGTACCTCTTTCGTAAATCCCGATTTGTCGTTCTGTTTAGTCCCCAAAGAACCTACTAAACCAGCTACGCTTTTGAACCGGTTCTGTCTCACGCTCCGGCTGATCGGCTCCGGACTTGCCGGAAAGAAGCTGCTGATGCATCGTCCCAGCATGGAGAGCCTGGGCCGCTGCCGCAGTCTGCTGTGCCGTCACCAACGCCGAGCTGACCTCCGCCAACCTTGCGTTCAGTTCCTCGATCTGCTTGTCCTTTACAGCAAGTTGCTCGCTTTTCCGGTCTAATTCTCCCTGCAGCATAGCGATCAAAGTGGTTTCGCAAGTTTTGCAACTTGCTTTCGCCGGTTGCGAAACTTGCTTTCGTTCAACACCTAAATAATGCTGATATATGGCGGTTTTTTGACTTTCGCTGATTGCGAAACTTCCTTTCGCATCTTTCGCAACATGGTTTCGCCTACACCATGCACGAACTGCCTGTTCCGACACGCCACATTCTATTGCAATTTCCGTTATTACACCCGCCAAATATCATCACCACTCTTTCATCCAGAGTTAATCTCAAAACAAATCGCTATGAGATCCCGTCCTTATCAATTTCAAAATCAAAGTCTGCCGAACAACTTTATAGACCAACAGCCAGTCCGGCTCGATGTGACATTCTCTCATGTCCTTATAATTTCTGGAATTAGTGAGAGCATGATCTCGATACGCCTCCGGCAACGGCTGCTCGTTACACAACAGCGTGATCACTTCCTCCAACTTCTTCGGATCGCAGCCTCTCTTGATCGCAAGCTTGTAATCTCGTTTGAACTGCCCCGAAAACTCCGGCTTAAGCATTCAGCGCCTCCATCAGATCTGCAACGCTATCAAACGGACCATACATATCCTCTCCCTTTTCTGCCGCCTCCATCGCCGCATAGGTAACAGCATTCGGCTCGTCAACCTTGACTTCAAAGGGAAGTCCATGACACCTAAGTGCCTGTCGATAAAAAATACCCGTTGCCGTACTCAAATCCATTCCGAGGGACTTAAAGAGAGCTGCCGCCTGTGCTTTCAGCTCCGGCTCCATTCTTATCGTCATATTTCCTTTAGCCATAATAGCACTCCTTTCCTCGTCATTTTTAGCTTGCACTAATATTATATTCAATATTCGTGACATTTGCAAGTGCATTGCAAATGTTTTTTTGCAACTTTTCTATGAACAGTGCTTTCTATATGGTAACACCGCAGCGTGTACATTTAGAGGGTGAAAAAGCCTTATTTCGCGCGGTTTTCAAGCCTCGTTTTCGGTGGGGTAATATAAAAACCCTTACCCGCCCCGAAAACACCTTGTAGGGCGTTTCTGGGGCGTTTACAGCCCTTTCTTAAATTCCTCCACCAACAGATCGCTCAAAGCCTGTGATGGGCGTATTTTGACCGTTATATGCCCCTCCGGTACGGTGTCCCACCATTTGCGGATCGTTTTCGGATCAAGTCCGGTGTCCCTATGACAATCGGCCTTGCGTCCCTCTGGATGCTCCTGCCGCCACGCATAGACTTGCGCTTTCTTTTCTTCTGCCCCTTTTCTTCTCCATGTGCCGCCAGGATAATCCACTTCCTGCACCGCCCTTGCTCTTTTCAAATGCTCTTTCTGTGATCTACCATTCCTCTTGTTGCGCTCGATGCGAACATCGGTCAGAGCTTCAATATCGGAAATCGTGAAATTGTAATACTCCTTGTCGTAGGCTTCCAGCGCACTCCGTATATCTTCCTCGGTCAATGCGTTCTCATGCTTCACCATCTGCAGATCATCAAAAGCCTCTTTCATATCCTGCCGGAGCTGCTGCTTCGACACACCGCATTTGTAAGCATAGATAGCAAGGCACATCAAAAAGAAATACCGATGCCCGCCCTTTATCTCTCCGATCTGCCGCAGCCACCAATGGTAGAGCGCATACGGATCATCACCATGCACCTTTCCGGCAATATCCCACTTCTTGCGTCCTTTCTCGCCTCTCACAACAACACGCTCATACCACTCCGGATATGCCTCCCTCGCCTCAGCTCGTGTCATTTTGGATGGGCTGAAAGGCTTATTGACATCCACCCTGTTTTCTGGCTTTGCGTAGGCGTTCAGATAATCCAGCGTTACCCGTTCTCCGGTACGGAAAGCGACCAGCTCCGTCCCATGCTTGTCATTGATGCTGCCCACCATGCGGAAGCTCTGATTGATGGATTGATACTGGATCGCCTTGACCTGCGAAGTGCTGCCATACTCCCATAGCCGGAAAGTGAGGTCATATTTCAGACTTTTAAGCTGAATTTTTATATTCGGGTATAGGTCAATCGGCTGCTGGAAAACATAGTAGATATGCAGCCCTGTCCCCGACAGAACAAGGAAAGTCGGCATCGGCAACCGGCGCACTCGCTCCGGATCGCCGCCAAAGCGCAGAAAGAGGTTGCGCAGCTCGGCAAGACCTACGCCATCCAGATCGAAGATCAGAGCATACATCCGCTGGGCGTTCTCCAGCCTGTTCTCCTTTCTGCGATATGCAAGACCGCTGCACAAAGTAAGGCTGTTCCCCTCGACAAACTCCATGTAATCCTGTTCCCATGTGTCGTTATACATCTTCCTGCGCCGGAGCTTCTTATCCTCGCTCTGTTCGTCCCGATACAGATACACAGCGTTCGGATGGGAAAAATCCGTGTGCCGTTCTCCGGAGTTCTCATTGTCCGGAAACAGCTCTTTATAAAACTCATAGCCTCCGACCTCCGGATATTGTGCGCTCAAATACTCGTAGCAGCCTCGATAATTCTCGGTCATATTACCACCTCACAAAAGAAAAAGTACCAAAAAGAAAATCCGCTGCGGCGGGGATCGCCTGCGGGCGGGAAGGGGGAAAAGGGGGAGCAAAAGAGCGGCGGCTACGCCGCCTTAAAGAGAAAGTCACCTCCCCCTTTTCCCCCTCGCTGCGGGTCATTGAAAGTGCCGCCACTATGGAAAACCCGATGGGTTTACCACAGTGGCTTGGAAAACCTCTGACGAG
>OKSS01000578.1_pt1 | contig 9900 bp, 10 predicted proteins | sample 1633641 | NCBI WGS metagenome assembly OKSS01 (sample SAMEA3879549, study PRJEB24766) | human gut metagenome | biome: human-associated habitat; feature: feces | place: USA | collected 1985/1987
ACGCCTGAGCGTCGTACAACCTTCGTCGGTCGGGCATATCATCTACAACGACCTGGAGCTGATCAACCGCCTGCACGATAAACGCACGGCTATCCGCAACCACATCGCCCGGTGGTTCTCGCCGCGCTACGGTATCGTCAGCCTGCTGAAAACCCTCACGCTGTTACCCTGGGGCTTCTTCCCGGGTTTCAACGACTCCCACATGCCCCAGCCCTACCTCACGGAGCGCTTTCGGCAAGCCTGGGAACGCTGGCCCCGGGAGCTGGACGCCTCCTGCCGCCACCGAATCCGCTCCTTGAGCGACCTGTCGCACTGGCTCGTCCGTTACGACATGCTGGCTTCGGGAGCTTTCGCACCCCGCTCGATGGCCGACTGCCGGTTGATGACCCTCACGGACGACTCGCTCGAAAGCATCTGCCGCGACATCGAACGGCAACGCTGGCGGATGATCTGCCTGAACGACAGCGAGCACATCTCCGACTTCGACCGCCAATGCCAGCGTCTGTGCGAGGCTTTCGAGCGGATACTCCCGGAAAAATCGAGCTATGAAATCTGATATTTCGGTCGTCATTCCTCTCTATAACAAAGAGAAAGAGATCGCCCGCACCCTCCGTTCGGTGCTGGCACAAACCTCGCAGCCTCTTGAAATCATCGTCGTGGACGACGGTTCGACCGACGGAAGCGCCGCCCGGGTCGAGGAGATCGGCTCGCCCCTCATCCGGCTGATCCGGCAGGAGAACCGGGGCGTAAGCGCCGCCCGCAACCGGGCCATGCAGGAAGCCTGCGGAGAGTACGCCGCCCTGCTGGACGGGGACGATACGTGGGAACCGGGCTATCTGGCAGAAATCGAACGTCTGATCGCTGCCTACCCAAACTGCGGAGCCTACGCAACCTCTTTCAACGTGGATGACGGACATCGCCTGACACCGGGCGACACCCCGCAAACGGAGGGTGTCGTGGATTTCTTCACCGAAGCGCTCTCCCATTACGTGCTGATCCCCTCCTCGACTACGCTCCGGCGGAAACCGGTTCTCTCGCTGGGCGGATTTCCCGAAGGGATGCGCATGGGCGAAGATCAATACCTTTGGACGAAACTCGCACGCACCAGCCCGGTCTGCTTCTCCCCGGCCCGGCTCGTGCGTTACTCGAAAGCCGCTTCCAACCGTTCGGCAGCCATCTACCGCCCGGAACAGACGCGATTTTCCTTCGAAGACCTATACGAACCCGCCGCCCGCGATTCGAGCAACGAATACGTCGCCCGCGCAGCACTGGGCAAAGCCCTCGTCGTCAGCGCCAAAGGCGGCACGGCGGAAGCCGCGCGGGCTGCGAAATTCTTCGCCTACACCCGGCACGACCGGCGTACGCTGCGCAAACTGCGCATCCTCAACGCACTGCCCGTCCGCTGGCGCGGTCCGCTGCTCGCGGCCTACAACCGCCTGGCCTGGGCGATCGCCCGGAAAGGGATGTAACGAAACGCCGGGACGCAACCGCCGAGGCTCCGGCCGATAGTCGGACGAAGCCTCCGACAACCGTTCTCCGCCGGACAAAAAAATCCCGGCATCGTGAAATGCCGGGATCGTCTTTATGTGCGAAACGGAAAACTACTCCTCTTCCGCCTCGTCCTTCATGGCGGTATAGACGTTCACCACGTCGTCGTCCTCCTCCAGACGCTCGATCAGCTTCTCGACCGCCTCACGCTCCTCGCCGTGAAGCTCCTTGGTATCCGTAGCGATGCGGATCGACTCGCCCGACACGATCTCGTAGTTCTGGTCGTCGAGCCATTTCTGGATCGCACCGAACGACTCGTAGGGCGCCTCGACCGTAACGGTCGTTTCGTCTTCGGGTGCGAACTCGTCCACGCCCAGGTCGATCATCGAAAGCTCCAGCTCTTCGAAATCCGTACCTGCCGGCACGTGGAACTTGAACACGCACTTGTGCTCGAACAGGAAAGCCACGCTGCCGCTGTTACCCAGCGTACCGCCGCAACGACTGAAGTGCATGCGGACATTGGCCACCGTGCGGTTGGTGTTGTCCGTCGCCGTTTCCACCATGACCGCGATGCCGTGCGGACCGTATCCTTCGTAAATCACCTCCTTGTAGTCGGCCGAATCCTTCTCCGTGGCACGCTTGATCGCACGTTCGATATTCTCCTTGGGCATGTTCTCCGCCTTGGCGTTCTGAATCAGGATGCGCAGGCGGGTGTTGGCGGAAGGATCGGGGCCCGCCGACTTGACGGCGATTTCGATCTCCTTGCCGATCTTGGTAAACACCCGGGCCATGTGCCCCCAACGCTTCAACTTGCGCGCCTTGCGATATTCAAACGCTCTTCCCATAGTTTTCTATATTTTTTCAATGATTCAACGACTCTAACTCCCACACCCGAAACGTCTTCGGAGACCGGAGCGCGGCGCAAAATTAAGAAAAACAATTCATATTTTACAAGGAATATCCAAAAATGTCTAACTTTGCCAAAGGTTTTCGCCGCGCGGGGACCGGCCGGATCCCCGGATACGACCGCGTGCCTGAACGTCCGGTTCCGCGACCGGAAGAGCGGATCGCTTCACCGCCTCCGGGAACGAAGCGAAACCGATTTCCCGCCCGCGTCGCCGCAAACGGAAGATGCAAGCCGACCTTACGACCACGACCCGGAGCCGTGAGCCATCTCGGAAACCGGGCGATAGCAGTATCGGGACGACAGTCGCATCCGGCCCTCCCCCGAACAGGAAACGGCGAAAGCCCCTTTCCGTTCCCGCGCTGCAAGGGCAGACGGAATCCGGACCCGCCCAACGGCGAAAACGAAACAGAATATTCAACGAAAACACGACAATTATTTCTATGAAAATCAAAGCCCGCTTCGACCATTTCAACATCAACGTCACCGACTTGGAGCGCAGTCTCGCGTTCTACGACCGGGCCCTCGGTCTGAAAGAGATTTCACGCAAGCAGGCCGACGACGGCAGCTTCATCCTCGCCTACCTGGGCGACGGAGAAACCGGATTCCGCCTGGAGCTGACCTGGCTGCGGGATCACGCCGCGACGCCCTACGAATTGGGCGAAAACGAAAGCCACCTCTGCGTCCGCGTCGCGGGCGACTACGAAGCCGTACGCGCCTACCACAAGGAGCTGGGATGCGTCTGCTTCGAAAACCACGAAATGGGACTTTACTTCATCAACGACCCGGACGACTACTGGATCGAAGTGCTGCCCCTGAACCATTAACACAAGACGGCTCCCGGGAATCGCTCCGCTCCGGGAGTATCCGCAAATTCGAAAAACATTATGGCAACGGAAACCATGGAACAGGCCGTGACGGAGGCCGTCCGGATCCTTCGTGAAGGAGGAGTGATCCTCTACCCGACCGACACGGTCTGGGGCATCGGCTGCGACGCCACCAACGCCGAAGCGGTCGAGCGGATCTACCGCCTCAAGCGCAGCGAAAACAAGAAATCGATGCTGGTGCTCTGCGCCACGCCCGATATGGTCGTGCGGTACGTTCACAAGGCCCCCGGCATCGCCTTCGAGGTGCAGGAGCTGGCCACCAAGCCGCTCACGCTGATCCTGCCCGGAGCTTCGGGCGTCGCCGCGAACCTCATCCCCGAAGAGGGGACGCTCGGCGTACGGATTCCCGACCATGCCTTCTGCCAGGCGATGCTGCGCAAGCTGGGGCGCCCGGTCGTTTCGACTTCGGCGAACATCTCGGGCGAAGATACGCCCCGCAACCTGGCCGAAATCTCCCGCGAGATCATCGACGGGGTGGATTATGTGGTCAATCCAAAATTCGAAGGCAAACCGACGGGCAAAGCTTCGTCGATCCTCCTTTTCAATGAAGCCGGAGAGTTCAGGATCATCCGCGAATAAAGCACCGACAGAACTCCGGCCTCTTTTTACCATCTACCAGGCAGAGAGCCTGTCCGGATCCCTCGCCAAAGGCAGCGACAGGTTCTTGCCCTAAAAGGTACACCTTATGGCACGAATCATCAAAACTTTTATTCAAAAGCGTGTTTCGGATATCGACATGTTCCAGCACGTGAACAATGTATCGCAGCAGATGTATTTCGACCTGGGCAAAGCGGATTTCTACCGGCAGGTCCTGCAGGACGACGTACTCTCCGGAACGAGCCGCATCATCACGGCCGCGACCGCGAACTCCTTCAAAGAGCAGATCCGGATGGAGGACGACATCTACGTCACGACTACGGTCGCCAAAGTAGGTAACAAGAGCATCACCCTCTTCCAGCAGATCATCGGGCGCAATGCCGCCGGGAGGGAAACGGTAAAGACCGAAAGCACCTCGGTCATGGTCGCTTTCGACTTCGACCGTCAGGAGTCGGTGACGGTGCCTGAACGCTGGAGAAGAAACCTCGCAGATTAGCTTCGCGGATCACCAGGATAATACTGGCGAAAATCAACACCCCGGCGATGATGTTGGTGCGGTCGATCTGTTCCTGGTGCCGCACGAGCGCGAGAACCGTAGCGACTACGGGCTGGATATAGCGGTAAAGGGCCGTGTGGATGAAAGTGAGCTTCTCCGTGCCCCGGTAAAGCAGGTACATCGGCAGCACCGTACCCAGAACCAGCACATAAGCCAGCTCCGCCTGACCGCTCAGCGGCAGGCGCAGAAAATCCGTATCGGCAATGTATTTCCAGAAGAAGGGGGCGGTAATAAGCAACCCGATGATATAGTACCATCCCATCACCACCAACGTCCCGTACCGCTGCAACTGCGGCTTGATGATGACCGTATTGACCGCGATCGCCACCACGGCGACGAGCACCAGGGCGTTGCCCAGGCCGCTGCTGCCGGGTGCCAGCCGAAACCCCTTGTCGAACAGGAGGAAAGCCGCACCTGCGAAACCCAGCACCACACCGATACGGCGTGCCCACGTAATGTTCTTTTCCCGCAGCAGGAAATGTCCCGTCAGGATGGTGAACACCGGACCGAGGGTCGAGATCGTCGAAGCGTCGATCGGCGAGGTATAGGAAGCTCCCCACAACAGCATGAACATCCAGCCATAGACGATCAGCACGGTCACGATCAGGATATTGCCGAAATCGCGCAGCGGAATGCGGTAGGACCGTTTCGAGAAAAGGGCGAAAGGAATGAAAAAAATCGACGCCGCAAGTACCTGAAGCATAAAAATCTGCTGGAAATCGAGGTAGTTGCGCGTCAAAGAGACATAAAACGAAAAATTGGCGCCGAACAACAGATTGGCGAAAATCAGATCGAAATTATAACGCAACGCTCCCATAGACGGAAAGCATAGGACAATTTTCGCACCAAGTTCCGGTTTTCTGCGTATCTTTGTCCCTGTCACCAAAAAAGGAATCAATCGAATGGAGCGCGGAGCTCTCAAAGGGCACGGAGCCCTGCTGCTGGCCAATGTCATCTGGGGACTGAACTCCCCGATCTGCAAGACCGTCCTTCTCTCGCCCGAGAACCCGGAGGGGCTCAACCATTTCGCCCTGACGGTCTATCGTCTGGTCGGGGCTTTTCTGCTCTTCTGGCTGGCATCCGCCTTCCTGCCGCGCGAACGGGTCGCCTGGCGCGACCTGGGCGGACTGTTCGTCGCCTCGCTCTTCGGCATCCAGCTCGACCAGATTCTTTTCCTCTGGGGACTCTCCCTCACCTCGCCAATCAATGTTTCGATCATCGCCACCACGGTACCCATCCTCACGATGATCCTGGCGATGTTCTTTCTGCGCGAACCGATCACCCCGCTCAAGACGGGCGGCGTGCTGCTCGGCGCAGCGGGAGCCGTGCTGCTGATCCTCATCAGCAGCCGCGGCGAAAGCGGCGGCGGATCGATCGCGGGCGACATCATCACCCTCGTCAGTTCGGTCTGCTACGCCATCTACCTGACGGCCTGCCGCAAGGTGATCCTCAAATACTCGCCCGTGACCACGATGAAGTGGATGTTCTTCTTCGCAGCGATCGTAGTGGTCGTACTTTACCACCGGCCCGCCCTCGAAGTGGACTTCCCGGCCGTTCCCGCACGGGTCTGGGGCGGAGCCGCCTTCGCCATCGTACTCTCGACGTTCCTGGCCTATCTGATGGTGCCGATCGCCCAGCACTACCTGCGTCCGACGGTTATCAGCATGTACAATTACGTGCAACCCGTCGCCTCGGTGCTTTTCACGGTCGTGCTCGGGCTCGACGTTTTCGGATTCACGAAAGCCGCCGCAGCGGGCTGCATCTTCCTGGGCGTATGGCTGGTAACGATGTCCAAATCACGAAAAGACCTCGAAGCGGAACAAGCCGCCAAAATGACGGATAAGAAATAAATCGGCCGACCGCCCCAGGCGACCGGTCGTTCCGAAAAACATGCAGCGCAAGGCGAATCCCTGCGCTGCATTTCATATACGGTCATCCCGCCTCTCCGCACCCGCACGACGGCATACGGGATCGGGATCACCCGCCTTACGATAAAAATCAAAAGGAAACAAGCTCCGGAAAACGAACCGCACGAGGAAGGGAAGGGTCACTCACTGTTTTTTCCAAAGTCCCCGTTCTTCCGCCAGCCGTTCCATCAAGGCGTACGCCGCCTCATAATCGTTGGGAATCTCCCCCTCCAGAATGGCCTCCTTGATGATCTCCTTGATCTCGCCGATCACGCGGGAGGGCGGAACTCCGTAGGTTTCCATGATGATCTCGCCCGTGATCGGAGGCTGGAAATTGCGGATACGGTCCCGCTCCTCCAGGTCCTTCATCTTGCGGCGCACCAACTCGAAATTCTGCAGGTAGCGTTTCACTTTGGCGTCGATGCCGGACGTAATATCCGCCTCGCAGAGGGTCATCAGCTTCTCCACATCGTCCCCGGCCTCGAACAACAGCCGCCGCACCGCAGAATCGGTCACCATATCTTCCGAAAGGATAATGGGACGCAGATGCAGAAAAACCATCTTCCGCACGAACTTCATATGCTCGTTCAGCGGCAGCTTCAATTGCCGGAAAATCCCCGGCACCATCTTCGAACCGACCACTTCGTGCGAATGGAACGTCCAACCCACCTGAGGATCGTAAGCCTTCGTCAGCGGCTTGCCGATGTCGTGCAGGATCGCCGCCCAACGCAGCCAGAGATCGTCGCTCACGGCCGCCACGTTGTCGAGGACCTTGAGCGTATGGTAGAAATTGTCCTTATGGGCGTGTTGTCCCCGCCGTTCGATGCCTTTCAGACGCTGCATCTCGGGGAAAATCAGCTCCAGCAGCCCCGTCCGCTCCAGCAGGTCGAATCCTACGGACGGAACGGGCGAGAGAACGATCTTATTGAGTTCTACGGCGATGCGCTCCCGCGAAACGATGCCGATACGCTCCCTGTTGCGGACGATCGCCTCGAAAGTTTCGGGGAAGAGCCGGAAATTCAGTTGCGAAGCGAAGCGCACGGCCCGCATCATCCGCAGCGGATCGTCCGAAAAGGTGACATCCGGGTCGCACGGCGTGCGGATGATTCCCTCGTGCAGATCCCGCATCCCGTCGAAAGGATCGACCAGGCGGCCGAAATCCTCCTCCGCGAGCGACCAGGCCATCGCATTGATGGTAAAGTCGCGGCGCCGCTGGTCGTCTTCGAGCGTCCCCGCCTCGACCTGCGGCTTGCGCGAATCGCGCACGTAAGACTCCTTGCGGGCTCCCACGAACTCGACTTCGACACCCCTGGTTCGGAGCGCCGCCGTGCCGAAAGTCTTATAGACGGACACCTTGGTCCGCAGTTCCCGGCCCAGCTCCTCGGCCAGCCCGATACCGCTGCCCACGACCACGACGTCGATGTCGGTAGAAGGCCGCCCGAGGTAGAAATCGCGGACATACCCTCCGACGACGAAGGCCGGAACGTCCTGCCGGGCGGCAATCGCGGAGATCTGCCGGAAAACCGGCAGGGACAGAGGAGCTGTGGAATCGTTTTTTTTCACGGAATAAAATCAGAATTTTAACAACATTACGACCTACCCTCCGCATCCGTTTCGATACGGAACGGACGGAACTGCCCCGCGACGGCCCGTCGAAGAGCGAGCCATCCGCCGGGAAAGCGGCTTCGGAGCGAATGCCGGGCGAATTTTCAGAACGCCAGTTCACGGCGGTAAAGCCGCACGGTATTTTCGAGCCCGTAATAGAGAGCGTCGCAGATCAGCGCGTGCCCGATCGAAACCTCGTCCGTCCAGGGAATCCGCTCGACGAAATAGCACAGATTCTCCAGATTGAGGTCGTGGCCCGCATTGAGCCCCAGACCGCAACGGCGAGCCTCCTCAGCTGCCCGGACATAAGGCTCGATCGCCCGTTCGCGCCCGGCGGCGAAATCCCGGGCATAGGCCTCGGTGTACAGCTCCACCCGGTCGGCTCCGCACTCCTTCGCCCCCGCAACCATCTCGGCGACGGGATCGACGAAAATCGAAACCCGGATTCCCCTGGCCTGAAATTCAGCGGTCACCTCCCGCAGAAAATCGCGGTACTTCACCGTATTCCATCCGGCATTGGAGGTGATGGCGTTCTCGGCATCGGGCACGAGCGTCACTTGCGCCGGACGCACTTCGAGTACCAGTTCGCGGAACGAAGGGATCGGATTACCCTCGATATTGAACCCGCTAATTCTCCATTATGATCAAAAACAGCTAGCCATGTACCCATACCGTTTTCGATAGATTTCATATAATCTGTATTCCCCTGCGCTCCGAAGCGCTCGCAGTCCAGTGCCGCACGTACCACGTCGGGAAGATTGCCGCCGCGCGAATTGCGCACCACGGCGATCTTATTGATGTTCACACTCAGTTTTGTCATAAAAAACTCTATTTACCCAAAAACGACAGGCAATCCGTCAAACTTTACCCGCAAATCCGCACGGTTGCCCGCTCCTTTCGCTATCTTCGCACGCAGTGGATGCACCGTGATAATCTTCGGGTACAAATTCTCACAATTGCCCGGCTTTCACTATCTTTGTAGAAAACAGGATGCGCCTCGGAAAACTGGGAACAAGTTCCCGTTTTCTCCCGGCTTTCACTATCTTTGCCGCTGGATAGAAGGCAACTGGGCAATCTTTGCGTGCAAGCTCGCACGATTGCTCTCACCTTTCACTATCTTTGCGGAGGTAAAGTTAATTATTTTTCCAGACACGACGGATGAAAATCATACTTTTTTCCCGGCAGGGCGTCGTCCACACGGCCGGCGACCTGCATCAGATGTTCGACGCGATCGCCCGTTTCGGGTTCGATTACGCGGTCAATGAGGAGTTCGCTCCCCAGATCGAACGACTCACCGGCATATCCATCGATGCGGCCCACCGTTACGGGCGGCCGATGGGTCCCCAGCCTGCGGAGTCGGTGCTGGTATGTTACGGCGGCGACGGTACGCTTTTGGACGGCATTCACCGGCTGGGAGGGGCCGAAATCCCCGTCATAGGCATCAACTCGGGACATCTGGGTTTTCTGACGAGCGTACCCCGCAACGGCTGCATCGGCGATGTCTTCGAGCTGATCGCCGCCGGCAAACTCGAATGTCAGCCCCGATCGATGCTCGAGGTCACGGGCGACTTCGGCGACGGCATCTCGACCCGCTATGCGGTCAATGAAGTGGTCATCCAGCGCCAGGGCGCGGGCATGATCTCGGTCGAAACGTACGTGAACGACCAAATGGTCGCCACCTACCACGGCGACGGCCTGATCGTCAGCACGCCGACCGGCTCGACGGCCTATTCGCTCAGCGCCGGAGGTCCCGTCGTGGCCCCGACGTGCCAGTGCCTGGTCATCTCGCCCCTGGCCCCCCACAACCTCACGATGCGCCCGGTGGTGATCCCCGACACGGGCGTCATCACGCTCAACGTGGACGCCCGGCGGGCGGACGCCTTCGTCACGCTGGACAACCGGACCTACCCCGTTTCGCACGGCGCGTCGTTCACCGTGGAGCGGGCCGAACAGACG
>OKSS01000589.1_pt1 | contig 9848 bp, 5 predicted proteins | sample 1633641 | NCBI WGS metagenome assembly OKSS01 (sample SAMEA3879549, study PRJEB24766) | human gut metagenome | biome: human-associated habitat; feature: feces | place: USA | collected 1985/1987
TACGGCACTCTGCGCCGTGGATTTACCGGAACCCGGAGAAACGGCTGCCACGGAAACCACGTCCGACAGTTCCCCATACACCCGGACCGCCGGCAGCTGAAACGTCTTTTTCACATATTCGGCACAGTCTGCCAGTGTCATTTCCTCCGGCAGGCGTCCGAAACGGCCGATGCCCTCCTTGGCAATTTCGTCTTCAAAGGTCACGTACAGCACCTGTCTGTCCTTCAGCGCCAGCGTATCCGCTGCCGCGTCTGCCATGCCCATGACATCAAAATTGGTGTGCATGGCATAATAGCACATATCCGCCTGCAGTAATTTTACGATCCGGCGGCTGATAAAATTCTCGTCATTTACTTTTTTCAAGGGTGAAAAAATCAACGGATGATGTGTCAGAAGCAGATCCGCTTCCGCATCAATGGCATTTTCTATGACCTCATCCGTGGCATCCACCGCTATATATACTTTTTTTATTTCCTTGCCGGCCCTGCCGCAGAGAAGCCCCACGTTATCCCAGCTTTCCGCAAACTTGGGCGGAGAAAGAATTTCCAGCCGTTCCCTTACTTCCGTACACTTCATAGCCAACCCCTCTTTTCTAAAATCTCTCCAGACAGTACCGGATATCCGCCTGCTCTTTTAAAAGTTCCTCTCTTCTGTCCCGGTTGGCATCGCCGAGTCCCGCAAGGATACCTTCGTTCCGCTGATACACGGTCCGTAAGTAATCCTCCAAAACCGGATGTCTATCCGCAAGAAGAAGCGGACCGTAAGCATCCTGTATTCTTTCGGGAAATTCGCCGCCGTACCAGGCGCCCACACCGTGCATAACCCGCATCATGGGATAAAACTTTCCGTCTTCCTTCACCATGTTTTCCTCCTGGAAAACAAAGCGGTTATCCTTTAGGAAACGACGGAAGTAAGCAAGGTCTGACTGGGGCTGCAGAATAAGCCAGTCCATGAGACTTACTTTTCTCAAACTGTCGCCGAGGATTTTTGCCATCAGCCTGCCGCCCATACCGGCACAGACAAGCACATTGGCTTCCCCTGTTTCAAGCTCTTTCACCCCGTCGGAAAGACGGCATTCTATGTAGTCCCCGTATCCGTATTCCGCCACATGCTCCTTCGCCCGCATAAGAGGGCCTTCCCGCACGTCCATGGCGTACACCTTTGGAGAAATTCCCTTTTCGTATAAATAAATGGAAAGAAAGCCATGGTCACAGCCCACGTCTGCCACCCGGCTGCCCACCGGCACCATATCGGCTATTGCCTGCAGTCTTTTCGATAATTCCATAGCTTGTCCTTAATCTAAGTAATCCTTTAACTTACGGCTTCTGGACGGATGACGAAGCTTTCTGAGCGCCTTCGCCTCAATCTGCCGGATACGTTCACGGGTAACATTGAATTCCTTGCCGACTTCCTCGAGGGTGCGGGCTCTGCCGTCATCTAAACCGAAACGCAGACGGAGCACCTTCTGCTCTCTTTCGGTAAGGGTACCCAGTACCTCCACAAGCTGCTCTTTCAATAAGGTAAACGCTGCCGCATCCGCGGGAACGGGTACGTTGTCATCCTGGATAAAGTCGCCCAGATGGCTGTCTTCCTCTTCACCGATAGGAGTCTCCAGAGAAACGGGTTCCTGGCTGATTTTCAATATCTCACGCACTCTTTCCACGGGCATGTTCATCTCTGCCGCAATTTCTTCCGGGGACGGTTCTCTGCCCAACTCCTGTAAAAGCTGTCTGCTGACACGGATAAGCTTGTTGATGGTTTCCACCATATGCACGGGAATACGGATGGTTCTCGCCTGGTCGGCAATGGCTCTTGTGATAGCCTGTCTGATCCACCATGTTGCATAGGTGGAAAACTTGTATCCCTTGCGGTAATCGAATTTTTCCACAGCCTTAATAAGACCTAAGTTGCCTTCCTGAATTAAATCCAGAAACAGCATACCTCTGCCCACATATCTCTTGGCAATGCTGACAACCAGACGCAGGTTTGCTTCCGCCAGACGCTTCTTTGCCTCCTGGTCGCCCTGTTCCATTCTCTTTGCCAGTTCAATTTCTTCTTCTGCGGAAAGCAGAGGCACCTTGCCGATTTCCTTTAAATACATTCTGACGGGGTCTTCAATGCTGACACCGTCGGGAACGGAAAGGTCAATGTTTTCCACATCCACGTCTTCGTCGTCCATGAGAATCATTTCCTCATCGGGCACATCATCGTCATCCGTGATACGAAGCACGTCCACATTGTTCTGCTCCAGATACTCTATAACCTTATCAAACTGGTCGTCCTCCAGCGGAATATCGTTAAAGAAATCAGAGACTTCCTGATATTCCAGTACATTCTTTTTCTTCTTTGCAATGTTTAACAGTTCTTTTAACTTCTCCTCAAACTTTGCCTTTGTGTTTTCATCCATTGGTGTTTCCATCCTTTCGAAACGTAATAGTATTATAGCCTTAATTCAGGGAAATATGCGTTTTTGCCAGTTCCTCCAATGCCTTTTTCCCTGCAATTACCTGATTTAATGCAGTTACATCACTTCCCAATTTACCGGAATAAAATTCGTAACTGTTCTTTTTTACCGCATACACAATATCGTGAAAAGCCCGTTCCTTTTCCTGGCTTGTGGTAATGGCTTCCACCTTTGTGTTAAAAAGCTCGGCTGCTTCCCTCTGCTCATTTTCATCCTCAAACATGCTGATAATGGAAGCCGGATTGTACCTGCCGTTTTCAATATCCGCAAACAGCTTGTCCGCCACCTTCCGGTACAGTTCCTCCGTAAAATCGGACGGGGTAATAAAACGGGTGATTTTCGGAAGTACCTCCGGGTAATCCGTAATCCAGGTAAGCAGAAGCTTCTGCACTCTCTTGCCGTTGTCTTCCTGGCTGTTTTTCTTATTCAGTCCCGACTTCGGCTTCTGTGCAGGCTGCACCATGCCGTTTTTCGCTGCATAGGAATTGACTAACTTCCGCAGATTTTCAAAACCGATGTGGTATTTTTCCGCAATCGCTTCGATGTAATTTTCTCTCTCCACATCCACTTCAAACTCACAGAGCTTCTTGGCAATTTCCGTGTAAAAGCGGGTCTTGCTGTCCGGGTCGTTCAGATTATAGGACTGCTCCATGATACGGATTTCAAACAGGAAACTATTTTCCGCATTATCAATCCGATTCTGGAATTCCTCTTTGCCGAGGTTCTTGATAAACTCGTCCGGATCCTTGTAGGGACGCATGTTGATAACCTTACCGGAAAGCCCCGCCTGCTTCAAAATACCGATACTGCGGAGAGCTGCCTTTACACCGGCGCCGTCACTGTCGTAAGCCAAAAGCACCTTGTCCGTGTAGCGTTTTAAGAGCAGCGCCTGTTCGGAAGTAAACGCCGTACCGAGGGACGCCACCGCCTGGGTGAAGCCCGCCTGGTGCATGGAAATTACATCCATGTAGCCCTCGCACAAAATGATGTTGCCGGTACGCGCCGTCCTTGCAAAGTTAAATCCGTAGAGGTTTCTTCTTTTATCAAAAACGGGGGTTTCAGGAGAGTTTAAGTATTTGGGTTCTCCCTTCCCCATGACCCGGCCGCCGAATCCAATAACCCGGTGGTTGATGTCCTGAATAGGGAACATAACCCGGTTCCAGAAGCTGTCGTAAATACCTCTTTTTTCATTAAATCCGGCAAGTCCCGCCTCAATAATCAGCTTGTCCTCATAACCTTTTTCCCGAAGATACCTCACAAGCCCATCGGAGGCATACCCCAGACCGAACTTATTCATGGTTTCTTCGCTCAGCTTCCGTTCGCTTAAGTAGCGGTAGCCCACCTCGCCCTTTTTGGAACGGAGCTGGTAATAGTAATACTTCGCCGCTTCCTTGTTTACGGCAAGAAGCCTTGCCCGGTGATTTTCCTTCGCCTTCATTTCTTCCGTGTATTCTAACTCAGGAAGCTTCACACCGGCCCTGTCTGCCAGAAGCTTCACTGCTTCCGCAAACGTGTAATTTTCATATTTCATGATGAAAGTAAAGACGTTACCTCCTGCCCCACAGCCAAAGCAGTAATACATCTGCTTGGCACCGGATACGGAAAAAGAAGGAGATTTTTCATTGTGGAACGGGCAGAGTCCGAAATAGCTTGCTCCCTTCTTCTGTATCTTCACGTATCCGGAAATAACATCTACAATATCGTTTTTCATCCTGACTTCTTCTACGATTTCCTCAGGATAATACATATGTAACCTAACCTTTCTTTTTGTCCGCGCGTCAATCAGCCGTGCCATGACTTGGGAATGTAAATCTCTTCGTAGGTGGCAATGGCAAAACGGTCCGTCATGGCACCCACATAATCGCATACCACCCGTTCCCGTTCTTCGCCCTCGTCAATCATGCGCAGGAAATCCGGCGGCAGCACATCAATGTGATTTAAGAAATGATGATACAGTGTTTTCATCAGCATTTCCGCCTTGCCTTCCTCGCTCTTGGCTTCCGGATTCTGGTAGACACGTTCAAACATAAACTGTCTGAGCTTTTTCATGGCTTCCGCCACCGGCTCGGACATACGGATATCGTCTTTTCCGAAGCTCGTCGTCACAATGTCATGGATAAAGTGGTCGAGTCTTTCTCCGGTGGTGTACCCAATCACATCCGCAATGTCCTTTGGCACATCCTCTTCCTTTAAGATACCGCCCCGGATGGCATCATCCATATCATGGTGGATGTAGGCAATCTTATCGGAGAGCCGGACGATTTTCCCCTCTAAGGTAAAAGGCATGCTGTCCGTCTGGTGGTTTAAGATACCATCCCTTACTTCCACCGTAAGATTTAACCCCTGACCGTTTTTCTCTAACTTTTCCACGGTACGCACACTCTGCACATTGTGTTCAAACCCGAACGGGCAGACCTCGTTTAGTGCTCTTTCCCCGGCGTGACCGAAGGGTGTATGTCCAAGATCATGTCCCAGCGCAATGGCTTCCACTAAGTCCTCATTCATCCTGAGTGCCTTGGCAATGGTGCGGGCATTCTGGGAAACCTCCAGTGTGTGCGTCAGTCTTGTCCGGTAATGGTCGCCCTCGGGGGTTAAAAACACCTGGGTTTTATCCTTCAGTCTGCGGAAAGCTTTGCAGTGCAAAATCCTGTCCCTGTCTCTTTGGAATACCGGTCTGATGTCACATTGCTCCTCTTCCCGTTCTCTGCCGAGGGAATTCATGCTGAGCGTTGCGTAGGGGCTTAAATATTCCTGCTCCCACTTCTCCAGATTTTCTCTTATTGTCATTTTGCTCCTTCTGTCCGATTATGTGGACCCATACTATGAACATGCACAACAACAAACTCTCAAAAAATACTCTCTATTTATAATATTCTGCGTCTACTACCCAAAATCCTTTTTTTATTTTAAACTTTTTTCAAAAATTTTTATTTTGTCAAAAAAACCTCTGCCAAAGACAGAGGTTTTTGCCGGGAAGCCCCGGATATTACTTAAAGTAAGCGACACCGCTTTCAAAGATTTTCAAATCCTGTTCGCCGTAAATATTGATTGCTACGGAAGTATCGCGTCTCTCTGCATGCGCCATCTTGCCAAAGCATCTGCCGTCAGGGGATGTAATACCTTCGATGGAGCAATAAGAACCGTTTACATTCCATTCCTCATCCATGGAAACATTGCCGTCAATATCCACATACTGGGTTGCTACCTGGCCGTTTGCAAACAGCTTGTCGAGCCATTCCCTGTTTGCTACGAAACGACCTTCACCGTGGGATGCGGGGCTGCAGTAGGTCTGTCCTAACTTCGCCTCTCTTAACCAGGGAGACTTATCGGAAACTACCTTGGTATAAACCATCTTGGAAATGTGACGGTTGATGGTATTGAATGTCAGGGTCGGGGACTCTGCCGTCTGTCCGGTAATCTCACCGAAGGGAACCAGTCCTAATTTAATCAGCGCCTGGAAGCCGTTGCAGATACCCAGTGCCAGACCGTCTCTTTCCTGTAAAAGCTTTGTAACCGCTTCCTTAATCTTGGCATTCTGGAAGGCGGTGGCAAAGAATTTAGCGGATCCGTCCGGTTCGTCACCTGCGGAGAAGCCGCCCGGGAACATGATAATCTGTGCCTGGGAAATTGCCTTTTCAAAAGCATCCACGGACTCTCTGATGTCCTCTGCGCTCAGGTTCTTGAATACCTTGGTGTCTACGTTGGCACCGGCGCGTTCAAATGCCCTGGTGCTGTCGTATTCACAGTTAGTACCCGGGAATACCGGAATGAATACGGTAGGCTTTGCCACCTTATTTTTACATACATAAATCTGTTCTTTGTGATACAGTCTGGTTTCAATGGGAGTGGTATCCTTTACTGCCTTTGTGGGGAATACCTTTTCTAAAGGCTTCTTCCATGCTGCCAGCGCTTCCTCTAAGGAAATCTCTGTATCCTTATAGGTAAAGGCTGCTTCTTCGGTCACTTTGCCGACCGTCATATAGTCCACATCGGCTGCTGCCAGTGCTTCCAGCTTGTCAGCGGCAATTTCCGCTACAATGTCACCCAGTCCGTTTTCAAACAGGGCACGCAGAGGCACTTCTTTGTCAACCGCTACACCTAAGCCGTTGCCGAATGCCATCTTGGAGAGCGCTGCCGCAAGACCGTTGCTGTCCAGTGCATAAGCGGAAACAATAATACCCTTCTTCATCAGGCCGGAAATGCTGTCGTACAACTCCATAACCTTTTCGTAAACCGGAATGTCGTAATCGTCCTTCTCAATAGAGAACTGCACCAGACTGTTTCCGGCTGTCTTTAATTCCGGTGTAATCACATCGCTGTCCTTTGCCACATCCACTGCAAAAGAAACCAGGGTGGGCGGTACATCAATATCGTTGAAGGTACCGGACATGGAATCCTTGCCGCCGATGGAAGGAAGTCCGTAACCAATCTGTGCGTCGTAAGCACCCAGAAGAGCCGCAAACGGCTGGCTCCAGCGCTCGGGGTCGGAAGTCATGCGACGGAAATATTCCTGGAACGTAAAGCGGATTTTCTTATAATCACCGCCGTTTGCCACGATTCTTGCCATGGACTCTGTCACTGCATAAACTGCGCCGTGGTAAGGGCTCCAGGAAGAAAGATACGGGTCGAAGCCGTAGCTCATCATGGTCACGGTATCGGTCTTGCCTTCCAGTACGGGCAGCTTGGCTACCATGGTCTGGGTCTCGGTCAGCTGATATTTTCCGCCGTAAGGCATCAGTACGCTGCCGGCACCGATGGAGGAGTCAAACATCTCCACCAGACCCTTCTGGGAACATACATTGAGGTCGTTTAACAGTGCCACCCAGGCACCCTTCACATCTCCCTCTTCCAGCTTCTCTCCTACTGCGGGAACAGCCCATTTATCGAAATAATTCTCTTCTTCGGAAGGAATATCTACTTTTACTCTGGTCTCCTGATGTGCGCCGTTGGTATCTAAGAAAGCTCTCTTCAGATCTACGATAGGCTTGCCTCTCCAGTTCAGTACCAGTCTGGGTTCCTCAGTAACAACTGCTACGGGAACAGCCTCCAGGTTCTCTTCCTTTGCATAGCCCAGAAAAGTATCTACATCCTTAGGATCTACTACCACTGCCATACGCTCCTGAGACTCGGAGATTGCCAGTTCCGTGCCATCCAGTCCGGCATATTTCTTGGGTACCTTGTCCAGATCTACGGTCAGACCGTCTGCCAGCTCACCGATGGCAACGGAGACACCGCCGGCACCAAAGTCGTTACATTTTTTGATCAGACGGCTGACTTCCTCACGACGGAACAGTCTCTGGATCTTACGCTCGGTCGGTGCATTACCCTTCTGTACCTCAGCACCACAGGTCTCGATGGAAGTATCGGTATGTACCTTGGAGGATCCGGTCGCACCGCCGCAGCCGTCACGTCCAGTACGTCCGCCTAACAGGATGATGATATCGCCGGGATCAGAGGTCTCACGGATAACATTCCTGCGGGGAGCTGCGCCCATAACGGCACCGATCTCCATACGCTTTGCCACATAAGAAGGATGATAGATCTCTTTTACAAAGCCGGTAGCCAGACCGATCTGGTTACCATAAGAGGAATAGCCACTGGCTGCGCCTCTTACCAGCTTCTTCTGGGAGAGCTTGCCGTGCAAAGTCTCGGATACAGGAACGGTAGGATCCGCAGCACCGGTGACACGCATTGCCTGATATACATAGCCACGGCCGGACAGGGGATCACGGATGGCACCGCCCAGACAGGTGGCAGCACCACCGAAAGGCTCGATCTCTGTAGGATGGTTGTGGGTCTCGTTTTTGAAAAATACCAGCCACTCCTCGGTCTCTCTATGGTCGCCGTAATCCATCTCCACAGGAACCACTACGGAGCAGGCATTGATCTCATCAGATTCTTCCATGTCGTCAAGTTTGCCGTCCTTTTTCAGTTTCCGCATTGCCATCAGCGCCAGATCCATCAGGCAGACGAACTTATCCTCTCTGCCCTTAAAGATTTCTTCTCTGGTATCCAGATAGCTTTGGTAAGTGGTCTCTAAGGGAGAACGATAATAACCCTCACCGAATTCCACATCGGTCAGCTCGGTGGAAAAAGTGGTGTGACTGCAGTGATCGGACCAATAGGTATCCAGTACACGGATCTCCGTCATAGAAGGATCTCTCTTCTCATCATCATGGAAATATTTCTGGATATGCAGGAAATCTTTGAAGGTCATGGCAAGTCCCAGAGATTCATACAGAGCTTTTAAACTGCTCTCGTCCATATCTCTGAAGCCGTCAAAAACAGCAACATCAGCGGGATCATCATACACCGTGATCAGAGTATCCGGCTTCTCCATGCCGGTCTCTCTGGAATCTACAGGGTTGATACAGTAAGATTTGATCTTGGAAAATTCTTCGTCGGACACCTGTCCTTCGATCATATAAGTCACAGCGGTACGGATCACAGGTTCTTCGTCCTCTTTTAAGAACTTCACACACTGCACTGCGGAATCCGCTCTCTGATCGAACTGTCCGGGAAGGAACTCTACGGAAAATACTTTTGCATCCGCAGGAATCTCGATGGTCTCTTCATACAGATCATCTACGGGAGGCTCGGAAAATACAGTCTTGCAGGCTCTTGCAAACACCTCATCCGAAATATTCTCCACATCATAGCGGATAAACTCACGAACCTTTGCCACATCGATACCCAGATAATTTTTCAGTTCGTCGTGCAGCTCTTTTGCCTTGACGGCATAAGGTTCCTTTTTCTCTACATAGATACGTCTTACGTTGCTCATGTCTCTCCTCCGAAATTTTATACTATGCGACACTATTCAGAACCCCATTCGCAAAACCACATCTTGCGATGCTTACTTTTTGCTCATGTGGTTATCTCACCATATAAATATCATCAGATGCCCTTACAATGCGAGCCTTTGACGTACATATGATTATATTTACATGGTTCTGAATAGTATCATACAACATACTATATTTTCCCACAATAGCAGAAAACAACAAATTTAGATAGATTTTACCTGCCTTTTTGAACGGTTCGTCATTCATGCAGTCTGTGGATCAGCCGGTAAGCGATGTCCTTCTCGCAGATCAGGGCCTCCGTGTGGGCGAAAAATACGATGCCGTCCGTGGGGGCCAGAATCTTCTCCCTCACCGTTCCATCGTAAGGGTCTATAATTTCTGCCATCTCATTTCCATAGCGCACATCGTCTCCCGCATGTACTTTTCCCCGGAAAATTCCCGCCCGGTTCGCAGGTACATCACTCAGATCCTTTTCATATATAACATGACTGATATAGCCGGAATGGCTCTCGTACCGGATCAGTCCCATCCGCTTTAAGAATCGTAAGACCGCTGCTACAGCCTGCCTTGCGCTTGCC
>OKSS01000591.1_pt1 | contig 9822 bp, 14 predicted proteins | sample 1633641 | NCBI WGS metagenome assembly OKSS01 (sample SAMEA3879549, study PRJEB24766) | human gut metagenome | biome: human-associated habitat; feature: feces | place: USA | collected 1985/1987
CCTGACAGGCAGTTGCCGTGTCATTTTTCGAAAACTGTTTTACGGATACCCAGCAGTCGGGAACGCTCTGTTTCTCTTTGCTGGGGGCATGATGAGCCTGTTCCGCCTGCCACGCAGCAAATTCTCTTTGGCCTTCCTCGCTGTTCCAGCAAGCAAGAATCGCCGGATAGAATGCCCGTGCCAGACGGTCGATGACTTCATCGGGATAAGGGGAAGTATTTGTGGACTTTTTCTTTTTGTTCAAACGCACGCTCCTTTGATCGTCCCACCGCAGCAAAGTCGGGCGAGAAAATCAAAGTTCCAATTTTTATCAGGCGCAAGGGCGCGGATGCTTTCCGCCCTGCACTTGCGGCTGGGGGCTCGTTGATGGCTTACAGGTGTCTGCTGTTATGCGGTCTTTTCTTCTTCAAGGGCTTCTGCAAGAGCCTTTTCCAGATAGGTTTCGATTTCAGTCAGGTAGTTAGCAGGCCTCTGCATTGCGAAGCGGAGAACCTTTTGCTTTTCTGGGTCAGTGAAATAGCTGGGATTGTTTTTGAGCGTTTTCTTCCATGAGCTTTTCATCATTTCGGTCGCACGGCTCAAGGATTTGTAAACCTTCATAAACTCGTCCGGTACATGATAGCACCGGAATTCTTCTGTTTGTGGTGTGGGCATGGGAACGGGTTCTGCTTTTTCAGGTTCAAATTCTGCGCTGGCAGATTCCAACACTTCCAATGCCTTTGGATGCAGGATTTGAGCAAGGACATCTGAACGATGCTCGGCACTTGCCTGCACGAGTTTGGACATTTCTTCGTTGGTAAACTTCACTTCGCCGGAAAAGACTTTCTGCTTGATGCCGGGAGAGAGATTATCTGCGATGTCGATGCCTCGTGTATAGTGGCTGGCACGAAGAACGGAGGCACGACTGACGCCGTTTTCCTCTGCGATACGGTCGCAGGTTTTCTTGCCGGAGTGGTGGGTATCATCGTGAGACCCACCACTTTTCTTTGCTAAAGTGTACTGGTTGCCGTGAAAGATTTTCTCGGCTTTCTTTTCAGATTCGTACTGCTTCCCCAGCAGGTAACGCTTTTGTTCGGGGGAAAGATTGCGCCGCCCCAGCTGATTCTTGCAGATTCAAGCGAGTGCTTCCTCACGATTTGCAAAGCGGAGCGGCATGGTAGAAAAGCAGATTTCGGGATGTTTCTGAAGAATCGCATAACGGTTGTGACCATCAACAAGGGTATTGCCCCAGATACTCATAGAAGATTATACCTATTTACTTCTTTCTGCGTTTGCCACATTGTGGACATCCATGTCCGTTTACACGACTTCGAATCTCAGATTCCCAATGATTTCCGCATACAGAGCAAACCCACCAAGCGTGTTTTCCGCTTTTGGGTAAGACTTTTCGGGGGTCTAATTCGGTATTTCTCTCATAGTCCCATTCGTTAAGAAGCTCTGGATATAGGGTGGCCAAATCATTTATGCCTGTCTTAGGGACTCGTCCACTACAACAAGGACAACCAATTCCTCTTTTTCTGTTATTGGGACTTGCTTGCCATTCGTAACCGCATTTCGGACAAAGCCACCAGACAGGTTTGAATTTTCCGGCGGTTATATCATTTGGGGTTAAATCGCCATTTTTTGTGGGATGCCATTCTTTGGAAAGTTCTGGCATGGTTTCAGCGAGTGAACCAACCTTTTTAACTACACCTTGTGTAAAACTTTTTCCACGGTGTTTTTTTGAACATTCAGCGCACCCAAAGCGCCCTTTTCGTGTCATGCTGCTAATGCTACATTTCCATTCGTGTCCACAATCTGGACATTTCCACCAGACGATTTCATTTGAACTGACGGTAAACATGTCTGGAGTTAAGTCCTGATTCTTCACATAGTCCCATTTTGAGGCAACGTCTGGACGTAAAATTGCGAGGGAATTATCAATACTTGTCAAATATCCTAAGATCTGCGGGCGGTCACGTTCGATATTTACATCGATTTGACTGTGAATATGTCGAGGATCTGTTCGAGTCCACATATTGGAGGAAGCATCTATAGAATCGAGAATGACTTTAAGGGCGGTTTCGAGTTCGCCTGTCTTTTTGACCTTTGAAATGGTATAAACCACATCAGCAGTTTGTGCATTGTCAACCCAATTGCGAGTATTCTTCTCTTTGATACGGATGAGCTTCACATGATTTTCTTGACATAATTTATATTTGCGGATGTCCCGTTCATACTGCTCATCCGATTGGTGCCAGTTTGCACCATCAAACTCAATTCCGGTATGAATAGAGGGAATATAAATATCGAGTTCCATAGAACCCAGAAAAACGGGTTTGTATTTGTTGATAGCATCGGAATAGAGCTTATGAACGTAAAAGAAGGTAGCCTGCTCGGGGAAAGAGGTTTGGACTCTTAAATTGCAAATAGGGCATTGTGTGTTATCTGTATTGCGGTCATGGATAGTGGCTTGATATTCGTGACCGATAGGGCAAAGCCACCATACACGTTTTCCGCTTCCAGCAGTTACTTCATACGGTGTCAGCGGAGCATTCTTAGATGGATGCCATTCGACAGAAAGGCTGGGGTTGACCGAAGCTAAATCATTGAATCCTTTTAACACTTTATGCCCTGAGCAGTAGTAGCATGCACTTCCACGTCGCGTCCGCCGTTCAACAGTTTGCTCATAGGAATGTCCCCGTGAACAAAGCCACCAAACTTTCTTTTTGCTGTACGCTGTTATGCTGGAAGGTTTAAGTTCTGTATTTTTGTAAGGATGCCATTCGGCTGCGATGTCTGGAAAAAGAGTTTCGAGGTCATTATAACCAGTGAGCACTTTTCTATGGGAACAGTAAGGGCAACCATAACCTCGTCCAACATGAAGATTTATGCTCTGTTCGTAAGAGTGCCCTTTGCAACAAATCCACCAGACTTTTTTTGAAGAGCCTGCTACGACAGCATCAGGTGAGAGTGGATGATTTTTGTTGAAGTCCCATTCATTGGTGCAGGCAGGATATTGTGAAAGTAAATCGTTTTGACCTTTAACAAGCTTGACCATGGTAGTCCCTCATATCATCTATGAATCAAAATAGTTAACTCTACCATTTTAATATAGCATAATGAAAATCAAAATCCAGTATAATTAAAAAATTAGTCAGCAGGGTTTGGGGCAGGCACGCCCCAACAAGATCACTTGGAAAACTCGCAAGAGTTTGAGAAGTGAAGTCCCGGATGGACAGGAAATTTTCAAGAATTGAAAATTTGTGGCCACGGGACGGTTCTTGCTCTCCACCGCTGCGCTCAAAACGCATTTCCGAAAGTTGTTTCCGAATTGTTAAGACGCAAAAATAAGTAGAGAGTTCCGCTGCTCGTGTATGTGAATCGCCGTTTGCCCCGAACGAAGTTCCTGCCCCTGTTTTGCAGCGGCGTTGACTAGAGAGCCGGTATCACGTTCGGTCGGCTCATGAAATTTTCAAGGTGCAATCTTCCCCGGAAAAGAAAAATACCGCCCACGCAGTACAGGCGAAGGATTTTGTCGGGTGAAACAGACGGCAAAATGATCGGGTGTGTTGCGGGGCGGTAAATCTTCGCAGGAAATAAAACCGCACAGAATCGTTTCTTTACAGAAATCTCTGTGGATTTGTTGGGAATGATAACATAAGTATTGATGTGTGTCAACACTTCAGGATAATGAATACATCAGATGAATGAAACACACAAAGTACAAGCAAAAGCAAAGCAATGTTTTAGGAGAATGTTTTAATTTTCGCAGTTCAGGCGGACTTGGACGGTAAACACACCGTCTTTCTTTTTCGTATAGAAGTCGCCATGGTTCTCTTGAACGATACGATTTATGTTCTTTAGTCCGTAACCGTGATACTCTCCGATGCGGATGCTGCGAACGGTATCGCTGTATGGATTCTCAAGCCGGTAAAAGAGACTGCGATACTGCTTGCGCAGCTGTAGATGAATGATTCGCTGTTCTGCTGGCAAGTCGCAGCAGGCTTCAATGGCATTGTCAAATGTATTTCCGAGGATGATGCTCAGAGACAGCGATGAGATCGTCAAAACTTCAGGAATCGTCACATCCAGATTGACGTTGATGTTATTCCTTTCCGCAATTCGTAAGTAATAATTCAAAAGAGCATCAACAACAGGATTTCCGACCGCAGAAATATTTGTGGAACGCTCGAAAACATCCGTGGCAGCCTGCGCAATCTTGTGAAGTTCTTCGGTATCACCGTGTTCTGCAACTGCCTGCATCGCCAGGATGTATTTCTTCACATCATGCCGCAGAGAACGGACTTCTTCCTGGCGTTCTTTGAGCTGCTGGTAGTATTCCATTTGAAGATTGTACTGCTGTTCGTTGAACTTAACTTTGAATTTTTCCAGTTCATTTTCCCGGAGAGCTTCCACATAGAACACGATCAGGATGTTTATAAGGAGAAGCACCGCCATAAGACCGACCATATAATCCGGGAAATACTCATCCGCAGCATGATACTGTGCCACATAACAGACAGCAATACTTGCGATTTGAATCGCAATGATCGGCAGCAGCCATAGGATACGCAGAGCATTTCCTTTTCGGCTGAAAAAATGTGAGATCAGGTCTACGAGTGGAATTTGAATCAGGTTTGAAAAAACAACATAGACCAACCGTGCTGCCCCAGCCTGCATTAGAATGTCGGTATCCGGGATACGCAGCCCAATCAGAAGCATTGCAAGCACTTCCACCAAAGCAATCAGTGTGAAGAAAGCTCCGCTTGCAAAAACCGCCTGCCACGGTCGAACCTCATAGAACAGCAATGCAAGGAAAAATCCGCCAACTAAAAGATAGATCGTGCGCTGCGTCACCCAATCCGGGAATAAACTCAAAGCACACTGCCCAGCAATCAAGAGTGCAACATAGGCATAGAACCACCTTGAGACGGGCTCCTTTTTGGGAAACAGCCGACCGATAAAAAGCAGCAACAGGGCAATGTTGGCAAAGCTCCCTGCAAACTCAACGAAATAATAAAGCATCATCTTCCCAAATAAGCGTTGAAGATCTGATTGAACTCCTGACGCTTCCTCCTGCTGATCGGCAGCTGATGTCCGCTGGAAAGAAAAACAGCGGTTCCCGTAGCGTAAACAATGTGTTCCATGTTGACGAGATAACTTTTGTGTGGTGACACAAAGCACCGTTTGGGAAGCTGCTCCAAGGCTTCAGGAATGCTCATTCGCAATGTAAGGTCTTGCTCCTTGCAGTGAATCAGAACTTTATGTCCGTGGCTTTCCAGAAAGTAAATGTCCGATGTTTCCAAGGACATGGTAACACCATCGTATTCGATCGTGAAATGTTTGGAGTTCAGTTCCTGAAGGACGGCATCCATTGCCGCAGCGAACAGCGTCTGATCCAAAGGTTTGACAAGGTAGCGGAATGCAATGCCATATCCCTGCACAGCGTACTCATGCCGCTTCGTGACAAATACCACCAAAGGATGCTTCTCCATCTGAATCAAAGACTGCGCCAGCTGAAAACCGTTGGATGGCATCTCGATATCGAGAAGAAGCAGATCAAAGGATTTCTTCTGCATTTGCAATTCGCTCAGAAGTTCGTTTCCATCCATGTAAGTTTCAATGTCAAAGCAGCCTTGCACATCGTACTGCTGGACGCTTTGAACAATGCCATCAAGGTCTGATTTCTCATCATCGCAGACTGCAACGTGGTACTTCAGCATTTCGACAACCTCCACAAAATAATGTCCTGCTACTATTATAGACTGTGCAAAGGCTCCTTACAAGTAGCCTGACCTACCACTTTTGTCACCAGAACGACCAGTTTTGCCAAACCTCTTGATTTTGCTGAAATTTATGATACAGTGAAGCAAAAATCAGAAGATAAGGTGGCGCAACTGCAATGTGGGAACGCACGCTGTCTCAAAAATCAGTCCGTCTTTTCTGCGAGCAAAAAGTGATAGATGAAGCAAAGGCGGATGCGTATGTCTATGGGTACGAGTTGCTCATATCATCTGTTGTGAGCGTTCTGCTTGTTGTTTTAATCGCTGTTGTGTGTGGTGATGTGCGGTACGCACTTTCATTTTTGATTGGGTTTATCCCACAGCGAATCTACATTGGCGGATACCATGCAACATCGCACACCAGATGCTATTTGGCATTCTCCGGACTGGCACTTATCTGCATTTTGCTAAGTAAGGCAATCGCAGCAAATCACCTTTTCCGTATCCTGACAACAGTAGCTCTTTTGGGCATCTCTATCTTTCTCTCACCTATCGAAGCAAAGAATAAGCCTTTAAGTGAAAAGAAGCGGTCAAGTTACAAGATGGTCGCATCTGTTCTTTCGTCAATAGATTTCCTGCTTGCCATTTTTAATGTGCTTCCGTATACACGTCATGTAGTTTGCTACTATCTCTCCAAATGGGTATTGATTGTATTCTCAACAATTCCTTTGGTTCAACAAAAATTTAATGCCAACTTTTGTAGATAGGGAGGTGATAACATGAAAAAAAACAAATGGGTGCTGCTTCTTATCGCTTTTGTTGCATTTTTGGTATTGGTTTATTTTATTGGTGCTTGCCTTAATGCAACGGCAGAGGCATTGACAATTATTTCGCTCTGCATCGGCATACTGGTCATTTATTTAGTCGTAAAAGCAATCAAATCAAAATAAGGAAAGGAAAATGTGATCATGAGTACAAGAAAATTCATCAAAAAACTTACGGCGAGTCTGCTTTTTATTGCGGTTGTAATGTCGTTTGGCGTTCAGTCTGCCTTCGCTGAATCGAATTCACCGAAAGCTACCGTTAAGAACAATGTTGTTACTTTTAGCAATCTCGATCAACTGAAGGCAAACGAGAAGCTCGCAATTGCGGTAGTTGACAGTAATGGTGATCCAGCAACTATTACTATCGAGTCAGTGGACAATTCAATTTCTCGTGTAGCGAAATCGTCGAATTCTTGGAAGGTTTCGTATAAGGGAGTGGTGATTCATGCATATTTTTATATGACAGTGACGAATAACAAAGTCACAAATGCATGGGACTATTCGATTACAACTTTGGGTTCCACATATAGTGATGCAAGTTTGACGTATAACTCCAGTTCGGCAAAACTCACCTTTACCAGTAACGCTTATAATGGTATTGCTTCTCATACTTGCTGGCTGAAGGGAACTCCTCGCGGAACAAACAATGAAGTCGATGTAACGTATTCTATGTAATGTGGAGGACAATATGAAACAGAATTCACAAAAACCGATTTTTTTCCTGAGTAAAATTACATGTGCTTTTGCAATGGCGATTGCAGTCTTAAGTGTGAATAGCACCTGCTGCTTTACAGCGTATCAGCCGGATGTCCCTGAATCGCTTGATCGCAACTAAACTCATATGATAGACATTATATCAAAAACGATGTGAGGTGATAGAATATGAAAGATGTATCTCGAAGAGAATTCTTGAAAACTTTATGTTTAGGCATAACAGTAGCCGCTTTACAAAATTTGCCAATGACAACGGCTTTTGCAGACAGTGCAATCAGTAAAACAAAAATTATTTCTAAAAGCGACCGTGAAAATTTGGTGGCTACTGTTGCAAGAACTGTGCAAGTGTCCTACAAAATAGATAAAAATACGATCATTGAAGTAACTCGCTTTACTGATATTGATGGACAAAATGTTACCTTGAACCGGAGCGTTAAAGAAGATGGTACAGGTGAACTTGTCTATACGAAAGCCCAAAAAACGAAAAAAAGCAAATTGACCAATCAAAGCTATGATGTCTTTTTGAAATTAGCAACTTCAAAATCTATGCCTCAAACAAGGGGAGCCACTGTTGGAAGTGATGTTACAGGATCACAGTATAAGCATATATTTGTATCAAATCTCAGCTATACAATTGACAATACGGCGATTGCGCAAATTGAGATTGGTGGAGTTGAAACTGCAGCAAGCCTTTTAATTACTGGGTTGCACTTGCCGGGAAGCACTGCTGTTACGGTTGGATCCTTTTTGGTTAGTGTGGTTCTAGCTACTTCTCCATCGAAAGTTGTTATAAATCAATCGCTGTATGAAGTCCATTTCGCATATGATAATAGCTACTATACCCATTGCTATCATGATATTTTGTATTCGTATGATTCCGGTGGACACCTTATGGATACTACAAAATCGTACCATCAAGCTGTGGGAGGCTAAGAATGAAAAAAGGCAAAAGCAACTTTTTTCTTATTGCTCCTTTTGCCCTTTGGGGCTGCATTTCAGTATGGACTAGTAATCTTGTCCGATTGACAGATAAAAGCGCAGTACCTTATGCTTGGGCTTCTTTGTTTTTCTCATATGGAATCGTAGCAGTGCATTATATCCAAGTGGCAGTATCCTCCAAAGGCTGTAACAATGCCGAAAACGAAAAAATTGCATGGGTTCAGCTTGGGCTTTCAACTTTGTTCTTGATAGTAGCTGTTGTTCTAGCTATTCAATGAAGGAAAGCAAAGTAATCACCCAAAGCAGTGTAAGGTAACATGGAGAGTTCTTTATACAAAGGCCAATGGATTGGGCTTTTATATGAGTGGAACTACCGTCGGTATTGGCCCGGATTTAATAAAAAATGTTTCAGGAACGGATTACTACACGAGCTATTCCGATAACATCGAACGAAGCTGCCCATTTTCAACGACAGCACTAGTTCCAGAACAAAGTATATATAATACAACCTATACATATGACTTCTATGATGTTGGAACTTATCTTGATTGCAGCGTTGGGTGTTATTTTGGAGTGGTTGGCTCAAGCAAACCAATCTATTGGAGTGCAACTACACAAGTTACCATCCCGAAATTATGATTTTGACCAGCTATGGATGAAATTGTTTTTGAACCCAGTGATGTCAATATGTTAGCAGCTTTAGGCATCGTCGAAAGTGTAAAGTTGTTTCCGTTTATGTTATCAATGGGAGAACTTCAATATGCTTGCGATTCAGAATATCGTTGCAAACAATTCGTGAATTGCCTTTCAGAATATTATCCTGACAGCCAAATTGAAGCTAGACAACTGTGGTCGAAATATCATGGTACAGCGAATGCGGTTCAATGTGATATGATAAATCATAAGCCACTGCGTGTTTGGGTCAGGAGTTCTGCCGATTGTTGGTGCGGCATTTATTATATTTGTTACTATGCAGCAAAGTATGGTACAAATAGAATTTTGCTTGCATCCAGAGAAGGTCTGAAAGAATTTATGGAAGGGAAAACCGATAAGATCTCACAAAAGTATTTGACGGAAGAAACTATTACTGAGTATGCCAAAAGATGGGGAAAGCTATTAAACGAAAACACCTCCATGCGTATTTGGCATGCGAACGATGTTAAAAGCGTTAACATAGATTATTTCGACCAGAGAATTATTAGTTTAGTATCGAGAATTCCTATTTCGGTTGGTGAACTTACCGCAGACGTATTAAAAGCGATTTCTGCTCCGGTAAGTGACTGGTATGTCATGAAACGCATAGAAGCACTTTTGAAAAAGGGTGTTCTTCAAGTCGTTATTCCAAACAAAATCTTTTATAATACCATCGTCCAGCTAAACGAAGAATAAAGGAATCCGAGCAAGTCGGCCCAACAGTCACCTCATTTCAACGAGAGGGGTGGCTGTTGGGTCAATTGTTCAAAAAGAAAAACTGAAGATAATAAAAAGTCTTGATTTCTCCATCAAAACATGGTATATACATTATACGAAACAGTGCTTTGAAAGAACGCTCCACCGTTCAATGACGTGTAAAGAGAGGTGCTTGCCATGACCGCTGTGATCTACGCCCGCTATTCCAGTGATAACCAGCGCGAAGAATC
>OKSS01000599.1_pt1 | contig 9758 bp, 13 predicted proteins | sample 1633641 | NCBI WGS metagenome assembly OKSS01 (sample SAMEA3879549, study PRJEB24766) | human gut metagenome | biome: human-associated habitat; feature: feces | place: USA | collected 1985/1987
GCATGATATTACATGTACTACACGCTTCTCTCAAAAGCTGTCCGGCTGTTGTTGGATAAGATAATTTAGATGTGAAGTCTGCATCTGCCTTGTACATTGAATCGTAACCTACAAGTTCTATCGTATCTCCAACTGCTGTCGGCTCAAGTACTGTAAATGTACCCTCGTTCAATCTCTCGATTCTTGATTTCGTCAGCATAATCGTGTTGCCATTGACATCGAGAATTTCCTCACCTTTCACATCTCTCCATGCATCATAGCTTCTACTTTCGATGTCAGCTTCAGTGAAGAGTGAAATCTGTGCATAGTAAAAATCATACTTGGAAAATCTCTCATCGATGTTATCAATGACAAGCGTAACGGACTTGGAGAGAGCGGATCCCAGTGGGAATCCATCTCCTCCGTCTTCTGTGTATCCATTACCGCTTATGAAGAAATCGTTATCCGAATCAAGTGTAAGCTTTTTGCCATTTTTCAGTGTGATCGATGCATAAGCATAGAACGGACCGCCTGACTTTATGATGTTTTTGAATTCGTTGCTTACATTCTTCATAATCTACCTCTAACTTTATAAGGTCAGCGATCATCTCTAAATGATGACCGGTATAAACTACAATGGATTAACTGATGTGACCTGAAAGCTCAGTTCATCCAACTTTTCTTCTCCGACTACTAGACTGATACAAGGTGCGTTGAAATTTGCAGCATAGAACGGTGTTGTTTCCCACACTCCCTTGTAAACGTTATAATGGAAGAAATCAAACTCCGCTTTGCCAAGTACCTGTTTCAAAATCTCTCCACCGGTCTTCGCCGGAAGGTCTGTCCATTTCAGTTCATAGGCTTCTACTGTGAAGAGAGGGGAATTCTTCATATTTCCCCTCATTGTTCTTCCAGAGTTCTCAGTGGAAGTAGTAGCCATTGATATCTGATATCCGTCTTCGTCCACTTCCGGTGCTGTGTACGAACCGAATTTTAAATGATTCTGTGCCATGTTCTACCTCCTAAGCCATTTCAAACGGATTTCTTCCCGTCTGTGTTCTCATGTTCTTTCCTTCTTCAAGTACAGCCTTCGCAATCTGTCTACGGTTCAGATATACCGGTACTTCAATCTTACGTGAGCTGTTTCCGGTTTCTTCCCTTACAATCTTACGAATAAGGCTTTCAGGTGCTTCAATGTTGTTCCCACTCTTCTGATCTCCAAGTACCGCCATGAATTCCTTGTTTGGTGGAATCACAGCACCTTGAGCTAAATAAGGAATATGTGGTGCACTCCAATATCCGATATGAAATCCGAGTGACCTAACACCGGTCAAAGATGTAACCCAGCTAGGAACTGATACATTTATTTTATTCAATGCTTTTGCAACACCGTTTTGCATAATCTGTGCTGCACGAAGCAATCCATTCATGAGTCTGATAATCAAGTTGATTGGTGACTTTATGACGGAAACCATGCCATTCCAAGCACCGCCGAGAATATTCTTGATTCCATTCCATGCCTGTTCCCAATCACCGGCAAGAACTCCATTTACAAAATTAACGATTCCTGTAAATATCTGTTTTACAGCTTCGAAGATGTTTTGAATGTTTATTAACCAACCATTCATGAAAACACCGATAACACCGAAAGTTTTCACCCAATCAACAGAAAATACACTATCCAGGAACTTTGCAATTGGTTTCAGTATCGAGTTTTGAATAAACTTAAAAATTGCATTGATAGTATCTCGGAAAGAACCAACTATAGTCGAAATTCCGCTCATAGCTTTCTTCCAATCACCTGTGAATACCCCTGTCAAAAAGTCAATGATCCCATTCAGCTGTTTCAGAATGCTAGCTACTACTTGAGCCACAGTCCCAACAAAATCGAAGAGCGTTGATCCTAACCATTCAATAATAGGAGCAATAACAGGAACAATATTTTCAACAATCCAATTCATGACAGGAATTAAAACACTGTTCCATAACCAGTTCAGTATATCTATCAATCTTCCGATTAATCCGATTGCTTGGTCGATGGCATTTCCTACCGGTCCACTCATAATCTCTTGGAACTTCTGTCCTAACATATCAAGAATCGGTGCGATATACTGACTGTACATATCTAGGACTAAACCAACAAATGTAGAGATGCTGTTCTTCGTATTCTGAATAAACGGTCCAATATGCTCATCATACAGTTTTGTGAGCTTATCAGCTACTTTATGGACTGTATCTTCGATAGCCTGTGTTACTGTTTCAATCGGTTTCAGCGTGTCATTGATTGCATTGATAATCTTGTCCTTGTTCTCAATAATTGGTCCCGTGATAAAGTCAATCAAATCTTTTGCGAAGTTTGTCGCAAGGAGAATGACCTCTCCGAATGCTGTAGCGAATATACCGATTATGTTGCCAGTGATGTTCTGTGCTGTCTGTGATCCGAATGTCTGTTGGAAGATTTCTGCGATTGTTGCACTGAAATTTCCGACAATTGTCGCGATCTCAGATCCTAAGTCGAACATCTTGACAAGCCACTTTTTGATCCTTCCGGTGTTCTCAGCTAGATAGCTTTCGATACCGCCTACAATGTTCTCTGCTATCGTGAGTCCAATTGAAACGAACGAGCCTACGATTTTACCCATGTTGTAAATAAACAATCTGGCAAATCTCTTGGCTGCCTTCTGCACATCCTTATCTGTAAGATGTCTTGGATATGCTCTCCGATAGACTTCAAATCTTTCTTGAGTTCTTCAAGTACCGGCTTATAATCTCCAAGTCCGTCCCAGAACCCATCTATAAAAATGTCTCTGATCTGTTTCAGCTTGTCGAGTACTGTATCAAGTAATGATGCAAACTTATTGTCGATAGGTACTTCTTCAAATAACGGTCCGGATCCAGCTCCTCCGCCACCACCACCTCCGGAACCACCAGAACCACTTCCGGAGTTCTGCTTATCCTTTCGGTTGATATCATCAAGTGGTGATAAGTAATCTTCCGCAGCTTCCGCAGCTTCTTTTGTCCCGTCTGCTGCGTCTTTCGCACCGCTTGCCGTATCCTTAAGACTTCCGGCATAATATTTCTGTACTGCGATTGCTTTCGTGTATGTGCTCTTTCCGGATAGGAATGAGAAGAACATACTTACATAGCTTGCAGCTGTTGCGAGCATATCAATGAACTTGCTTAAGATTGGTGCTACAACACTTAGAATTGGTGCAAATGCTGTTGCTAGGCTATTCTTGAGCGTTTCAAGACTGCTCCACAACATTGAAATGCTGTTATTTGTGCTACTTGAGTACTGTGCAAGGTTTGTGAAGCCTTCCTTGATAGCATTGATTGCAGCCGAGAACACTCTGAATGCTACGCTCATAAGCAATGACATCTTAATCATTCTTCCGATGCCGAATCTAGCACCATTTGCTGCATTGCCTGTCTTAGTTATAGACTTCGATGCTCTTTCACTCTCATTTGCAAGCTTTCTCTGTGCCGGTGCTGCACTCATTAGCTTTTGCTTATATTCGTCCACACTGCCTTTTACGGAATTGTACGAGGTATGCAGACGATTATTCATAGCAGCAAGCTTTCTCTCTTCTGCTTGTAATGTACGCATACTGGCTGCAGCTTCTTGCGTCTTAGAGCCAAGCGTAAATGCTCCGCCTGTGGCTTCCAATTCGGCAAGTTCTGCTCTTGCGTACTTGATCTCATTCTCTAGTTCCTCTATGTCATATTGCATCTTCTTGAAAGATGAGCTGTTCTTTCTACCGCCAGTAGCAAGGAATCTTTCCTGTGCGGATTCCAGTGAACTGAGTTTCTGTGTAGCTCTGTCAATCTGAGCCTGAATCTCTCTGTATTCCTCTGTTGGAATCTTCTGTTCACCATATTCAGCTATTTTCTTCTTAAGGTTTGAAACCTTCTGTTCCTGTGCAGCATATTCTTGATTCAGCTTGGAGAATGAGTCTGCTTGTTTGTTGAGTGCTGTTCTAGCTTTGGAACCCATATCCTCGACCGAGTTCGCCATTCTTCTGACAGCTGCTTCAACTTCTCTGCTTCCGGCTTTCATGCCGTCAGCGTTAATCTCTGTATCAATTATGATATAGCCGTCGGCTTGTGCCATTTCTAATCCTTTCCACCGCTAATTATCTGCGGTCAGCGAATATCTCTAACGATATCCGGTTATTTATTCAATCCGAAGAGTTCTCGGAGTTCAGCTTTCTCTTCGTCACTTCTCTCTGTACTCTTCTGATGCAAGTCTACGATAGACTTATTATTTTTGTAGTATTCCTGTTCCCACTTCTCTAACTTCTTACCTTTTCTCTTCTTGTCACGGATGCTGACTACTGTTGAAAATGTGCTTTCTCCAATCTCCATATAGAGTCCGAAGAATGTCCACCAGTGCATATAGTCTACAGAACGTACATCACCGTTATTGACCTTATTCACAGCAGGTATTATGATAGGTGCATCCTGTTCCCAGTCCATTGTTCTAGGTCTAGGCTTGCCATCATTCTTGATACCGCAATCAATGAACTCACACGCTTTCTGACAGGCTTCTTGCCAGTCCTTTGGTGGCATGGAATCAAAGTCAACATAGAGGATTTTAAGCATTGTGAGTGCTTTCTCCTGTTGTTTCTCTTCTTCTGTCATGCCAGGTTCGAAGAGGTCCGGATCATTCATAGCAGAAAGAATATCCAATACTACTCTAAAATCGGAGCGTATCGAATATTCTTTTCCATTAACTTCTAATGATGTGGGAAGTTTCCACGGATCCATCAGTTGTGGTACTTCGCCACATACTTATTCATGCGACTCTGTACCTTCTTTGTACGGATGTTCATCTCACGCTCAATCACTTTTGCGATAGAGGACAGGACGTTCTCCATGTACAGTTCCCCATTTGCCAGTGGTGAGAATGCTCCGAGAATTGAGAAGAATGTCTCTTTCGCATCTTCTCCGACAAGGTAAGAGATTTTCTCCATGATGTCATCCTCTGCTTTTCTCATATCCGCATCGCTTGGATTCTCCGGCAGCTGATAGGAATTGTAGTACTCAACTACTTCCTCATACCTCTTCACGATGTTTGTGTCTGTAGGTCTGAACTCGAACTTGCCGAGAACCTTTCCTCTTTTGTTCTCAATCGTGTAGACCTTGCTACCATCATCTACTACAATCTTGTTTGCCATTGGTTTTGCTATTTTATTGCTCATTGTATCGTCCTTTCTCGCCTATTCTAAACCGAATACTTCTTTATGATCTTCATCGTATACCGAAAGTTCTTCAGTTCAAGCAGCTACGATTTCACCCTCTGCGAATACTGGCTTGCCTGATTTCAGAGATTCGGCTGTGACATAACCCTTTGTTCTCTCACCATCGTCTGTTACATCGAATGGAATATTAACACCAGTTGTATCTCCACCATAAGACTGTGGTTTAACCATTACTTCCTGTACATAAGCAAGATGCTTAGCTGCTGACGTATCCTCTACGATTACTTCAAGCATAAGAGTCTTGCATTTATCACCTTTCAGACGGTTAAACGCAATCTCTCTAATCTTCGGATACAGTTTGGACGCTGGATCTGCGTAGAATGGATCAGCTGACATGGAAGGTGCATATCCATTATCAGTTGTCACAGTTTTTCCAAGAATGGTCCTCTTCTGTTCCGTGTCTGGATTAAGCTCCACGGACATTTCCTCGATATCGTCACCGAGAACCGCCCACTCTGCTGTTGCCGGTGTCTTTTTAAACGATGCATCAAGATAATGCATCAACGCTTCACGCTCTAATTTCATCTTTGTTATCCTCCGTTATTTCTTGTAGAATATGTTTCTGTATTTCAATGAGATGCTGATTGCCCAATCTTGAACGTTACCATCACTCACATTATCTAAGTGAGCCGGTGTAAGCCTTATGATCTCCTCTATTTTTCTCTCTTCTGTAAGCACTGGATATTCTTCCAGCCTCTTCTGTTCTCCATTAATGACCACGGTCTGCTGTTCAAGCCACTTTCCAAGAGTGTCAAGGAATTCTTTGATACTGGCCTTAATCTTTGGAGAGTCGATTGAAGACCGGTAGATCACATAAAAAGGATAGTTGCACAACTGGTCTACTTTGCCAGTTACACTCTTCTTTTCCAGTGCAATCACCGCTCCTGTCACTGGATAGAAGGCAATACCGCCATCTTCATCTAGTGTGGAGAATCTTATCTTTTCGTCTTCCTCTAATCCTGGAAAACTATTGAGAAGAGAAACGAGTGCATCAGTTACAGCTTCGTAACCGTCTACATCGTACTTGACCGGTTTCTTACTTTCCTCCGGCACGTTTCTTCACTCCTTTCGCCCAAGACTTCACATATTGTTCCTTTGCAGCATCAAACCAATGGTCTGTTGCGCGTGGATGCGCTGTCTTGTCAAACACAAGGTCTCTGTCCGTGACCACTTTCTTTGCTCCGGCCCTTGCCCACGGTGAGCCTGTGACAGGATCTACCATAACTTTTCCTTCATAGAGGAATCTTCCGTAAGGTGGAGCACCGGCAATCACTTGACCGCTTCCTTGCATGGACCTGCTCATAATCGCAGACACGTTTCTCATGTTACCGTCACGAAACGGCATATACTTTTCCATGTCCGTAAACACTTGACCGTCTAGCCAGTATTGTGCTTCCTGGAACTGCTTTTCAAATCGGTTCAAGCTGACATTTACTTTGATATCACCTTTTACGATTGAGAAGCTAGGAAAATGAAATGTCTTGCTTGCCATATTACTTTCCCCCAATCTCAAAATGAGGAATCAGTGTGTAAGAACCTACGCTTGTGATTAGGAACACATTGTCCATCTTCTTATTCAAATAATCGTAGAATCCTTTGTTTGTGCGTGACGTATAGTCTTCATCGGCAATTACCATTTCCGGATATTCACCTTCCAAGAAGATGTCACCTGTTGAGAATGTGATTGAACCCTCTTTGTTTTCCGTAGTTTTCCACACTTTCGGAGTGAGATAGGAAAGATTGCACACTATCCTTTCTCCTTCACGCACCTTAAACGGTACATGAAGATTAGCTGTATCAGCCGTATCCAAACCAGTTTTGGCAATATTGGCTGCCTTATCCGTAATAAGTGTGACTCCGGATATAACATGAGGATACCAATATATGGCATCATTCTTGTCAATGTATTTGTTGAATACAGTCACAGTCTTGTCATACATCGGTATCCCCTCCTTAATAGAATTCTTTTCCACATTCCTTGCACTTCCATACATGATGTGTCTTGTACTCATGGTATCCGACCTCATCGAGGAAAGTTGAAGAATATGTCAATTTTTCATGTCGGCACATTAACCGCTTAAGCCATCTAAACACCAGCATAGAGCAGGCACACTCCTTTCTTATCTACAACTCCTTGCAGATACTCAGAAGCCACCTGTCGAATCAGAATAGCTTCCACTTTCTTATCCATTGACGCTCGTGCATAGATGCTGTCTGCTGTTCCGCTAGTCCCAGTAACGAAACTTATACTTTCAGCACCTGACGTAATAGATGCTACTTGTTTCTTGCTCACAGTACCGTCTTCGTGCTTTACCACTCCGACCGTATCCATTGACGCTTTTCTGATCGAGTCAATCTGATGCAGTGCTTCTGCGACCGCACAGACAGCCTTCTGTACCTTTGTATTAGCTCTTTCATTCTCCGGAAGACCATCGACTAATCTGTCAAAAGTGATGCTGTCCACACGCTCGCTTGCTCGCTCTGCATACTTAGGAAACTCTTCCTCTGTCACGGCATCTCCAAAATATTTAGTTGTATAGAACTGATAATCTGTGTATGCCATGTCTGATCTCCTTACTCTTCTTTGCTTGCTGCCTTTTTCGGCTTTCGCTGTGGCTTGTCATTTACTTCTTCATACTTCTGTGGATTGCTTTTCATACTGGCAATACTCTCGGCATTACCAGTAGAAAGGTACAATCCTGTCTCTTTATCCAGGAATTTCATTCTTATCAACCACCAATTTTCTTATTCTTGAAAATAAGGTCCGGTGTTACAGACTTAGTTCCGAAGTGATAGAACAGCTCGATTCCGTAAGCGTTTGACAGCGGAATCTTCTCAGCGTCGTATGGATCTGCCATTACCGGCTGTGCTACTGCACCGTCAACCATAACAAGTGCTTTCACATCCTGTGGAAGATGTACGCATGAGTATGTCTTAACACCGTGGAAAGCGTAGAACTCCTCGTCTGCTGCACCTACACCAGGTACTGTAACCTTATCAAGGTATGTTCTGATTTTTCCGTAGTAGTCCGGATCAAGAACCATGTGCATCATTGCTCTCGGTACTCCGTCCACGTACTCATTCTTTGTAGTCTCGCACTGCTGAATCATTTTCTCTGCAATCTCTTCGATAGCTGTGATTCCTGTCAGATCTACTTCTGTAGCATCTGTTCCAGCAACCTCGAAAAACTTAGTATCAAGCTCAGCTGCCATTCTAAGAGCATGGTTTGCTGTTCTCTTAGCAATAAGTCCTTCAACTCCAAGAAGAGATACATCTTTCTGCTCTACTTCTTCTACGATCTCTCTATCCTGATCAATCGGAATTGTTACCGGTTTACCCTTTACACCATCACCTTTGGCTGCTGTTCTAGCTGTTCCGTAGTCCTTTGGTGTAGCGTTTGCAAATCTCTTTGCTTCTACTGTTCCGGCATGTGGATCACCGGAAAGTTCTGTGTTTTTCATCTTTCCGGAAATTGTAAGTTTCTGTACGTTCTCGATAACTTTTCCGTATTCCTCAGCAAGGAACATTTTTCCAGAAGGGTCGAGAAGCATGTTTAATGACGTAATTCTTGTATCTGCCATGTTCGTATCTCCTTTAACTTTTTAAGGTCAACGATTATCTCGAATTGATAACCGTGCTATAGCATGACTACCATACAGTAGGTGGTGTGTACACAGGAGTCTTACTTGACTCTCCACCCTTTGTGGTTGGTACCGTGAATGTTGGTGCAGCCGGTGTATCTGTCTGTGCGAATGCATCCTTCTGTGATTCTCTCAGCTCTGTCATGTAATCATCGAGTCCGAGGATTTTTTCACCTTCACGTTTCAGCCCTTTCTCTTTGATCATGCTGATAATTCCTGTTCGTGCAAAGTCAGAAGTGAATTTCTCACCTGCCAGTGCTTTGACCAGAGCATCATTGAAGTCTCTCTCTTCAATCTTTGCTGCATAATCTTTCTCGCTGTTCGCAAGTTTTGTCTGCCACTCTTTCTCTGCGGTCTCCGCTTTGGTTTTCCACTCATCACGTTCTTTTGTGATAGCATCAAAGTCTTTGCCCTCAAATCCTTCAAGTGTAGACTTGGCTGTGTCATACTGTGTTTGAATGTTGTCTCTTTCCTGTGTGATTGTCTCAAGCTTTCTTCCCTGTTTCTCAAACTCGGCAAGAGTCTTGTAATTCTCATTCACACCGGTTTCGATTGTTTTCTTCTGCTCATCTGTAATCTCGAGACCAGCATCGGAAAGAATCTGAATAATGTTTTTCATGTTTCATATCCTCCTCAACGTATTTTATTAACCGTTTCGTCCACGGTAGGGATTCAGACAGATAAACCTCTGTCAGGGTAATCGTGGTTGAGGGAATCGAACCCCCATAACCATTACCACGCAAGAACAGATGCTATAGAAAGGCAGATTCACATCTGTCCCCAGCTCCCTTAGGAGCAAAGCCTACCGAGATGTGCGATACCTCTTAACAGGATTCCCCTAGTAGGCTATTTTCTAAAAAAGGAGGCGCAAAAATAT
>OKSS01000607.1_pt1 | contig 9699 bp, 7 predicted proteins | sample 1633641 | NCBI WGS metagenome assembly OKSS01 (sample SAMEA3879549, study PRJEB24766) | human gut metagenome | biome: human-associated habitat; feature: feces | place: USA | collected 1985/1987
AGGCCGGGCTTTCTGCCGCCGCGACCGCCGTCGAGCTGTGCGGCCGCGTACTGGCCCTTTTGCAGGCGCTGCCGCTGCTGCAATCGCTGCTCGGCTCCTTTGCGGACTATTTGCAGTGATCCTTCTTTTCGCCGCGCCGCCCGCCGCATTTGCGGACGAGCTGCCCGCAGACGCTCAGGCTATTCTGGATGAAAGCGGTGTCGATATCACCGACGCTGCCGGGTGGAGCCTTTCTGACCTGTGCGATACGTTAGGCAGCTGGCTGGCCGAGGGCTTCCAGCCTGCACTGCACTTTGCAGCCCATGCTGCCGGATATCTGCTGCTGGCGGGACTGCTGGGGCTTTTAGCGGGCAGCCCATACAGCGGCTATGTGGAAATTCTTGCCGTGCTGGGGTTCGGTTCGTTGAGCCTTTCCACCGTCATGCAGCTGACAGAACTCGTCGCCGCCACAGCGCAGGACTGCCGCACCTACTTAACCACCTTTGTGCCGGTGTTCAGCGGCCTTGCGGCGGCGGGCGGGCAGGTTTCCGGGGCGCTGGTGTACAGCGGCAGTGCGGCGGTGGTCTACCTTGCTGCTTATCCCATCCTGAACGCCGTGTTCGGCACCGACCTGCTGATGCTGGGCATCTACCTGCCCATGCTGGTGGTGGAGCCGCTTCTGACCTACCGCTTCGGCCGCGTGCAGGAGACAGTGCACAAGGCCGTTTCCAAGGGCGTGCGCATCACCGTGGGCTACGCGCTGCTGCTGCTCGTGGTGGGCGTGGTGCGCGAGTGGCTCAGCCTTGGCACCGTGTTCGGTGCCCCGGTGGGGCGCTGGGCGCTGCTGCCGCTGGCTAAGATGCCGGCGGGCGGTTTTATCGTGCTGGGCATCCTGTGCGCCATCTGGCGCGCTGCGGCTGCAAAGCGCAAGGAATATCTGAAAAAGGAAGCACGGGATACCCTGACCGTGCACTACCAGAAGGAGGGAAACCGCGAACCGTGAAGGAAGTTGTAAGCAGCTCGGCAGTGTTTTTCAGCTATGCACTGCTGGCCATTTTTGCACAGAACGCTGTCTTTACCCGTGCACTGGGCGTGTCCCGCATGGTGCAGCTGGTGGGGGACGACCGCACCAGCAGCGCCTTGTTCGGCATGATGCTGTGCATCACGCAGGTGCTGGTGGCGCCGGTGGCTTTCCTTGCCGGGCGGTTCATTGCCCCGCTGGATAACCGCGCCCAGCTGCGCCCGCTGGTGTATATTGCCAGCATTGCCGTGGTGTGTCTGGCGGAGCATCTGGTGCTGTGGCTGCTGCGCAGCCTGCCCCGCCGCGCCCAGCTGCTGCGCATCGTGCCGCTGGCCGCGCTGAACAGCGGCGTGCTGGGCACGGTGCTGGTGGCGCGCACCCAGACCTTTACCCTTGGCCAGAGCCTTGGCTTTGGTCTTGGCAGCGGCCTTGGCTATGTGCTGGCGGTGCTGCTGGTCACCGAGGCGCGTCACCGCCTGCGCAGCAGAGCCATCCCCAAGGCATTCCGCGGCCTGCCCATCACGCTGGTGTATATCGGCGTGCTGGCGCTGGCAATCTATGGCTTTACCGGACATTCCGTCATCCTGTAATGCAGACAGGGAGGAAAGGATACCATGGCTAAGTATAAACGTCAGAAGGTCAAGCATTATCACCGCAGCTTTTACAGCCGTGAAATGCGCGTCAAGCGCGGCATCGGCATTGCGGTGCTGGTAGTGGCAGTGCTGGCAGCAGCATGGTTTGCCGCACCCCATGTGCTGGATTGGGCCACCCACACATGGTATACCGTGGTCAAGGACCGGGACTTGGAGGCCGAAAGCGCTTCCCGCGCCGAGGCAGCAGCCTCCTCCTCTGCGGCGGCAAGCAGCGCTGCTGCTTCGCAGGCAGCGTCTGAGCCGGAGGAGGAAAAGCCGCTGGACGGCAAGGCCGTTACCGGCGGCAGCTGGGCAGAGCTGGACGTGACCACCCTGACCGATGAAGCCGCCATCCGCGCCGCCGCCCGGCAGCTGAAGCAGCAGGGCGCAGACTACGCCCTTGTCACTCTGAAAGACGCCGCTGGCACGGTGTACTACGCTTCCGGGGTGGCAGCCGCTGCCCAGAGCATCACCGAAAACCCGGTGGATGCGGCCAATATCGCCGCCATCCTGCGGGAGGAGGGCATCATCCCGGCGGCACAGCTTGCCGCCTTTACCGACCCGGTGTCGGTGTACACCGACCGCAGCATGGGCGTGCACTACGATGGCAACAGCCTCTGGCTGGACAACGTCAGCGCAGCCAAGGGCGGCAAGGCATGGATGAACCCCTTTGCCGCAAGCGCGGTGCAGTTTGTCGGCGACCTCATTGAGGAGGTGCGGAGCATGGGCTACGAGCAGGTGGTGCTTACCGGGGTGCAGTTCCCCAATATCATCACCCGCAAGCAGGACTTCGGTGCCTCCGGCGGCAAGAGCCGGGAGGGACGCGCCGCCCAGCTGACCGCGGATATCGCCGCATGGCAGACCCGCTTTGCAGGCAGCGTGACCCTGTGGGTCAGCTACCCGGACGCACTGTGCACCGCTGCCACTGATGCCCTTGGCACCACCGGTACGTCCCTTGGCATGGAAAATCTGCTGGTCACCAGCAGCACCGCACTGGATGCGGACAGCCGCGCTGCGCTGGAGCAGGCCGCTGCCGACGCCGGTGTGAAGCACGTTGTGGTGCACGATACCGCAGCGTTCCGCTGAGAAGCGGCTTTGATAGAGAGGGGAGGAAACGACTATGAAACCGACTACCTGTTTTGCACCCGCACACATCCTGCTGCCTTCGGAGCAGGTGCCGCTGGAGCAGTGGGGCTGCATCGCCTGTGACCAGTTTACCAGTGACCGCAGCTACTGGCAGCGGGCAGAAAAGACCGCTGCGGGTGCGCCCAGCACCCTGAACCTGATCCTGCCGGAGGTGTATCTGGAGGACGGAGACGCCGACGCGCGGGTGGAAAAGATCCACGCCACCATGCAGGACTACGCCCAGAACGTGCTCACCCGGGCGGTGGACGGCTTTATTTATGTGGAGCGCACCGAGCAGAGCGGCCGGGTGCGGCAGGGTCTTGTAGGACGTGTGGACTTGGAGGCTTACAGCTACCGCCGGGGCGAAAAATGCACCGTGCGCCCCAGCGAGTGCACCGTGGAAAGCCGCATCCCGCCCCGCATGAAGGTGCGTACCGGCGCTGCGCTGGAAACGCCCCATATCATGATGCTGGCGGATGACCCGGACTGCACCCTCATCGAGCCCATTGCCGCCCACAAGGACAGCCTGCCCAAGGTATACGAGGGCGAGCTGATGCTGGGCGGCGGCCATGTGGCAGGCTGGGCAGTGGAGGACCCCGCCCTCATCGCACAGATCGAAAACGCGCTGACCGTGCTGGGCAGTCAGGAAGAATTTGACAAGAAATACCCCGATGCCACCCGCCGCGACCCGCTGACGCTGGCCGTGGGCGACGGCAACCATTCGCTGGCTACCGCAAAAGCCTGCTGGGAGGAGCTGAAAAAGACCCTGACCCCGGAGCAGGCAGAAAATCACCCCGCCCGCTGGTGTCTGGCAGAGGTGTGCAACGTGCACTCCCCGGCTATTGAGATCGAGCCCATCCACCGGGTACTGTTCAACGTGGACTGCGCCACTGTACTGCTGAGCCTGATTACATGGAGCGATTCCAACATGGTAGGCTGCTGCTTTGGCGGCAGCAAAAAGCAGCCCTTTACGCTGGCAGGCCCCCACATGGCCAATGTGCTCAGCTTTGAGGACCCCACCGAGCCGCTGACCGTGGGCACCATTGACGATTTTATTTCGGATTATATCGAGCGCCACCCGGAAGCAAAGGTGGACTATGTGCATGACGAACCGGCTGTGCGTGCTTTGTGCAAGCAGGGCGCAGTGGCGTTTTTGATGCCGCCCTTCGCCAAGAGCGATTTGTTCCGCGGCGTCGTGATGGGCGGCGTGCTGCCCCGCAAGACCTTCAGCATGGGACACGCGGAGGAAAAGCGCTACTACATCGAGTGCCGGAAGATCACAGAATAATAGGAGAACCATGACATTTAAAGAACTGAATCTGTCCGCCCCGCTGCTGCGCGCTGTGCAGGAAGCGGGCTACGAGACCCCCTCGCCCATTCAGGCAGCGGCCATCCCGCCGGTGCTGGCAGGCCGGGATCTGATGGGCTGCGCCCAGACCGGCACCGGCAAGACGGCGGCCTTTGCGCTGCCCATGCTGGACCGGCTCACTGCCAACGCACCCCGCCGCAAGGGCGCTGTCCGTGCGCTGATTTTGACCCCCACCCGGGAGCTGGCTTTGCAGATCGGCGAAAGCTTTGAAGCCTACGGCAAGTACCTGAAATTGCGCAGCACCGTCATCTTTGGCGGCGTGGGGCAGGCTCCGCAGGTGGAAGCGCTGAAAAAGGGCGTGGATATCCTCATCGCCTGCCCGGGACGGCTGAACGATTTGATCGGGCAGGGCTTTATCGACCTGTCCGCTTTGGAAATTTTTGTGCTGGACGAGGCCGACCGAATGCTGGACATGGGCTTTGTCCATGACGTGAAAAAGGTCATTGCAAAGCTGCCCGCCCAGCGCCAGAACCTGATGTTCAGTGCCACCATGCCCGCCGAGATCGAGCAGCTGGCTGCCGGCATCCTGCACGACCCCGCCTTTGTCAAGGTGGACCCGGTGTCCAGCACCGTGGACCGCATCCAGCAGAGCCTGTACTATGTGGAAAAGGGCAACAAAAAGCTTTTGCTGCCGTGGCTCATCAAAAATCTGCAGCCGCCGGTGGTCAATGCGCTGGTGTTCAGCCGCACCAAGCACGGCGCGGATAAGATCGCAAAGGATCTGACAAAGCAGGGCATCCCCGCCGCCGCCATCCACGGCAACAAGAGCCAGACTGCCCGCGTGACCGCGTTGGAGGATTTCAAGTCCGGCAAGACCCGGGTGCTGGTGGCCACCGATATCGCCGCACGCGGCATTGATATCAGCGAGCTTTCCCATGTGTTCAACTACGACCTGCCCGAGGTGCCGGAGACCTATGTGCACCGCATCGGGCGCACCGCCCGCGCCGGTGCGGACGGCACCGCCGTCAGCTTCTGCGCCCCGGAGGAGCAGGAGTATCTGGCAGGCATTGAAAAGCTGAACCGCCGCAAGATCCCGGTGGTATCCGGTCATCCGTGGGACGGCGTGCCCGCCCCGGTGCGCCCGGTGCTGCCCGTGCGTGGCAAAAAGCCCCGCCCCGAAGCGGAAAACTTGGCCGAAGCGCCGAAAAAACAGGCCGAAACTGCGCCCGCAAAAGCTGCAAAGACAGCTGCGCCCGCGCCGAAGCAGGAGCCGAAGGCTGCAAAGAACGCGGTGCCTGCAAAACCGAAAAAAGAGGAAACACTGATGCAAGACAGCAACACAAAGCGCGGAGCCCGCAACGACCGCCGCGCCAACAACCGGGGCGCAAACGCCCCCAAGGAAGCGGCAGCGCCCCGCGCCCGCCGCGAGAATGCCGCCCCCGCCCGGGGCAGCAACGCCCAGCCCAAGTTTGACCCCCATTTTGTCAGCGCCCCGGAGGCTACTCCGCTGCGTCCGGCACGCAAGACCCCTGCCGCTCCGGCAGCACCTGTCATCCGCAGCGCACAGGAGCCCCAGAATAACCAGAACGCAAACCGCAGCGGCAGCCGCCGCAACGACCGCAGCGACCGGGGTGAACAGCGCAATGCCCGCCCCGCAGTCCAGAGCAATAACGCCCGCCCTGCCCGCAGCGAGCGCGGCAATGCAGGAAACCAGAGCCGCACCGGCAGCGCACCCCGTGCCCCCAAGGCCGAGCCTGCCCGCCGCGGCCGCAATGCTGCCGCCCGGGACGAGGACCCGGGGCTGATGCTCATCAGCCGCCGCCCGCCCCAGCAGAAGTATACCAGCTTTGAGGAGTATATGGACGCCCACGGCGGTGCCACCGCACCCATTGAGGATCACAGCGAAGAAGTATGAGCCGGAACGAAGCCTTTGCCCCGTGGCAGTGCCCCCTGTGCGGCGGCGCGCTGCAAGGGGAAAACGACCTGAAATGCGAAAAAGGCCACTGTTTTGACCGTGCCCGGGAGGGCTACTGGCATCTTTTGCCGGTGCAGAGCATGCGCACCAAAGCCCCCGGGGACAGCAAGGAGATGGTTGCCGCCCGCCGCGCCTTCCTGAACGCCGGATATTACGGCATTTTCGGGCAGGCGCTGGGGGAGTTGTGCCTTGCCCACGGCGTGCCCGCCGCGAAGGACGCCCCGCTGCATCTGCTGGATGCAGGCTGCGGCGAGGGCTGGTACGACCGCTGCATCGCGCAGCAGTTCGCGGCGGCAGAAAAGCCGCTGCAGCTGGCCGGGTTCGATATCGCAAAGCCCGCGGTGCGGTTGGCGGCAAAGGCGCTGCCCGCCGCGCAGTACGCGGTGGCGTCCAGCTTCAGCCAGCCGGTGCGCACCGGCTGGGCAGACGTGCTGCTGAACTGCTTTTCGCCCTTTGCACAGGAGGAGTTCAGCCGGGTGCTGCGCCCGGGCGGGCGCATGATCTACGTTGTGCCGGGGGCAGAGCATCTGTACCAGATGAAGGCCGTGCTCTACGAAAAGCCCTACAAAAACCCGGTGCAGCAGGTGGAGTACCCGGGCTTCCGCGCCATTGATGAGCGGGAGGTGCAGGGAACCATCACCGTGCCCGCCGCCCAGCTGGAAGCCCTGTTTGCCATGACCCCCTACTACTGGAAAACGCCCCGCGACGGTGCTGCCCGCCTTGCGGCTCTGCCGCAGCTGACCACTACCATCGCTTTCCGCTTTCTGGTGTTTGAAAAGCTGTAATAAGATAAAAAGGACTGCCGTGCAGAGTGCATGGCAGTCCTTTTTTGTACCCATTCTCATGCTTGTTGATTTTCACAAGAACTGACATACTAATATATCAATTTCGCACAAAAACAATAAAATCTATTTACAAGTGCATTGTATTGTGGTACGATTTGTGCGGATTTCGATGGCGTGATACAACTGGAATGTCTATCGGGCCCGGCAGCAGGGCGTTTGCTGCACAGCTTTGGGCGGCTTTGTTCTGCACAAATGAGCCGTCTGCATTTAAAAGGAGAAATGATGATGAACAGAAGAGACTTTATGAAGCTTTCCGCCGCTTCTGCCGTGACCATGGGCGCAGTGGCTGGCATGGCACCTGCATCCTTTGCTGAAAACGCTGGCGTGCACACCGATGCCGAGGTGCAGGCCATGGTGGCAGAGGAACTCCGTCTCTCCCGCGAGGTAGCCTTTTATCCGGCTGCTTTCCGGGGCGATTTTGACAAGTTCTATGTGCTGTTCCACAAGCTGTCCCGCGCTCAGTACGAGAAGGTGGACGGTGCAGCTGTGCCCGGCATCAATGCTTCTCACTACGATATGTGTGTTGCCCTGACCAATGCCCGCAAGGCGCTGCGCCAGATCAAGGACCCCAAGAGCACCGTTTGGGAAATTTGGGGAGATCAGATGGCCGTGGAATCTCCGCTGCCCACCAACTGGGAAAATTGCTACGATAACGAGGGCTTCCGTCCCTTCCTGAACCCGTACCTGCTGCGAGATCAGGGCAAGGTGAAGGGCAACGTGATCATTATTGCAGGCGGCGGCAGCACCCACCGCAACAACGTGGTGGAAGGCTACCCGGTGGCCGAGTTCTTCAACAAGAACGGCTACAACGCCTTTGTGCTGCAGCGCCGCGTCAACCCTTATGCCGCTGTGGATCAGCAGCTGGATCTGGCCCGTGCTATCCGCTACATCCGCCACAACGCCTCTGAAAAACACATCGGCAAGACCGATATCATGATCGCTGTGGGCTTCTCTGCCGGCGGCATGAATGTGATGCAGGTGGTGGCCGACCAGTTCGGCACTACGAATACCCCGGATAAGGTCTACCCCAGCTACGTCTGCGATGCTGTGGACCATGAGAGCGCCGACCTGAATGTGGCGATTCCCATCTACGGCCTGTTCGTCACCGGTCTGAACTTCACGAAGAACCCCAACCTGCCTCCGGTCTTTGGTGTTGTGGGTCAGAAAGATGGCCTGAGTGCGATGATGCTGCCCTCTCTGCCGGAGTGCGCGGATATCTTCAAGGATTTCAGCTTCTATCTGGCACCCGATGCGCCCCACGGTGTGGGTCTGGGCACTGGCACCAAGGGCTATGTGGACTACTACACCCAGATCGCCCAGTGGCCGGATATGGCTGTCAACTTCATCGAGAGCCGTCTGGGGCTGATGGAAAAGAAGATCGACATGGACTCCGTGGGCTTTGCATGGTAAGCTGCCCCGACAGGAGTACCTGAAAAACAACGACCCGCCGCATCTCTTTCAGTGCGGCGGGTCGTTGTTTGTAAAAATGTTATGTATGATACTCCATCCATTTACCCTTCCACGCATACAGGATCATGAGCAATGCGCCCAGACCCCAGCTGACGGGGTAGAGGATGAATACGCCCTCGATGCCGGAGAAGAAGGGCAGCAGGAACTGGATCCATACCACACGGAACAGGCACAGCGAGACCAGCAGCACCACCATGGGCGGGATGCTGGCACCCGTGCCGCGCACGGCACCGGCAAGGCCGTGCAGGATGCTGAGCAGGAAGTAGAACGGACAGAACCACCGCATGGCCAGCTTGCCGTAGGTGACCACGGCCTCGTCGGCGGTGAACAGGTGCAGAATGGCGTCCTGTCCGGCCAATAGCGCCGCGCCGGTGCAAAGGGTGTAGATGACCCCAATAGCAAGGGTGACCCACACCGAGCGCTTTACCCGGTCCAGACGCCCCGCACCGTAGTTCTGCCCCACAAAGGTGGTGGCAGCCATGCTGATGCTGCTCACCGGCAGGATGTTGAAGCCGTCGATCTTCATGTAGGCCGCAAAGCCCGCCATGGCGGCGGCACCGTAGCTGTTCACGCTGGCCTGCACCAGCACGTTGGAAAAGGAGATGACCATGTTCTGGATGCCGGTGGGCAGACCCACCCGGATGATGCGGCCTGCCATTTTGCGGTGCAGCCGGATGGCGGAAAGCTCCACCCGGCAGGCGTCCTCGCTTTTCATCAAAAAGCGCAGGCTCAGCACGCAGGACACCAGCTGGCTTAAGTCGGTAGCGATGGCAGCGCCCGCCACCCCCATCCGCAGCCCCACGATGAACACAAAGTCCAGCACGATGTTGGTCACCGACGCCCATGCCAGATACACCAGCGAGCGGCGGGAGTTGCCGGCGGCGTTCAGGATGCCGGCGGTCATGTTATACACCACGCTGAACAGCACCCCGCCGAAGTAGATGCGGATATAGGTCACGGCATCGGCCAGCACCTCGGCGGGGGTGTTCATGGCCACCAGCAAAGCGCGCCCGCAGGCAACGCCGCCCACCGTCAGCAAAAGCCCCATGACCACCGCAATGGCAAGGGAGGTGTGCACCGCCTCGCGGGTCTCCTTGTGGTCGCCCGCGCCCAGATACTGCGAGACCACCACGCCCGCGCCCACGGCAAGCCCCTGACTGAAGCCGATGAGCAGATAGATGGGCGACCCGCTGGAGCCCACGGCGGCAAGGGCATTGCTGCCCACAAAATTGCCCACGATGATGCTGTCGGCGGTGTTGTACATCTGCTGCAGCAGGTTGCCGAAGATCAGCGGCAGGGCAAACAGCAGCAGGCTTTTTACAATGCTGCCCTCGGTCATAAGG
>OKSS01000609.1_pt1 | contig 9692 bp, 9 predicted proteins | sample 1633641 | NCBI WGS metagenome assembly OKSS01 (sample SAMEA3879549, study PRJEB24766) | human gut metagenome | biome: human-associated habitat; feature: feces | place: USA | collected 1985/1987
CTTGGTATCCAGCATGGCCTCCGTACTCTCCCGCATCCGGCTCACTACCTGGGCAAACCTTGCCTCAGAGATGGCGGCGCGGACGGTGTCCTTGATTTTCAGTACAAAGGCATGGTCGTCTGCCAGCAGTGTTTCACTGGAATAGATGGAAAAGTCCTCCTCGCTGGTCGCGGCGCGCCCCACATGATTGCGGCGGGTTTTGGCGTCGTTGATCACCATGCCATTGGAGCACACCAGACGGTAGATCAGCGGCTGGATGGTAACGGAGCCCAGCCCTGTCTCACTGTTGGAGATGATGACGCCGGCCTGTACCACATCGCCCGGGACAACATCCGCCTGCAAGCGGGGATTGACCACCTTGATATACATGAAATCGTCGGTGATCTGCGTGCTGACGAACCGTGCCTCCGGCAGCTCCCCAATGACGGGCAGCGTTACACTGGCAATGTCCAGATTGTCAATGCGGCGGTAGCGGTTGCTGAGAAACGCGCGGGCGCAGCCATCCATCGTGCGGAGCGTCCGAAGCTCATTTTTCTGGGAGAACCAGTAGTTGGCGTTATAGGCCAAAAGCTCCGGCGCATCCGTGCGCATCAGCTCATAATACTTCTGCGGAATGCCGAGATAGGTTCCAAGCTGGCGGTGCGCCGTCTGGCGAATATCCAGGGGCGCGATCTTATCCAGCCCATTCTCCGTGACACGGAGCTGCGGCGCATCTGAGGTGACCGAGAGGGACAGGCTTCCGGTATTCACCAGATAGTCCTGCTTGGCCTTGCTCTGACGCAGAAGCTCCTGCGCCATCTGCTGAATGGTAAGTCCGGTTTTCATTGTTGTTCCACATCCTTTCTCTGCCGCTCACCAGGAAACGAGGATATCCGCGTCTCTTGCGTCGGCAGCATAGCCTTCCTCCTCCAAAACCTTGACCAGCTGCGGCCAGTAGACCTTTTCAGGAAAGTCCAGAAAGGTTTCCTTTGCCGGTTCCGCTTCGTTTTCCTTGGCCTGCACAAAAACCTCACCGTTTTCCTGCACGGTCAGGCTGCTGTGGCCTCTGGAGTTCAGATCGGTAACCAGCGCCTCCAATACGGCGCGGCCCCGTGTCTCAAACCAGACGCGGGGGTTTACCAGCTGCCGGTTTGGCGGCTGTGTGTCCGATGCCCCAGTCACCAGCGGAGAGAGCTTGACAAGCGAACAGTCCAGATTTGCCTTCTGATCCAGCTTCACATCGGCGTAATCAAAATCCGGAATACCATAGACGCGGATACGGGCCGTGCCGCCCTCCACCGCAAAGCGGGAGGGCTTGTCCGCCAGCCACTCCCAACGGGCGTTGGGATATGCGGCGCGGAGCATGGCGGTGATCCGGTAGTTTACATGGCACAGCAGCGCGTCTGCCAATTGACCGCCGCCATTTGCCGCCGCAGTCTGCTCGCGGAGCCGAGCCTCTTTTGCGCGGTAGGCACGGTTGTTGCGCCAGAGCGGAAGAGCCTGCGTCAAGAGCCACCACAGCAGCCAAAGGGCAAACACCGCCAGCAGCAGGGGGAGAAGCATCCGTCCGCGGATGAGTGCGAGAATGGCGATCACGATACCGATGAGAAGCGAGATACTGCTCCAAAGGGGAGATTCTTTTTTCATTTCAGTTGCCACCTTTCAAAAATAATCTGGAAAACAAAAAAAGAGGAACCGCGTATGTGTCCAGAATCTCTTAAAACACATCACGCGGTTCCTCTTTTTCACTTTGCCGGAATACGCTTATTCCGGCAGGCGTTCCCGATCTCCGTCCACGACCTCCACAGGAGGCAGCGGCGGCTGGGCAGCGCCGGGGCTTTGCTTTCGTGCGGGTCTCTGCGCTGTACGGGGAGGCTTTGTCTGCCATCCCGTCAGGCTGAGCTTCAGCCGCTTGTCCTTTTCGCTTCCGCCGTTTCTGGTACAGTCCACCAGCTCCAAAAAGCCTTGGACCCAGATGCGGGAATCCTTGTGAATCTCCGCATCCGCCAGAGACAGCGCGTCCGTTCCCCAGGCCCAGACCTCAAAATACTGTCTGTGACCGGTATCCCTGCGCCCGATCCATTCGACCAGGCCGAAGGACACATAGGGGACTTGCCTGTGACTCATTTTCAGCTGAAGGTCATTGGTCACCCGACCGAAAACATGGACTTCTGCCATACAACTCCTTTCTGCCGCGAGGGCAATACTTATATATAAAAAGTGCCAGTAAAGCGGCAGATACCCAACAAGGATACAGTCGTCCTACTGACACTTGCGTACAAACCTGACAGCGTGCGCAGGTGGATCGCTCCACACACGGATTTAAGTCCATGCCCCGATAAGGGAAATTGCGCAAAACTCATTTACGGGCAAAGTGTAACACAATATATTGTATAAGTCAATGCAAAAATACTATATTTAGTTTTTCTGGCGCGCGTGCAAAAAATACGGACATGGCCCCGTATTTATTTTGTGAACGGGAAAAACCATCTATTGAACCTTGAAAACGCCGCCCCCAACTGCGGCTGCATCGATTTGTCCGGGAGTTATACAGGATCGGCTGACAGTATGCGTTTGCGTACCTGCCGGGGAAGTGCCGCACAGCGGCAGCCTGCAAATACGCGGCCTGAAGCGAGGGCGCAGGAAATGGTCCGGACGCAAAATCGCAATCCTTACAGAATTTTATGCTTGGCAACCGCTATTGCGGAGTGTATAATGTGCCTACCCTGCTAAACCATTAGGAAAGGAGGCACTACTGCATTCTATAACGGTTTCCAAGCTGCAATAGGAGGTATTACCTTGTCTGACCAAATTTGCAGCAACAATGTTCAACGTACCTACACCGTCGAACAGGTCTCTCGAATCCTTGGGATCAGTCTCCGCAAGACCTATTACCTCTGTGAGCACACAACTGATTTTAAGGTCATTCGGCTTGGGAAGCGGTGCCTGCGCATTCATAAAGAGTCTTTTGATTCTTGGTTCAATGCGTTGGATCAGCCATAGAGCATCGAACAAGGAAGGAACCGTTATGGCAACATATACTATTCGCGGAACATCTCACAACATCGTCTACACCTATAAGACGATTGACGGAAAACGTAAACAGCAATGGGAATCCTATTCCTCGGAGTTGGAGGCGATACAGCGCAAAGCCTACATCGACTATCTCCAAGCTCAAAATAGGGCATCTGATATTACTCATGAGGCTGCTGAGTATCGCCGCAAAAAAGCCATTGAGAAAACAGCTCAAAAAATCGCCGCAGAAAATGCAGCAGTCGTTGTCGAGCCTCCGTCCATCGAAACTGAAGACAATATGAGCAAGACCTACCGAGAATTCATGGAGCGCTTTTTGCCGATCTATGCAAGGAAACGGAACTTCTCGCCCAAGACCTACGACAGCTATCGTCAAAATCTGGAAACACACATCTACCCTTACTTTGGTGATTGGGTCATGAGCTCTATTACGAGCAGCGCTATTGACGGCTTCATTGACTATCTTTTTCAAAAACCATGTCGTGGAAGCAAAAGTTATGGCAAACGTGCTTCAGAGGTTCCAACTCTGAGCTCTGGAACTGTAAAAAAATGCTATAACATTCTTACTCTTGGCTTTGAAACAGCAAAGCGATGGAACTATATCTCGGAAATTCCTAACACCAAAGGTCCGTCTGAGCACTACAAGAAGCGCAAAGCCTGGTCTTCTGAGCACATCTCAAAAATTCTCGACCAAATTCAGGATGATCCCATTCTCCATCTCTCGGTACATCTCGCTTTTATTTGTTCACTCAGAGCGGGGGAAATTGTTGCAATCGATATTAACTCAATCAACCTTAATGAAGGCAGCATGTGGATCTCCCAGATTCTCGAGCGCGTCTCTGACGAGTCTCTCAAAACTCTTTCCAAAGAAAAAATAGCTAAAGTTTTTCCAAAGCAGTTTTCTAACGCTAAAAGCCGCCTTGTCTTAAAAACGCCGAAGACGGAGGGCAGTTTGAGAAAACAGTACCTAACTCGTCCATTGGTTCAAGAAATCAAAGAGCGCATTGCAGAAATTAACAAAACAAAAGAACTCCTTGGTCCAGAATATCAGGACAACGGTTTTCTAATCTGTCAGTCTGATGGACGCCCTGTTGATCCAAATAATCTCTGCAAATCCTTTAAGGAATGGCAGAGTACAATGAATATCACAGATCAAATTGATCTTCAGGGGCTACGCAAGTCAGGGCAAATGCACAAAATCAGATTGACGAAAAACAATTATCAACTTGTCGCTGCTAATGCTGGGCAATCCCCCGAAGTGCTTATGCATCATTACAACGAAGCGCTTGAAGCCGAAAAACAGCAGCTTGCCTCGATGGTTGAATCAAGTTTTTATCCATCACTTGAAAAAAAGAGTGAGACACTATCAACTCTTGACCCAGCCGAAATTTTGAAACTAATTCAGGAGAATCCAGACCTCGCAGCGAAACTTGTGCAGCTATTGAAAGTCTCTGCGTAAGATGACACTCCTTGCAAACATTTTTTCGTTTAGCACGATCTTTAGCAGGATGTTTAGCAGAACCCATAAATTGAGGTATTTGAGGGCTATCTCAAAAAAAGAAAAACCTCAAAACCATTGCGGTTTCAAGGTTTTTTTGTCGGGTGTTGACAGAAAAGATGCAGGAGCAAAGTCTTGTGTCGCAAGGGTTTGCGGGCTTTTGAGGCTCGATTTTCCGTTTTGCAATTCGAACCCCCAGCATCTTGTGATGACGGATGAATGATCTGTAAATGTGCGCGTGAATCTGTAAATTAAGTATACGTGAAAATACATAAAACGTCAATTCCAATAGACCAATTTTACGAGCCTTTCATTTGAAGATCCTTTGCGCTATCAATCGTCATGTTTGTTTCCTCCTGTTTTTTGTCTTGGGCGTAGCCTGCGTCAACACAATGGCATAACGTAGTCGGGAAAGCTATTCGTGAACCCGGACAAAGATTTATGCCTGAGCTTGTGAAAAACTTACTTAAATAGAAAGTGGAGACACATTAGCCAATCGCCAGTGCGCCTCCACTCATCATTTCAGTCGGATAATCTGATTATAGAGCATTACGAACTCTTTCTCTACCACCATGTTTTCGTGGTAGTGTCCGAAAAACCAGTATTGGAATCGGCATCGCTCTCGAACCTCATCGAGAAAGTCTGTCAGGGCATCCCGTTGGAACAACCCGCCGCTGAATGTGTCCTAAATGCTACTGGGGCAGCAGTGGGTGATGATGTAGTCCACGTCCCAACCTGTTTTGTCCAGTGCTTCTCTTGCGGTCCGGTATTCGTCCTCGCCGGGCAGTTCCTCTTTCCACCAGGAGCGGTGATTGACTCGGTAGAGAGCGCCTGCGGCGTTGAGCTGCCGCAGCTTTCGCTCATAGTCCGGATTATCCGGTTCCAGAATGCCGTCCCGGATATCGTGGCTGCTGGCGCCGCCCATGGTAAATATCCGCTTTCCGCAGATGTTATAAAGCTGGCCCCGCATCAGATGCAGGACGCTGGGGCGTATGGCCTGTACCAAGCCGCCGTGCCATTGGCTGATTGGATAGTTGCGGAGCAGATCATAGTTTTCATGGTTTCCGCTGACGAACAGCGTGGTAAAGGACCTGGTCTCCAGCCAGTCCAGCCACTGCTGCTCCGCATCGCCGCCATCCCAGACACCGCCGAAGTCTCCACAGATGATGAGGTAATCCTCTTTGGTCAGGTCACGTTGCTCATGGAATGCTGCAGGCAGGAGCCTGCTGAAATCACCGTGCGTATCACCTTATCTCGATGTAAGAATTATTCCGATTTTTATATTTTAATGGTGAGCTATCTCGCTTTCATACTTAAAACATCGGAATAACTATTGTGAATTAGTTATGTCCCCCTTATACTGAAATTATCAAATCCTTGGTGAAATTATGTATAAGGAGGGGCATTTTATGAAACAGCACCTATTAGAAAATGGGCTAAAAGCGGTTGCGGATTATTATCTCGGCTGTTCAAAGCATGTTCAAGCAAGCTATGAGCGAGCATGTCGTGTCGTCAGGAAGTTTTACGGAGAATTCGGATTTGAAGAATATAATCCTGCCCATGATGATGAAATTATGAACCAGGTACTTGCTGGAAGAACATTAACTCCAGAATCAAGCTATATGTTTTGCAGATATGTCTTTCGAGTACTTGAGATGATGAAAGACTATTTTGCGGGGCGGCCTTTTCGGAAAAAATATCCGATGTTCTCCCGTTACAAATTTGAGCTTGAACCTGAGTATCTTAATTTTACGAATGAATTTAGGGATTGGCTCAAACTTGAGCCGCAAACCATACTGGGCCTATACTCAATTGCAAGAGATTTCGCATACTACCTTCAGCAGAACGGGCTACATGATTTTAGCGCTATCGACCAGGAAACCCTATACTCATTCATGACTTGGGAGTATGAAACACATCCAGCGACACTGGATCGCGTTGGATACTGCCTGCGTCTGATATGCCAGTTCCTTAATCAAAAAGGTTTTAATGATGTCCCAACGCAAATACTGCCCTTTGCGTTCCCTACTCCAAGAAAAAAGATTTATCCATCGTTCTCCCAGGATGATATCACTAAAATCCTTGCGAACCCAGATCGAACTACCACTGCAGGGAAACGTGATTATGCGATACTATATCTCGCTTCAACAACGGGAATGCGTGCTATTGATATCGCCAGCCTGAAACTATCTGATATAAAATGGGAAGAACAGACAATTCATTTTATCCAGAGTAAAACGAAGAACGCTGTATCTCTCCCCATAAACTCTGAAGCGATATCCGCATTGGCGGACTATATTCTCAATGGAAGACCAGCATCCGAGGAAATGAATATATTTCTATCTTTGAAGGCACCTTACAACAGAGTCGGCCAATATGGATGTCTTTCCAGCATAGTTGCCAAACACATACGGGAATCCAGAGTTTGCAAGGAGTTCCGAGACGGAAAATCCTTCCATGCCTTTCGCAGGAGCATGGGTGCATGGCTTCTTGATTCAGAGGCTGAACCAGAGATGATATCGCAGATTCTCGGACATCACAGTCGTGATGTACTGAAGGTATATCTTCCACTTGTCCCATCTAAAATGAAAGTTTGTGCCCTTGATTTTAAAGGAATCGAAATCAGATCGGGGGTGTACAAATGAAATATACCTTTCACAGTCATTTCGCACAGGACATACAAGCCTATATCTCTCTGCGGGAATCCATAGGGTATAAGGAATACTCATATGACAGATCGCTGCATATGTTTGACAGATTTTGTATGACTCACTTTCCCGATACAACTTCGATTACGCAGGAACTTGCTGAAGCGTGGTGTACACAAAAGGCCAACGAAAAGATGAAAACGCTCCAGCGTAGGGCTGTTATTCTAAGGGGCTTTACAAAATATCTTATCAGCATTAGAAAAGATGCTTATCTGATACCGGATGGCATGATTGGTAAACCAGAAAAATTTATTCCTTATCTTTACTCTGATCATGAATTAAGACTGTTTTTTGATAGTGCTGACAGCCTACCCATCCATTCCATGTCGCCAAATCGTGAACTCGTAGTACCGGTGCTATTTAGGATGATGTACTGTTGCGGGCTCAGGCCCCAGGAAGTTCGCCATTTAAGACGTCGTGATGTAAGTCATATTGACGGTACGCTTCATATCGTTGATTCCAAAAGGAACAAGGATCGTATTGTTGTTATGGCGGAAGAACTGCGCCGTCTTTGCCAGATGTACGATAAGCTAATACAGTGCAGACTGGCCAATCGGGAATTCTTTTTTCAGCATCCGGCAGGTGGAGCGTATTCAGCGGAATGGGTCCAGACACAGTTCTTTCGATGCTGGAGTTTTGCCGGTATAACATTCAATAAGGATAGGCGTCCTCGGGTATATGATTGGCGCCATAACTATGCAACACGAATCATCGCAAAGTGGCTCCGGGAAAAGCGGAATATTTCTGTGCTTCTTCCATATCTCAGCGCATATATGGGACATGATTCTCTGGATTATACTGCGTACTACATTCATCTGGTTCCTGAACATCTGACGGCGTCTGGACTTACAGTCTGGGAGTGTGGTTTGGAGGTGCCGGAGTATGAAGATTAAGGAGAAACGATTCTTTGAACTGATTAGGGAATATTTGACAGTGTTTCTCCCGTTGCAGAAGTCCTCAAGCTCACATACAATAAAATCCTACAAAGAAACACTGAACGCATTTTTAACCTTTCTTTGTTCATACCTACAGAAACCGTTAAAAGATATCTCGTTTTCCAGTGTTACACCAGATTCCATCAATGCCTTTCTCCAATGGCTTGAGGTGGAACGCGGCTGCAAAACCTCTACATTGAATCATCATCTTTCAGTGATACGGGCATTTTTGAAGTATGCGGGCATAAGAGAGCCGGTATATAACGACTGTTATTTGTCTGCGGGACAAGTTGTGCGGCGAAAAGAAGAAACTAAATATATCGTCAAGCACTTTAATGATGATGCACTGAGGGCTATGCTGTTTCAGCCAAATCCGGCGATAAAGAACGAACACCGCGACCAGTTCTACATGATACTTCTCTACGATACTGGTGCCCGGAATAGCGAATTGCTAAACCTACGGCTTCAGGATGTCGTTATTGACACAAGTACACCATATATCATCATTCGTGGAAAAGGCAAAAAGATCCGTTCTGTTCCAATCATGATGGAAACAGTTCGGCATTTTGAAAGCTATATAAAGCGCTTTCACAAAACAACAGACCCAGATTCTCTGTTGTTCTATACTATAATACACCGGCAAATACAGCGCATGTCTGATGATAATGTTGCACGTTTTATCCAAAAGTACGCCACAAAAGCTAAGGCTGTATGCCCTACGGTTCCAGAGAAAGTGACCCCGCATATGTTTCGCCATAGCCGCGCTCTAAGCTTATACAGAAAAGGTGTCCCCCTTCCGTTGATTGCGGAATGGCTGGGACATTCAAATCTCGAAACCACCCTAATTTATGCCTATGCTGATACTGAAATGAAACGCGCTGCTATAGAAAAGGCAACCGGGCAAAATCATCCACTGCGCTCTGCAGAAACCTTTATCGAAGAACATCTGCTTGATGATGATATGATTAAAAAGCTATACGGGCTGTGTTGAGAAAAAATTATTCCGATATTTTTCAACTACAATTTGCTATTTCCGCTGTTTTATAGCATCTATCGGAATAATTCTTACATCGAGATAAGGCGATTTATTCCGATATCGGAATAAATCGCCGGTTATAAAAATGGCCATTTCTTTTCTCCCTTTTCTATTCATTCTACTTCCTGTTCCAGCACCACATCCGAGCCTCGGAAGTGGATGTAGATGGTTTCCGCATCCTCCACCGTGATCTTTTGGATGACCTGCCGGACGAGCTCATTGTCAAATTCCGTGTAGCCCGCGGCGCATTCCATGATACTGTCCCACATCTGCCGGCGTCTGGCAGCCTGCTCTTCCAGATCAGCCTCTGCCTGCTGCGCGTCCGCGATCTGCGCCTTAAGGGCTTCCTTCTCATCCGTCAGCGCTTTCATCCTGGCATTCAGCTCGGTATCGGTGATACTCAACAGTTTGAGGTTACGATAAAGAATAATTAAAAAATATAGAGAAATGATACAAGTAAAAACTTCGGCCAAGTGTGCCGGTTGTGTTGCCAAGATAGCGGA
>OKSS01000610.1_pt1 | contig 9684 bp, 7 predicted proteins | sample 1633641 | NCBI WGS metagenome assembly OKSS01 (sample SAMEA3879549, study PRJEB24766) | human gut metagenome | biome: human-associated habitat; feature: feces | place: USA | collected 1985/1987
GGTCCGATCCCGATCGAGCGTTTCGACGAGCGGTTCGACCCATCCGGCAGGCGTTTCGACATCCGAATTGAGCAGAATGAAATAGTCCGCATCGAGATACTCCAACGCCCGGTTATAACCTCCGGCAAACCCGTAGTTACGGTCCAGTACGATTCGCCCCACAGCGGGAAATTCGCGTTCGAGCACGCCGAGCGAATCGTCCGTCGAACCGTTGTCGGCCACGACGACGCCGACCCCTTCGGGAACCGATGCGAGCACCGAAGGCAGGAAACGGCGCAAATGCCCGGCACCGTTCCAATTCAGGATCACTATTTCTGTTTTCGTTCGCATTCCATGCGGGCCAGATCGGCCGGGGACTTGTGTTTCCACCGCTTGTGCGACCACATCCACAGGTCGGGGTATTCGCGGATCTTCTGCTCCAGGCGCCGCACATAGCGTTCCGTTATTTCATGGGGAGCGACCTCCTCTTCTCCGTCGTAAATCCGGTCGAAATCCATCTCGTAATAACCCGGCTTGACACGCCGCAGCCAGCAGCAATACACGGGCAGGCCGCAACGCAGCGCCAGCTTCTCCCCTCCGTCGAAAAAGATCGTATCCCGATTGAGGAAGCGGAACCAATGGCTGTCGGGACGGCGCGGCGGATTCTGGTCGGCAATCAGTCCCATCACGATATTCTTGCCGTCGATTCCCTTCTCCCGATTTCGCAGATAGAAGCGCAGGGACTCAGCCATCGGTACCGGACAGATATTCGCATGGCTGCGCAGACGTTTGTACAATTCGTCGAAAACGCGACTCCGCAGGGGATGATAGACCGCCACGACCACCTGCGAAGGGACGATAATCCCCCAGAACGAACAGTATTCCCAGCACCCCAAATGAGCCGTCAGAGCGATCCAGTCCCGGCCCTCGACCGCAGCCATCTGCTTTTCCAGATCCTTTACGACGACGACCTGACGGCATTTCTCGTCGGTGAGTCCGGCCAGACTGAAGGTATCCACGAAAATCTCCGCCAAAGTACGGTAAAAACCTCTCCGGATAGCATGCAACTCCTCCAGGCTTTTCTCCGGAAAAGAGTTCCGCAAATTCTCCGTCACGACCCGATAACGGTAACGCAACAGGCGCAACGCACCGAAAACGGCCGGTTCCACCACGTAATAGCGAAACCAATACGGCAAAATGGAGAAAAACTTACAGAAAATCCAGAGGCTTTCCAGTCCGATCCTTCCCCAAAAACCCAGATTCGGGCTTTTCTGTCTTTCTACCTCCGGCTTACTCATTCGATTTCGGTTCTACGAACAGTTTCACATTATCGACCTTCGTGCGGACCGAAAGCCACTTGCGCAACTGCTCCCGGTCTATCTGGCGTTGGAAATCCTTCGGCGTAATGACACAGACCAACAGCGTATCCAGCGGTTTGCCCGCAACGTCGAACATCACCCCTTTGGTAAGCGACATCGACTCCACGTTATCCGACATCACGCCCACCTCCTGCGAAATATCGCCGATATCGACATTCGTCACCTGATAGCGAGCCAGTCGCTGTTTCATCTCGGCGATTTGCCGATTCTTCTCGTCCAGCAGCTCCACATAACTCGACTGCAGCGACTGCAAATCGACCTTATCCGAGTTCGATGCCTGTCGCACCACCAATTCTGTCCGAGGCAGCCCATAGCTTGCGAGCTGTCCCCGCGCATTCTCGATCACATCTTCGCCGAGCGGCTCCCCGACCAACAGCAGTTCGATACGGGGCGATTCTCCGCCCCGCCGGTAGATCTTGCTGGATTCGATCACACGGGTCTGCGGGAAATTGAACACCTGGGCGATATACTTATCGGCCTGCACCTCGAAAATCGAAACCCGCACCATATGCAAGCCGATGAATACGCTGGGAATAAACGTAACGAGCGTAATCGCCAGCATCGTCCGCTTCACGAAACGCTCACGGGATTTGTTGAGAAACGTCTTCTTCCTGTACTTCAGAAACCGGGTAAAAATATAAGTAGCCAGGGCGATAAAAACCGTATTGATGAAAAACAGGTAAAACGCCCCGAAGAAAAAACGATACTGTCCCGTCGCCAGACCGAACCCCGCCGTACAGAGAGGCGGCATCAACGCCGTAGCGATCGCAACGCCCGGAATAACGGTCGAATTACGATCCTGGCGCGATTGCGCCACGATACCGGCCATACCGCCGAAAAAGGCGATCAACACGTCGTAAGTCGTCGGAGTGGTACGTGCGAGCAACTCACTGCTCGCATTCCCCAGCGGGGAGATGAAAAAGAAGAGGGTCGAAGTCGAAATCGCCACGACGAACATCAGGACGAAGTTCCTGACGGATTTTTTCAGCAGGTCGAAATCGTTGATCCCGAGCGAAAAGCCGATACCCATAATCGGCCCCATGATCGGAGAAATACACATGGCGCCGATAATTACGGCGGCCGAATTGACATTCAGGCCCAGCGACGCCACCATCGTAGCGCAAATCAGGACCCACAAATTGACGCCGCGAAACTCCGTACCCTTGCTGATGTTGGCAGCTACTTCATCCTGCGAGGCCTTGTCATCCTCCAGACTGAAACGGTCCCGCATAAAAGCCCGGAACTCCGCCCAAAGTCGGAACGAATGACGGGACTGCTCTTTCAATTCACTATTTTCCATATCACTCATTTACTCTTCTTCGGATTCTGTATCCATATTCTTTCCCGGTTTCGGAAGCCCCGCCACCACGATCACGAACTCTCCTTTGGGCGTATGTTCCCGGAAATAGTCCGCAACCTCGGCAAGGGTTCCCCGCACGGTCTGTTCGAACTTTTTGGTCAGTTCCCGCGACACGGCCGCCATCCGCTCCGGACCGAACACCTCGGCGAACTGTTCGAGGGTCTTGACCACCCGGAAAGGCGACTCGTAAAAAATCATCGTACGCGGCTCCGACGCAAGGCTCTGCAAATGCTTGTTGCGGCCTTTCTTCTGGGGCAGAAAACCCTCGAAGCAAAACCGGTCGCACGGAAAGCCGCTCTGCACGAGCGCCGGAACGAAAGCCGTAGCTCCGGGCAGCGTCTCCACCTCGATCCCCGCTTCAAGACAGGCCCGCACCAGCAGGAATCCCGGGTCGGAGATTCCCGGCGTGCCCGCATCCGAAATCAGAGCCGCTGAACGGCCCTGGGCGATGTTGTCGGCCACCAGACCAACCGTCGCATGTTCATTGAACTTGTGGTGGGCATACATCTTTTTCTCGATGCCCAGATGCTTGAGCAGCACCGACGAGGTGCGCGTGTCTTCAGCCAGAATAAAATCGACTTCGGAAAGCACCCTGACGGCCCGAATCGTGATGTCGTCCAAATTTCCGATCGGCGTAGGAACGATATAGAGCTTAGCCATCGTCAGGAGAGTTTACGTTCCAGCAACTCCATCAGGAACCTCACTCCGTCGGACGAAGGGTTCCAATCGTAATTCTCGGAGATATAGATAATGCAGTCGTCCAGGTCGTCAAACTCGTTCAGACGGTCGATCGTCCGTTCGTACCGCTCGGTATCGCCGCCGAACAAGTCCCGCAGCAACAGGAATTTGTCGTTGATACCGATCGCCTGCTTCAGGTCGGTGATCCGCTCCTTGCGCACGATTTCGGAAGCCATGTCCTTCGGCGCGGCGATCGTGTCGGCCAGCGTATGCACGTCACCGCCCAACACCTCGCCCAGCACCGGCTCCGGTTCGGCGGCAAACGGGTATTTCGGGGCATCGGTTTTAGCCGAAGTCGTTTCGGCGACGACCGTCTTTTGCGAAGCGGCAACGGAAGCATCGGCATCCGCCGCATTATCCGCTTGCTCCGAAATCTCTGCAGCGACAGAGTCGGATTCCGATGTTTCGGACTGTGGCTCCGGCATTTGCGACGTTACGGACTTCTTCGGTTCATCCATTTTTTCGAGGAGTGTTTCCAGCTGCGGAGCCGCTGCATCGTCCTGCTCCTTTCCAGCGGTTGCCTGTTGCTGCGGAGCCGCTGCATGCCCCGGCTTCTGCCCGGTCCCGACCGGAATCTTCGAAGCAGCGGCTTCCTGCGGCCCGTCCGTCTCGTAGAGGGACATGATGACCCGCCGCTTCTCCCTGTGACGGATCACCAGATCGTCCAGATCGAACAGACTGTCCGATACGACGACTTTCTGCTTCGATTCGGCATCGGCTTCAGAGGAGGGAGCAACCACCTGACCGGCAGACGATCCGGCAAGCCCCTCCCGGCCGGTCCGAACCGCAGCATCGTGCCCGGTTCCCGACGCTTTGTCGGACTGCCCTTCCATCGAAGCATCCTGCCGCGAAAGACCGGACGTCACAGATACCGCGACCGCGACAGCTATAGACTCCGCTGCAGGTGCAGATTCCGATACAGGCACGGATTCAGGGGCAGATTCGTCGGCAAGCACCGGATCCGGCTCGGCCACAGGAGCAGACGCAACGACAAGTACAGGTTCCGGCTCAGGTTCTGTAACGGCAGATGCCGAAACCGGCTTCACGGAGGGCGCAGATTCCGGCACAGCAGCAGACACCCCGGCGGATTCACCCAAAGCTTCGGGCATCGCAGCCGGCTCCGGCAGGGAGTCGCGGACAGGCTCCGCCAGCAAATCGTCCAGGTCGATACTTATTTCGGACACCGGCGCAACTTCGGCGACGGACTGCTGCGCAGCGACGGACGCGGAAGCGGAGGAATCCCCTTCGTCGAAATTCGCAAACCGTATCGCTTCATACAATTTTTTGAGCTTGTCCAAAACCAAATCCCGCTCGATGCCGGGGACATCGTGCGAACCCGCCCAGCCATCGACCAGTTCGATCAAACGGGCAAGTTCTTCCTGTATCTTGTTCACCTCCATAACAAAATCGGTTTATCAGAGCCAAAGGTACGAAAAATATCGGATGCGGGAAACGGTTTGTCCGCAGATTGCCAAAAATTCACCGATGCAGCTCGACGATTATTTTCCGAATCGGAAAAACTATGTATATCTTTGCTTCGGATGCAAAACCGAACGAAAAACCTTCGAACGGACACCGCACCCGCTTTGCTGCATATACCCACACTAAAAAAATCATCCTGAAATGGATATTCTGGAACTGCGCCGCTATTGCCTCTCCCTGCCGCTGGCAGAAGAGTGTACCCCGTTCGACGAAACGACCCTGGTCTTCAAAATCGGGGGCAAAATGTTCTGTTACACCGATATGGTGGAATTCCGATGGATCGCTGTAAAGTGCGATCCGGATCGGGCCGTTCTGCTTCGCGAACGCTATCCGGAACTGGTCACTCCCGCTTTCCACAGCAACAAACGCCACTGGAACGGCATCCGTACGGATGGTGATCTGCCCGACGCCTTTATCCGCGAGCAACTCCGCCACTCCTATCTGCTCGTCGCGGCAGGCATCACCCCCAAAGCCTTGCGGCAGGAAATACGAAACCAGATCGAAAAAGCCGGGCTCCCCGAAGAGTAACCCGGCTTTCGCCTCTTTCCCGAATCAGCCCCGCATCTGCCGCCGCATCATCCGACGCCAGCGGAAATACCCGGCCAGCGACATCGTCAGGTAAATCGTGTAGAGCAATGCGGTGAGCGGGATCTCCTTGTAGAAATAGAGCCCGACCGTCACCAAATTGACTACAAACCATACAAACCACTGTTCCAGATACTTGCGCGAAAGCATCCACATTCCCACGATGCTCAGCGACGTGGTCAGGCTATCCCAGAACGGCACGGTGCTGTTGGTAAAGGTCACGAGCACCCAGTAGATGAACAGATGGATCGCCGCATACGCCGCCGCGATCATCGGCCAGCGGCGTGCGGGCGTACGGGAAATACCGCCGCCCTTTTCGGTTTTGGGAGCGTTGCGCCATACCAGCCACCCATAGACACTCGCCAGAAAATAATAGACGTTCATGCCGAAATCGGCATAAAGCCCCGTCTGGAAGTAGAGCGTACCGTGCACGACGGGCATCACCAGCCCCACGAGCCAGAGGTAGATGTTGGCCCGGTATTCGAGCCACAGATAGAGCAGCCCCAGCGTAAAGCCGACGATCTGCAGGATGAGTTTGAGTTCCATCGCCTAAAACCGCACCGTTACGTTGGCCAGCACGTTGAACATCGCCTGGGGAAAATAGAAGGCCGAATCTTCGCGCACACCTCCGACAATCGACGAATAACCGTAGCCGTTGTTACAATACTCCGTATTGAAAAGATTGTTGATCTGCACGCCGAAACGCACGCTTCCGATCTTCGAGGCAGCCAATTCATACCCCAGGTTCAGGTTGGTGACACAGTAGTCGTCGAGCGACAGCGCATCGTTGCGGCCGTTGGTAAAGTATTGTTTGCCGACATACTGCGTATGCAGCAGGGCGCTGAACCCTTTGACATGGAAATCCAATAGCACTCCGGCGATGACCGACGGAGAGTAGGAAAGGGTCGAGGTCCCGAGATACAGCTCCTTTTCGCCCAGGTAGTTCCAGTCGGCGTCGTACTCCGAAACATATTCCGTATAGTTCTCGATCCGGTTCTGGCTCAGGGTCGCATTGGCTCCCAGCGAAAACCAGCGGGCGATGTTCAGCGAAGCCGAGAGTTCGATGCCCCGGCGGTAACTGTCTGGAATATTGCGGGACAGCTCCTGCCCCGTGTCCGAGAGTTCGCCCGTAGCGACCAGCTGATCCTTGTAGGACATATAGTAGAAGTTCACGCCCGCCTCGAAACGGTCGTTGTGGAAAAGATAGCCGAACTCCCAGTCGTACAGCCGCTCCGAGGTGGGATACTCCCCGTTCTTGGTATCGGTGAAGTTGCTGCGCGTAGGCTCCTTCTGCGCCACGGCGAACGACACATAGACCTTGTGATTCCGGGCGAAAGTGTAGTTCACGCCCGCTTTGGGGTTGAAAAAGTGATAGGTACGGTGAATATCCAACTCCTGAAGCGCCGAAGTGGTGCTGTTGAAATTGTCGTTGGTGCCCGTAATGTTATGCCGGATGAAACGGTACTGCAGGTCGGCATAGAGGTTCAGTCCCCGTGCAGCCTCCCAGTTGATCTTGGCGAAGACGTTGGCATCGTACTTGGTCGAGGCGTTACGATAATATTCGTGACGCGGGAAGCCGGGTGCATCGACGACCGACATCACGTTTCCCCAGTGGCCGCCGTCATATACGCTGCCCGCACCGCCCAGGGCCAGTTGTACGCGGCCACGAGTATAGTTGGCCGATGCCACCACGCCGCCGAAATGGTTGTCCATCGACTTGCGGCGAATCAGATTGCTTTCGGTAATCGGCTCGTTCGGATCGTCCGTAGGGATCGGCGCGATACCGTACTCGCTCAACGTCTGTCCGTTCTTATACTGGTTGTAATAACCCGAACCGTAGGTGTAGTGGCCCGTGACATTCAGCGTCCAACGGGCGTTGAAGCGATGATTGACGATCAACTGATTGTTGATCTGGGTATAGTTATCCGTCTGGTTATCATAAAACGAAATCGATCCGTCGGCATGTTTGACAAGCCCCTGCGAATTGTAGCGCCGGTCGGTTTCGAGCTGCTCCTTCGTCACGCCGTCATAAGCCAGTCCGACTCTGGCCACACCGCCGAAGGAGATCAGCTTCACGGCCGTACCCCCATCGTAGTACCCGACCTGCAACATGTAGGACTCCAGGTTGGTGAAGGCCCGATCGACATAACCGTCCGAGGAGATATGCGAAAGCCGGGCATCGACGGTCCAATGGCCGCCCATGAGTCCCGAACCGATCTGCAACGACTGTTTGTTGGTGTTGTAGGAGCCATAGGAAAGGGACGCTTCGCCAGAAAATTCGCTCGACATCGGGGCGGTGGTCATATTCACCGAACCGCCGAAGGCTCCCGTACCGTTGGTCGAGGTTCCGGCACCGCGCTGTACCTGGATCGTTCCGACCGAAGAAGCCATGTCGGGCGTATCGTACCAATAGACCGAGTGGCTCTCGGCATCGTTCATCGGCACGCCGTTGGTTGTGACATTGATGCGCGAAGCATCCGAACCGCGCAGACGGAACGCCGTACCGCCGATGCCGTTGCCGGCATCCGAAGTGGCGACCACCGACGGAGTCATTTGCAACAACGTCGGCATGTCGCTGCCGAAATTCCGGCGAGAAATCGCTTCTCGGCCGATATCGGCATATGCCACCGGAGTTTTGCGATCGACGCGGGTAGCGGTCACCTCGATCTGCTGCAATTCGTACAGTTTCATGGAATCCGGAGTCATGGAGTCCGTTTCCACCGGTTCGTCCGCGTGCACCGGCATCGCGCACCAGACAGCCGCAGCCGTAAGCGGCAGTAAGAAAATCCTTTTCATAACTTTAATTGAATTAAAAGAACAGAAAAGGGGTATGTCGTATCGATTATAGATTCCCGGTTTCAGCATTACCCGTATCCGGTACAATGGGTATAATCTCAGCCTGACAGTAAGGCACCCCTTCAAGAATACGGGCGCAAAGATAACATTAAATTTCGGAAAATCGCACCGCATCACAAAAAGAGTACGCCACCCGGCTCGACCCCAGGAATGGCGCACAGCTTTGTTCGAACAACTCACTCCGAATGCGGCGGACAGCGACGAAAAACCGACTGTTCGGATATTTGCCGAAAAAAACGTTTACAACCCGGAACCAGGCAAAACCCGGGACCGTTTTCCGGCTCCGACAGTTGAAAAATCCGGTATCTTCCTCGGGACAGGGCAAGCCTGGGGAGAGTCATCACCTACCGGAAAGTACCGAACCGATAGACGGTCTTCTGGCAATAAAATCCGTCAGGCGCGGCCGATTGACCGCATCGGGATACCCCTGACAGACGACGGCGACCCCTTCGTAATCCCGGTAGCGGCCGCCCGACTTCGTTTCGGGGCATCCGCCGCCCAAGCGATTGCCGGTGTAGAGCGTCACGCCGGGCTGCGAAGAGAGAATCTCCACCCGGAGTCCCGAACGTGCATCGCGCAATTCGCCGACTTCGGTCAGGATATTCTGCCGCCAACCGTCCACGGGGAAGAAGTGGTCGTACCCCCGCAGCATCCGGATCCGGTCGAAATCGGAATCGACGCCCTCACCCAAGCGGCGCAGTGAACGGAAATCGGCGGGCGTACCGGCAACACCGAGCAGTTTCCCGGTAGGAATCAGACGATCGTCCGCTTCCAAAACAGTCGAAGCATCGAGCCGCAGCTCGTGGTCGAGTACCGACCCGCTGCCCTCGCCGCCCAGATTGAGCAGCAGGTTGCAGGCCATGCCCACACCGCTGGCAAGGTTGCCGTAGGCCGTGCGGGTAGCAGGGTCCTGGGGATCATTGGGATGCCGGATGAACCGGCGGATCAGGAATTGTGTCATATCTATCTTTCATCTCCAGAAGTGCGTTCAAAAAATACGACTTAGGTATAGTATAGCACCCAGCTTTACCGTTGTGAAGCGTTCACCCATGAAACTGCGGCTTGTCAGGCGGCAGTTTTGTGAATTTGCTTCTTGTTGCAATCAAAAAAGAGCTGCCGCGCGCCCCTTTGCCAACACTTTGGTTGGCAGAGAGCGCCGCAGCAGCCCCTTTTACGGTTCCGTCAGGGGAACTCAGACATTCTTGGCAGAGGGCTTGCTCAGATCCACACCGCGGATGATCTTGCGCACGGGCAGGATGCTCTTGGCGTTCATGGACAGCTCGTCCACGCCCATCCGCAGGAAGG
>OKSS01000611.1_pt1 | contig 9675 bp, 6 predicted proteins | sample 1633641 | NCBI WGS metagenome assembly OKSS01 (sample SAMEA3879549, study PRJEB24766) | human gut metagenome | biome: human-associated habitat; feature: feces | place: USA | collected 1985/1987
TCATCTGCTACGTCTGTACTGTTCAGGCTGTATTTACAGTTCGACAATACCTGTGCCGCATCCTCATAGGCTGCCGTTACTTCTTCCAGCTGTGCCCGGTAATCTTCCAGACTGCTCTTCGCCTGCTCCAGCGTGCTCTCCGCAGAATCTACCGTATTCTGAAGCTCCTGCAATGTAGTACTGTACTCGGTATCAATATAACTGCCGTAAGCAGTGCTGCTGTCATAAGTGTATTTTGCCTGTTGTTTTGACAGGGTCTGGTCGGCTTCCACCGCCTCCAGATCCGCTTTTGCTTTCTCAACGTTAGACTGCAGTTCGTCTTCCAGGTCGGAGACACTGTCTTCTTCCAGCAGGTACAGGGGATCTCCCTCGGACACCTGCTGCCCCACGGAGACCACTACCTCTGCCACGGTCAGGGTAGAATCGTCACCATTGCTGCCGGAGCTGCTGCCGCCCATATTGAAGATCTGACCAAACATGTCTAAGCCTCCCTGAGCTCCGCCGCCGGAAGCACTCATGCCGCCAAAACCACCGGAACCAGAGCTGCTGCCGGCAGTACTACCGGAGGAGCCGCCGGAGGAACTGCTGCCGGAAGTATCCGTTCTCTGCAGGGCACTCATATCCAGATCAAAGGTCTGATCCACCGTACCGATGTCCACGGAACCGCTCTCCGTCACACCTTTGACCAGTGTACCGTATTTTACCGTGGTCTCTTTATAAATGACTTCCGTGTCGGAACCACCGGAGAGACCAATGGCACCAGCCACTACAGCGATCACACAGACACCACAGACACCTGTGGTGAGCTTGCGTCTTTTCGACCAGCTTTTCCATGATCCAATCCGGCGCATTTGATTTCTTATATTTTCTTTGATCTTTTTCCCATTTTCATTCTGCTTCATAACTGTTCCCAATCATTCCTGTCTGTTTCTCAACATTTGCTCCATCCGCCTGATTTATTGTCCTCCGGGACCGCCCGGCATTCCGCCGCCGAAGCTGTCGGAACCGCTGCCTCCGGGACCACCCTGGGGCATTGCTCCTCCGGAAGGCATCTGCATATCCTCTGGCATAAGGGATTCATCGAATTCCTGAAGCTCCATATCACTGCCGACTGCGGTATCAGAACTGCTGCCGGAATCGGCAGTCTCCTCCGTACTCTTGACTTCTGCCTCGGAGCTGACCTTACTTGCCAGGTAGATGGTATCGCCCTCTTCCAGTCCTGACAGGATCTCAATGTCCACACCGTTGGTAATACCGGTCTCTACCTCCGCCAGTTCCTTACCTCCCAGTGCTGTCTTTCGATATACATAAGTTTTGCCGTTTTCTTCGACAATGGCCTTACGGGACACATAAAGAATATCCTCTTTTTCTTCCGTTACGAAAATGACATCTGCGGTCATTCCCCCATACAGCTTCTCCAACGCGCCTTCCACGCTGATCTCCACAGTGTAGCTTACCGTGTTGCTGTAATCGGAAGTAGCCGTGGTATTGATGGAGAGAATGCTTCCGGTATAGGAATCCTCCGGGTATGCCGTAAAGGTGATATCTACCGCATCTCCAACCTGCAGGTCCACAATATCCTCCTGGGTCACATCCACGGAGATTCTCATGTCATCCGACGTTGCATAGGAAAACAGAGCTCCTGTCGTCGTCAGGCGATCTCCCGCTTCGTAGCTGACCTCTGTGATCACACCATCCTCTGTGGCATAGAGAATACCATCACTTCCGACGAAATCTTCAAAGGCCTGTAACTGTTCTTCCCGTTTTTCTTTCGTCTCTTCCGCTTCCTGTAAGGTCTCCTTCAGATCTTCCACGGTAGCGTTGTAGGTAGTCTGGGCATTCTGTCCGGTGATCACGGCCTCCTGATAGGTCTCTTCCGTATCCAGCTTGTCAATAGTTTGCTTCGCCCTGGCTGCCGCCAGCTGATTCTCCAGATCGGTGATGGCACTTTCATTGTCCGTTACCGCTGTTTCCGCCTGAGTCAGCGCCGCTTTTGCCTGTAGATATTTTGTTCGTGCGCTGAGATAACCGTTCTGGATCGTCATGAAATTCACTGTATTATCGGTTCCGGCACCTTCATAGCCTTCCTTTGCCGCTTCGTAGGTCTCCAATGCATCCTGATAATCTTCCTGTGCTTGCGTCAGTTTCTCCTGCAAAGATGCGGTATTCGCCTGCTTCTGCTCCAGCTGCACCTGCAGGGATGCCACATTGTTCGTCACGCTCGTACCGGAAGTATTGCGGATAGATGCCGCATAGGAAGCACTGATCTTCTGGGTATCATAATCCGTCTGGGCTTCCAGCAGGGACAATTCATAAGTACTCTCTGCCTCCGCGTAGTCGGACTGTGCCTCCACTACCGCATTCTGCAACAATGCCCGAACTGCCTCCACGCTGTCTTCCGTGAATTTCAGCAGTTCCTCGCCTTCGGTGACACGCTGCCCGCTGGCGGCGTAGATCTCCTCTATCTTCAGATATTTTTGTACGGTATCATCGTCATCATCACTGTCATCCTCGTCATCATCACTGACATCCAGATCCAGATCGTAATCTACGGATTTTGTGTTGTATTCCAGAGAGCCGCTCTCAGTAACACCTACCTTTAACGTACCACGCTCCACCGTCTCTTCCTTGTAGATCCACTGTTCTTTCTGAAGTAACGGTGCAATAAACACGGTATAGCAGGCTGCCAGGATCAGCAGAAGTAATGCGATCCCCGCCAGGATCAGTTTTTTCTGCTTCTTCGTGAGGGATTTCAGTTTATCAAAATGTGGTCTTTTTAATTTCATGACTGTGTCTGTCCTCCCTGCTGTTCATTTGCATTTTCCGTAGATTCCCCGTTGTCGGAGCCGCCTTTCGGCATGCCACCGTTTTCCGGCACTTCTCCGCTGCCCGGGACTCCTTCCGGCATGCCACCGTTTTCCGGCACTTCTCCGTTACCCGGGGCTCCTTCCGGCATCTCACCATTTTCCAGCTTTTCGCCGCCTCCGGGACCGCCCTGCGGCATCGCATCGCCGTCGGACACATCGTCAGGTCTGCCCTGCATACTCTGTCTCTGCTGTAACTGCTCGATCTCTTCCTCCGTCATGCCGAAGACTACGGTGACGGATTCGTTGGCACTTAAACTGTCCTCCTCATCTTCTACATTGATCTGTACCGTCACGCTGTAAGTGACACTGGTACGGCTGCTAGACGAGGATACCGGATCAATGGCTGTGATCACACCGGTATATCCGCTGCCTGCGGAGGACTGCACATAAGCACTGTCGCCTACAGTCAGTTTTGTAATATCCGACTGATCTACCGATACGGTGACCGTCAGCTCCTTCGGATTGCTGTAAACGAATACCACTGCATCGGAAGTCAGAGCCTGCTCCGCCCGCACCATGGTCCGCAGGATCGTTCCGTCCTCCGAGGCATAGAAATATCCGTCTCCCACACTGCTTTCAAACAGTTCCAGATTCTCTTTGGCATCTTCATAAGTACTTTTCAGAGCTGCCAGATCGGACTTAGCTTTTTCCACCGTAGTATTATAATCGCTCTCTGCCCGTTCTGCGCCGGACAGGGAAGTCTCATAGGTCAGCTTTGCCTGCGCCAGCTGGATCTCATAATCTTCCTTCGCCTCCGTGACTGCCTGCTGAAGGCTGGGAAGCTTCAACTGCAATGTCTGTAAGTTAAAAGAAGCATTGGTGACTGCATCCTCATATTTTTCCTGTGCTTCTTCCAGATCCTTCAGGTTCTGTTCCAAAATGCTGTATAGGGATGCCAAAGTTTTCACATTCGAGGAATTGCTGTCCTGTCCACTGCTGCCCAGCACATTGCCTGCGGTTCCACCTGCTTGCACAGATCCGGCTGACCCGCCAGTGCCCTGAGACCAACTGATGCCCCACTCATCCATCTTGTCCGTCAGTGCTTTCAGGTTCTCATCATAGATTGCCTGATACTCATCCACTTTGAAATAACTCTTATAGGAACCGTCATTCACATAGGATTCATACTCTGCTATATCATCCTCGGCATCCTGTAATTCCTCTTCTGCCCTGGTCACAGCACTCTGCAGACTTGCTACCGTCTCATCATAGACTTCCTTCGCCTGCTGTCCGGTAAGGATAGCACTGTCTCTTGTGTACTCCGCGGTGATCAGGTTCTGCTCATGTTCAATGGCTCCGGTACGATACGCAAGCTCCGCATCCTCCAGCGCTCTCTCCAGTTCCTTTCTGGCTTCCTCCACACTGTCCTCCGTAAGCTTTAAAATCTTATCTCCTGCCGTTACCTCTTCCCCGGAGACCGCATAGACTTCCCCGATCTCTAGCTCTGCCGTCAGATTTTCCACATCGAAGGTCTCTTCCGTGATACCGACATTGGTAACACCTGACGCAGCAGTCATATCCTCCGTGAAGGTCAGCCCCGCCATATTCCCCGGCATGGAAAATTCTGATTGATTGCCGTTTCTATGTAATATCACCACTGCTGCCACAGAACCTCCACCCAGCGTAAGTACCAGTACCAGCGCAATGATGATCCATTTTTTGTTTTTCTTTCGGGAAAAAATTATCTGTTTGATCTCTTTGTTCTTCACGGCGAACCTCCGATTGCTATTCCGTCCAAATTCCATTGTTTTCTCAAGTATAGTTGGATTTTGTATTGAAAAAGTGTTCACTCTGTGAAAAATCTGTGTCCTGTAGAAGCTTTCCCCCTGCCTGCTTCTATGCAATTACACAAATAAAGCACAAAAAGAAGGCCCTGTTGGAGACTGCTTTCGCAGAAGTCTCTAACATGACCTTCTATCATAAGCTTACGAATTCGTGCTATCGCGCTAATATGCCCGGAAAAACAAATCACCGCTTCCGGGAGATGCAGATATCCTCCAGATTCTGCGCGCCCTCCGGTCCGATGGGTCTGCCACCCGTGGTGATGCCCCATCCTGCACGGATCTTGATAATATCGTCGATCTGTCCCTGGGACAACAACGTCTTCTTCCCTAAGATAAAGTTGTTCATCATCAGGATCTTCGCATAATATTCCGTGGTCTCCATGCGGTAATATGCCTGCATGAGGTTATCTCCCCAGGTCAGCGCGCCATGGTTTGCTAACAGTACAGCATTGTATTCCCGGCAGTAGGGTGCCACCGCTTCCGGCACTTCCTCTGTGCCGGGCAGGGCAAAATGCACTAACGGCACACAGCCTAAGGACAGAACCCCTTCCATCAGAACCGGCTCCTCCAGACTGATGCCCGCACAGGCAAACGCCGTCGCCGTCAGAGGATGTGCATGTACCACGCCTTGTACTTTCGGGTTCTCTTTGAATACTCTGAGGTGCATCTTGATCTCGCTGGAAGGCTTGTGCGTTCCCTCCAACACATTCCCGTCCAGATCCAGCTTCACCAGCATATCCTCTGTCATAAATCCCTTAGAAACTCCCGTAGGTGTTGCCCAGATCTCATTATCTCCGACTTTACAGGAAATATTTCCGTCGTTCGCTGCCACGAAGCCGCCCTGATACATTCTGCGGCCTACCTCTAAGATCATCTGTTTTGCCTGTGCATCTGATATATATTCCATACTAATCTCCATTCCGCAGACGATTCCTTCCGTCGGAGGAATCCTCCTTTTCCGTTCCGGCATGCAATAATATATTACCTTATTGCCCTTCTCCTTGTCCAGCTGATATTCCCAATAATTTTTTATGCATGCGAGTAGAGGGTAGGGTGCCATGTGCCAGTGGCACATGTTTAGCACGGACCGAAGCGGAATGAAATATCTTCTCATGTCTATACAAAAAAACGTCAAAATGCTATAATTAAATTTAAATCACTTTGCCAACACATACGAAGGAAGCATAGCACTATGACACGGAAGAAAGTTAAATTTTCTCATACCAAATGGCTGCTGCCGTTATGGATACTTCTTATCGGCAGTATTGTCTTATATATGATCGCTCATGCGGTACAGCAGAACGACTCCAGGCACATCCGCACTCTTGCGGAACTAAATGCTGTAACCTACGGTGATAGCATGATCGCAGATCTCAATGCCGGTATCAACATCACGGATACACTGGAGCAGCTTCTGATCAGTACGGACGGCAGAATCGACAAATTTGATATCATTGCGGACAGAATGATGGCAGATTACGTCCGGAGCATCCAAGTGGCTCCCGGGGGCATCGTAACAGATATCTATCCCGCCGAAGGCAACGAAGCAGGTAAAATAGACCTGATCCATGACAAATACCGCGGAGAGACCGTAAATTACAGCATTGCTAATGATGTGCTTATCATACATGGTCCTTTCGAGCTGGAGCAGGGAGGACACGTCCTTTCGATCCGTAATCCAGTTTTTTTACAGGATGAGAAGGGAACTCCATATTTTTGGGGCATGACTATGGTTATCATCAAGGTTCCTGATATTTTTCAGCATTCCGCTGATGCCTTAACCAATTTCGGTTATCAATACCGGCTATCGAAGACCATCTCACCTCTGACCGATGAATATACCGTGGTAGACCAGTCGGAGGAGACTCTGATGGATCCCGTCTCTTATGATTTTACTCTGGGAGGCTGTAGCTGGAAGCTGGAAGTCATGCCCACCGGTGGCTGGAAGAATGGCACACTTTTACAACTGATAGTATTATGTGGCATTGCAGTGATCCTACTACTGGTGGTTCTAACGATATCTATACTATTCGTTGACGAGCAACGCAAAAAATTTCGCAGACTCTCTCTGACGGATTCTATGACCGGTCTCTTAAATCGTAACGGATTTAATTTGCAGCTGGAGGAGTATCTGGAGGGAAACAAGCAGAAAAACTGTGTCGGTATATTACTTGACGTGGATAATTTTAAATTTATCAATGATGTCTATGGTCATACTATCGGTGATCAGGTTCTATTGCAGCTTTCACAATCCTTAGTGCAGGCTTTTCCGGATAATTCCATTATTGCCAGAAATGGCGGTGATGAGTTCTGTATTATCCTGAAGGATTGCAGTGCAGAAGAGGCTGCCCCAATGATAGACGCTTTCAGCAAGGCGTCCCGCTCTTTTTCAGCCAAAGGCGTCGAACACAATTACAGCATTTCCCTGGGCTATGCGGAATACCCCGCCAACGCAGAAAAAGTCTCTGACATTCTCCGTTATGCCGACATTGCACTCTATGAGGTAAAATTACAGGGAAAACATGGTGCTTTGGCCTACCGGCCGGATTTCCACAATTCGAAACGGACACAGCTTGGTTTTTCATTATCGGATATTTCTGACAACCTGCCGGGTGCCTTTTTCATCTACCGGGCCGAAAAGGAGGATGAACGCATCCTGTATGCTAATCAGGAAATGCTTCAGCTGACAGGATGTACGGATCTGGATGATTTTATGCATTTTACGAAACATCAATTCCGTAATCTGGTGCATCCTGAAGATCTGACACAGGTAGAAGAAAGCATCTGGCAGCAGATAGAATCCGGCATGAACGGATACAATGATTATGTCAAATACCGACTTGCTGTCAAAGATGGAACTTATAAGACGGTTCTGGATTATGGGCGTATCGTGGAGAGTGAACATTATGGCTCGGTTTTCTATGTGTTGGTAGTGGATTGCGAATTTATCAAAACACATTACGATGATTAATCATAAAAATAAAAGAATAACAAACTTTCCTCCGGGGCATACTGGTTCCGGAGGAATTTTTATATGAAAGATCAGATTAAGTCTTACTTACAACGTTTGAATCACGGAGAAGCTCTGGAAAATGTCCAGGCGGATTTCGTCCGGGAATGTAAGGATGTGGATCCTTCCGCAATTATGCAGGCCGAACAGGAGCTGCTACGGGAGGGTACTTCCATCGAAGAATTGCAGCGGCTCTGTGATGTGCATTCCGCCCTGTTCCATGGTTCCACGACAGAAGAGAAAATTACCAATGCCGAAAAAACAGCAGCCCCTTCTCTAGCTGCCCAGAAACTACACTCTAAAGACCTAAAGGACCAACGGCTCTCCGCCGCTGCCGCCCTGATCCAGATCTCCGGACATCCCCTGCAAACTTTTACGCTGGAAAATGCAGCACTGGAAAAGCTGATTGCCCGTGCGAGGCAGGCATTGGAAAATAATGGAATTTCCAATGAACTACTTGACGAGCTGCGCCAGATTGCTATCCACTATGCCAAAAAGGGAGACTTACTTTATCCACATTTGAAGGTACAATATGGGATCAGCGGCCCCTCTGCAGTCATGTGGACAGTGGATGATGAGATCCGGGATGAACTGAATGCGCTTGCAAAACAAAAACACCAAAAAGAAACCGATGCATGGAAACAACGTTTGAATGCCGTATTGACCCGCATGGAAGAAATGATCTACAAGGAATCCAATATCCTCTTCCCCAACTGCGCACTGAATTTCTCGGAGGAGGAATGGTATCACATCTACCGGGATGCCAAAGATTATGCGGAATGCTTCGGTATCCGGGGTGATAGTTGGGAGGCTGCGGAAGCACATCTGACCGACACTGCCTCTACGGCTGACACCATGTCTGCGGAACACGCTTTTACAGGTAGTGAGACCAGAATCCACCTCCCCAGCGGCAGTCTGACCCTGTCGCAGCTGACCGCCATGTTGAATACGATTCCTTTGGAGATCTCTTTCGTAGATATCGATAATATCAATCGCTACTTCAACGAAGGTCCCAAGGTATTCAAGCGTCCCGGTATGGCATTGGGCCGGGAGGTCTTCACCTGTCACCCGCCTAAGATCGAAGAACGGGTTCGCCGCATTATCGGAGAATTCCGTGCAGGGAATCTGGACCAGGTACCGGTCTGGATGGACAAGGACGGCCGGACTTTCTTAGTGACTTATTATGCCGTCCGGGATAAGCAGGAGCAATATCTGGGAACGCTGGAACTGGTACAGGACATGGAGTTTGCAAAAGAGCACTTCCGCTAGGACAGTGCTCTTTTCTCTTCTTTTGCTTCCTCTACATAAATACGTGCATTTTCCAGATTCCACCGGATCTCTTCTTCGGTAACAGCACGTTTTACTTTCCCGGGATTGCCGATGACCAGGGAATTATCCGGAATCTCCACGTTCTGTGTCACCAGCGCTCCGGCACCGATGATGCAGTTTTTCCCAATCTTACAGCCGTTCATCAGAATGGCTCCCATACCGATCATGGTATTGTCACCGATCTTACAGCCATGGACGATCGCACCGTGTCCTATGGTCACATGGTCTCCGATCTCCACCGGATATCCGCTGCCCAGATGCACTACCGCATTGTCCTGAATATTGCTCTCTCTGCCGATGACAATGGAATCTCTGTCGCCCCGGACCACCGCATTGTACCAGATTCCGCTGTTTTCTCCGATCGTCACATCTCCCAGCACCACCGCACCGGGAGCTATAAATGCTGTATCATGGATCTGCATAAATATTTTCTCCTTGTACTTTTATCTACTCATTACAAAGTGCACACCGCATATAACGGTACATTTTTCATCCAACCCTGATCAATATATTTCTTTGCCGAAAAGCGGATAGCTTTCTGCGGATGATACTTTTCACAATAACATTTCAGGCTCTGCGATTTCAGGTTGGTCTCTGCTTTTACTTCGATGGGAACAACATCTTTTCCCATTTGTATCATAAAATCCTGTTCAAAGGTTGCTTTTTCCGTTCCGTAATAATAAGG
>OKSS01000618.1_pt1 | contig 9636 bp, 7 predicted proteins | sample 1633641 | NCBI WGS metagenome assembly OKSS01 (sample SAMEA3879549, study PRJEB24766) | human gut metagenome | biome: human-associated habitat; feature: feces | place: USA | collected 1985/1987
AATACGAGAAGATGAACAATCTCTTCCTGCGTCAGTCCTATCTGGATTCCTGGGAAGATTATGAAAGAAGTTTAAAGAAAAAAAGCTTTATCAAATGGGATTATATTATATTGACAGCATCAAATGAAGCACAGGCAACGGCTTATCGGAATCAGATTGAGAACCGTTTGGAAAAAGGTCTTCTTCCGGAAGAGACAACGTATGCGGTTCTTCCAGATCCGGAGGGAAAACGTGTGGGATCAGGAGGCGCTACATTTCAGGTGATGCGTTATATTGCAGACCAGGAGCCTGAGAGAGAGAATCCTTTTAAGAATCGTAGAATTCTTGTGATTCATTCAGGTGGTGACAGTAAGAGAGTGCCGCAGTATTCTGCAATCGGCAAGCTTTTCTCACCGGTTCCAAGAGAATTGCCGGATGGAAGAAGTTCCACTTTATTTGATGAGTTTATTGTAGGAATGTCAGGAGTTCCATCCAGAATCCAGGAGGGAATGCTTGTTTTGTCAGGTGATGTATTGCTTCTGTTTAATCCACTTCAGATTGATGCGCAGTTTGACGGAGCAGCAGCAATTTCCATTAAAGAGCCGGTAGCTACAGGAAAGAATCATGGCGTATTTCTGAACGATGGACATGATTATGTAAAGTGTTTTCTTCATAAACAGACAGAAGAGCGTTTGCGAGAGATGGGAGCTGTTAATAAAGCAGGAAATGTAGACCTTGATACAGGTGCGGTATTGTTTGGCAGCGCATTGTTGCAGGCACTGTTCCGTCTGATTTCAACAGAGGGCAAGGTGGACGAGAAGAAATTCCGGCAGTTTTGTAATGAAGAAGCAAGGATCAGCTTTTATGGGGATTTTTTATATCCGCTTGCAAATGATTCTACATTAGAAGATTTCTATAAAGAGGCAGCAGAAGGACAGCTCAATGAAGCACTGCATGAATGTAGGACACAGATTTGGAATGCGATCCATCATTTCTCAATGAAGCTGTTGTGTCTGTCACCGGCGGAATTTATTCATTTCGGAACAACAAGGGAATTGAGAAGTCTTGTAACAAAAGATGTGCAGGATTACGAGTTCCTGGATTGGAAGATGCAGGTGAATTCAGCAGTGCAAAAAGAAGGATTTGCAGCGCATAATGCTTATGTAGGAAGCCGTGCGAAGATAGGAAAAGAAGCATATCTGGAGAATTGTTATATTCTTGGTAATTCTGAGGTCGGCGACGGAACCGTTCTTTCGCATGTGCGTATTATGGACCGGAAGATTCCGGAACAGATTGTTATGCACGGAATCGAACTGACAGGTGGGAAAAAAGTAATCAGAATTTATGGTGTACCAGATAATCCGAAGGGAAAATATCCGGGAGAGGTTTCATTTCTCGGCACGACATTGAATCAGTTTATGACTCAGAATGAAGTGATGAAAGAAGAACTTTGGAAAGGAGAAGAGACCTATCTGTGGTTTGCAGATCTTTATCCGGTGTGTGATGACTGGGAAGATGCCCTTGATATGGCTGAAATCATTTACAAGATGGCACATGGTACTGCAACAGAAGAAGAGATTTCCAGATGGCGCGAGAGTGAACGCATGAGTCTATATTCCAGTTTTAATGCAGCAGATATTGAGGCATCCTGTGATCAGGAGAGGTTTCTTGAAAACCGTATTCTTGCAAAGTGTTTCATCAGAAAACTGGAGCAGGGAATGTATTATGCGGATGCACTCAAGATATTTGGAAAGCGTGGAATATCGAAAGAAATCTTTAAGTTGCTGATTGAAGATGCGGAAGAAGCAGGTTTCTCATTGAAGATCCGAATCTATCATGCAGTTTCCTGTTATATGAAAAAGACAAGAACGATTTATGATGATCTGCATTATGATGCACTCGAAAATGACTGTTTTGGAACAATCCAGGAGGCAATTTATGAAGAAGCAGAGAAGAAGCTTCCAGATAGTGCAGGATATAGAATTGTAAAAGATCAGGTTGATATCGCCCTTCCGGTCCGTGTGAACTGGGGCGGAGGCTGGACGGATACACCACCACATTGTAATGAAAAGGGTGGAGTAGTTCTTAATGCTGCAATGAAATTAAGAGGAATCTATCCGGTACAGATCACGGTAAAGAGATTAGATGAGCTTCATGTGGAATTTGAAAGTAAGGATATCGGAGTCTATACAACTGTAGACAGTGCAGCTGAGATCCAGGATTGTCATAATCCATATGATTCATTTGCACTGCATAAAGCAGCTTTGATTGCCTGCGGAATTATCCCGGTCAAGGAAGAAGCAGATCTTCAGGAGATCTTAAAGCGGATGGGAGGAGGAATCTATCTTTCTACCCAGGTTTACGGAGTACCGAAAGGATCAGGACTTGGAACAAACAGTATCTTATCAGGAGCGTGCGTAAAGGGAATCTTTGAATTCCTTGGTCAGGAGCGTACAGATGCAGAGATCTATGATGTTGTCCTTGGTATGGAGCAGATCATGAGTACCGGAGGCGGCTGGCAGGATCAGGTTGGCGGACTGACAGAAGGAATTAAACTGATCTCAACAAAACCGGGGATTGCCCAGAAGCTTGTTGTAGAGAAGATAGAGATGCCGGAAGAGGGAAAGAAGGAACTGAAAGAACGTTTTGCATTGATCTATACTGGTCAGAGACGTCTTGCAAGAAATCTGCTGCGTGATGTAGTTGGTGGCTATATCGGAAGCAGACCAGAGTCATTGAAGGCATTAAAGGAGATGAAGGCAATCGCCGTGTTAATGCGTTTTGCGCTGGAGCAGGGAGATATTGACGAATTTGCTGAGCTTTTAAACCAACATTGGAAATTATCCTGTATGTTGGATGCCGGTACAACCAATACCTGTATCGATCAGATCCTTCTTGTATGTGAAGACCTGGTAGATGGGAAGTTTATATCAGGAGCCGGTGGAGGCGGATTCATTCAGGTGATTCTAAAGAAAGATGTGACAAAAGAGTAGCTGCATGAACGTTTGCATGGCGTGTTCCAGGACAGTGGTGTTGATGTGTGGGATTGCGAACTACTTGTTTAACGTATAAGTAAGGTGAGAAACTAAAATTTGACAAAGTATTTCTACATGGTATAATGAGCAAAAAAGAAAAGCAGTATATCAGTTAGGAGTAGATTTTTGAAGAGCAATAAGAAAACGAATAGAGAGAAGAACAGGAAGCTGACGATGATCTCGTTTTTGCCGGCAATCATCTGGCTGATCCTTCTTTTGGTTTTGTCAAGCCAGAATGGACCACAGACAGCAGCAACCAGTCTGCCGGTGGCAGAATGGATCCAACAGCACTTTTTTCCACAGGACAGTGTAGACGGTGTACACATGTATCTGAGGAAATGGGCACACTTTATCGTTTATTTCATAGAATCAGGATTATTGGTTCTGGCAATGAAGAATGTGATGAAAGCCTGGAAAGCGGCGTGTGCGGTATTCGGACTTTGTACGATCCTGGCAATTGCGGATGAGGCACACAAGGTTCTGATCGTAGGAAGACACTGTCAGTGGGATGAAGCAGGAATTAACATTGTCGGTGTGATTATGGGAGTGCTGCTGACTTGGAGTATTCTATGGCTGATTCGTTGGGCAAGGGGAACACTCGAAGATTAGAAGGAATATTTTCACGGGAAGCTTCATATAATGACATCAGGAAGACAAGCTGTGAAAGGGGAAATCGGAAGGTGGTTCTTGGATATATTGTCTGTTTTCTCGGTGGTCTGATTCTGGGCGTAGTCCTTATGTGTTTGCTTCAGATAAAGAGATGATTTGTGAGAGAGGTTGAGAGACCTCTCTTTTTTTATATATTAGGAAAGTTCTTTCCTAATATATAAAAACGCTCCGCCAGGGATCTGCACAAATCCGAAAAAACAACTGTTGTTGTTTTACATAAACTTAACATCTCTGAGATTTTGCATTTTACACGCCGTTGTTATGATGAAACCTGTAAAAACGAAATGTAAAAAACGTCGGGATTGCGATTTTACAAAATAGAAATCACAAAAATCCCGTGTGAAAAGAGGAGAAAAGAATATTATGAAGAGAAAAGTAATTGCAATCACCTTAACCGCAATGATGGCTGCAGGAATGCTTGCAGGATGTGGAAGCACATCAGGCGGAGATGAAACAGCAAAAGGAGATAAGTCATCCGGAAAAGTTTATTATCTGAACTTCAAACCGGAGCAGGCTGACCAGTGGGTAGAACTTGCTAAAGAGTACACAGATGAAACTGGTGTTCAGGTTGATGTACAGACAGCTGCATCAGGAACATATGAGTCACAGCTGAAATCAGAGATGGCAAAAGACGAGGCACCGACATTGTTCCAGGTAAACGGCCCGGTTGGACTTGCTACATGGAAAGATTATTGCTATGACCTTTCAGGAAGTGACGTTTACAAAGACGTTGAGTCTGATGACTATGTATTAAAAGATGGTGATGCAGTAGACGGAATCGCTTATGTTATTGAGACTTATGGTCTGATCTACAACAAGGCACTTCTGAACAAATACTTCGAACTGCCGGATGCAAGCATCAAATCCATCGATGAGCTGAATAACTTCCAGGCACTTAAGACAGCTGCAGAAGAGATTCAGGCGCATAAAGATGATCTTGGAGTAGAAGGAGCTTTCACTTCAGCAGGAATGGATTCTTCTTCTGACTGGAGATTCAAGACACACCTTGCAAACCTGCCAATCTACTATGAGTACAAGGCAGACGGAATTGATACTACAGATGCTATCAAGGGAACATACCTTGACAACTACAAACAGATCTGGGATCTGTATCTGAACAACTCTACATGTGAGCCATCTATGATCTCTTCTAAGACAGGAGATGACGCAGCAAGCGAATTCTCACTTGGTGAAGCAGTATTCTATCAGAATGGTACATGGGCTTACAATGATATCAAAGATAACGAAGTAGCAGATGAAGATATGGGAATGCTTCCAATCTACATCGGAGTTGACGGAGAAGAGAACCAGGGACTTTGTACAGGATCAGAGAACTACTGGTGTGTAAATAAAAACGCTTCTGAAGAAGATATTCAGGCAACACTTGATTTCATGAAATGGGTAGTTGAGAGTGACGAAGGTCGTGACATGCTGGCAAATGAGATGGGATTCGTAACACCGTTTACAACTTTCTCAGATTACCTTCCGGACAACCCGCTTGTAAAAGCAAATGCCGAGTACACAAAGGCTGGAAAGACACCAGTAAGCTGGAACTTTACAACAATGCCATCTGAGAACTGGAAGAACAATGTGGGTGGAGCTCTTCTGAAATATGCACAGGGCACAGGCACATGGGATGATGTGAAGACAGCATTTGTTGATGGCTGGGCAGAAGAATACGCAGCAGCAAATGAATAAAAAAGACTTTTCACAGGACCGGCAGATAAAAAGGCTGTGAAATAGTGAAAATATCATGCAGCCTGCCAACGAGAATACCGGGGGCAGGCTGAAATTATGTGATTAGAAATGTAAAAAGCAAAGGTGCAGACAGGCTTTTTTATAGAAAGAGAGACAGGAGGAGAGGAACATGCAAAAAGCAATAAAAAGATATTTTCCGGTATTTGTATTGCCGACGCTGATTGCATTTACGATAGGTTTCCTTGCACCATTCGTGTTAGGTGTATATCTTTCGTTCTGCAAATTCACAACGGTAACAGACGCCAGATTTATTGGACTTGGCAACTATGCAAAGATACTGGGAGATGGGGATTTTCTTCACTCTCTCTGGTTTACTGCATTATTTACAATTGTAACAGTATTACTGATCAACATTTTTGCATTTGCGGTAGCAATGCTTTTGACAAAGAAGATTAAAGGAACGAATATTTTCCGTACTGTATTCTTTATGCCAAACCTGATCGGCGGTATCGTACTTGGATATGTATGGCAGCTGTTATTAAACGGTATTCTGGCACATTTCCAGAAAACACTTACATATTCTTCAAAATATGGTTTCTGGGGATTAGTTATCCTGATGCTCTGGCAGCAGATTGGATACATGATGATCATCTATATCTCAGGAATCCAGAATATTCCTGGAGAACTGATCGAGGCAGCACAGATTGATGGAGCGAATAAAGTACAGCTTTTAAGATATGTTACAATTCCGATGGTTATGCCATCCATCACTATCTGTACTTTCCTGACACTCACAAACGGATTTAAACTTTTCGACCAGAACCTTGCATTGACAAACGGTGGACCGGACAAGATGTCAGAAATGCTTGCCCTGAACATCTATAATACATTCTATGGAAGAACCGGTTGGGAAGGCGTAGGACAGGCAAAAGCAGTTGTCTTCTTCATTATTGTAGGTGTGATTGCATTGATCCAGAATAAAATGACAACATCAAAGGAGGTGCAGCAGTAATGAACAAAAAAGTAAAACATGGCACATTATTAACTGTTATTTTTACAGTACTCAGTCTGCTGTATCTGTATCCAATCGTACTGGTATTTATCAACTCCTTTAAGAAAAAAGCTTATATCAGTAAAGCACCGTTCGAGATACCGACCGGAAAGATGTATGTTGGATTAGAGAACTATATCCGTGGTATTAAACAGACAGGATTGATCCAGGCATTTGGATGGAGTTTGTTTATCACAATTTTATCTGTAGCAGTAATCATCTTATGTTGCTCCATGTGTGCATGGTATATCTGCCGCGTGAAGACAAAATTTACGAAGATTTTTTATATGCTTTGCCTGTTTGCAATGATCGTACCATTCCAGATGGAAATGTTTACATTATCTAAGATTGCAAATATGCTTCATATGGGAAATCCATGGGGACTGGTTCTGATCTATCTTGGATTTGGTGCAGGACTTTCCGTCTTTATGTTCACCGGATTCATGAAATCCATTCCACTGGAGATTGAAGAAGCTGCGATGATCGATGGATGTACACCAATCCAGACATTCTTCAAAGTTGTACTTCCGATTGCAAAACCGACTTGTGTAACTGTTACAATTCTTCAGGCAATGTGGATCTGGAACGACTATCTGCTTCCATCACTTGTATTGGATCAGAGAAAATATAAGACAGTGCCGATGGCAGTCCAGTATCTGAAAGGTGGATATGGTTCCGTAGATATGGGAGCAATGATGGGAACTTTGGTTCTTGCAATCGTGCCGATCATCATCTTCTATCTGTTCTGCCAGAGATATATTATCGAAGGTGTTGTAGCAGGAGCTGTTAAAGGCTAGTCTAGACATTGTCTAAAAGATGAATTAAAATAGAATCATAAAAATTTAAAAAAGACAGCAGAGAGTGAGTGATCATTCCCTGCTGTTTTCGGACGTTATAAAAGAAATAGTGAAAATATAAAGTGAGCGTGTGGGAGGCGCGGGGGAATGATTACAATACTGATCGTAGATGATGAAAAACTGGAGAGAAGGGGAATCCGTTTTCTGCTGAAAAGAGAGGGAGACTTCCAGATTTTAGAAGCGGCGAATGGAAAGGATGCACTTGGCGTATTAGCATCTAATCATGTAGATATTTTATTTTCGGATGTAAAGATGCCTTACATGAACGGACTGGAACTGACAAAAGCAGTAAGAGAAGATCATCCGGAGATGGAAATCGTGATTTTCAGCGGATATAATGATTTTTCCTACGCGAGAGAGGCTCTGCGATATGGTGTCGTGGATTATGTCCTAAAGCCGGTCGATCCGAACGAATTTCATAAGACCTTTCAACGAGTGATGGAAAATATCTCATCTAAGGAAGAGAAGCAAAAGCAGCAGAACAGAAAAGAAGATTATCTGAAGAAATACTTCTTCCTGAGATATCTATATTCGGGAAAAGAAGAGGATTTTGTTCAACTTGAGAAATTAACGGATGAAACAGAAGACGATGTTTCACAGTTTTCGCGCATGGTTCTTGTCAGTGCATCCAATGGTTTTTTCGAGACGGAGGAGGAACATTTTCTGACAAGTCTGAAGGAAGAGGTGCAGAGAGAATTTTATTATGTGAATCTGAATTCAAATGAGTCCATCTTTCTGTTCGCGGAGAAGTATACAGACTATCATGTGGTTGTAGAGAAAATGTATCGGTTCTTTGCGCATCAGTTTGACAGTGAATGTTATTTTGCGGTCAGTAAAGAAATTGAGGATAGAAAGAATCTGGCAGAGGAGTTTAAAGCCCTGGAAGGAATGCTGGAAGAGCAGTTCTACCAGCCACATCAGCATTTATTTTTTCACGGAGAGAAGCAGGAAGAGAAGAAAGCAGACCCGGCAGAAGATTCTGAAATCATGGAACAGATCACGAATGATATTCAATATAAAGATCTGCCCCATCTCCGTCAGGATTTTCAGAAATTGGAAGATAAATACCGTGCCAATAAGCAGTTTTCAGATATGTATGTAAAGTTTGTATTTTCCGGAATTTTAAAAGAATTGCTTGATCAGATGGATGAAATGGATGAGAAAATGCTTTCGAAGAGAGTGGATCGGTTATATCGTTGCAAAAACCTGAAGGATGTGATCGCTATAGTAGACGAAGCACTTAAGGAATATGAACACTGTATACAGGAACAGGAAGACGGATTCCGTTCAGAGATTACGAAAGTAAAAAGTTACATTTATCATCACTACCAGGAGAGGAATCTTGGAGCAGAGACGCTTTCAGCAATGGTATTTCTTTCTCCCGGATATTTGAGTGCTGTGTTCAAAGAAGAAACGGGAGTGACACTGAACCGCTTTATCCGTGAAGTGCGGATGGAAAAAGCGAAAGAACTTCTTGAGACAACGAATATGAAGATCTCCGGAATTGCAAAAGAAGTAGGATTTTCCAATAACTCATACTTCTGCAGAAGCTTCCGGGAATTTTTCGGAGACACACCGGAAGCATGCAGGAAAGGAACAGAGGCGGATGAAAAAACAAATACGGAAGCTGCTCCATCGATTTGAAAATCTGAAATTCCGTAAGAAACTGTCAGTTTTGATGTTGATTGCAGGATTGGTGCCGGTTGTATTCCTGGCTTTTTCTATGCAATATGGCATGACGAATCAGCTGAGAGAAAAGGAACAGTATAACCTGGAAAAAATACTGGAGCAGTCGGTGAACTCAATTGAGAACCAGTCACAGATTTATGAAAATCTGGTCGATTATTTATCCTATTCACAAAGTCTCAGGAATATTTTCGATACGGAAATGGAATCAGATTATGAGAAATATTTGAAATATGTGAAAGTAGCAGATCCGTTGCTTCAGATGCCGACCATCTATCACAAAGAGATTCGGAGTATGAATTTCTCCTTTTGCACGGAGAAGCTGTAAATTCCACCGTATTTTTCCACCACCGCGCAGATGCTGCGCACACCCATGCCGTGGCCGGGACGGGATGTCACCGGCAAACCGTTCTCCATACGCACCAATGTCAGAAGCGGAGAATCAACAGTGGTATTCCAGACTGAATGAAGGAACGCTGATGCAGTGGCGCATTACTCGTGGGGGAAATAAATCAATCATTGCCAGTCGAAAATTCTACGATAATGATACGATCAAAGCAGTATTGGAGATGCGTCTGGATTATGAAAAAGTTCTTAGTCCATTCATGAGTCAGATTACAGATAATACTGGTGGCATGATTCTGGATGAAAACGGAACTGT
>OKSS01000619.1_pt1 | contig 9631 bp, 8 predicted proteins | sample 1633641 | NCBI WGS metagenome assembly OKSS01 (sample SAMEA3879549, study PRJEB24766) | human gut metagenome | biome: human-associated habitat; feature: feces | place: USA | collected 1985/1987
GCAACCGGCATGAGCAACGTGCATACTACCACGGAATATCTGAAGGAAGAGGACCTGTACAACACTGCACGCTGGACCTACGAAATTATTAAAGAGGCAGCGAAGTAAATCATACTGTTCACCTATAGTTTTCTTGACTGGAAGAAAATTTGACGCTATAATAAAAATAACTTCATAATGTAACCTTTGGGGCAGGGTGCAATTCCCGATCGGCGGTAAAAGTCCGCTAGCGCAGCAGCGCATGAACCGGTGCGATTCCGGTACCGACAGTATAGTCTGGATGAGAAAAGGTGGCAAAACTGTATTTTTACCGCATATAGGCTCCTTAGGTCTTTATGCGGTTTTTTATATTACTGGAAGGTGATATTTTGGCAAGAATGACAGATGAAGCATATATGCAGCGGGCCCTGGAGCTGGCGCTGCAGGCAGAGGGTAATACCAGTCCCAACCCGATGGTTGGCTGTGTGATTGTGGATGCCGAAGGCAATATTGTGGGTGAGGGCTATCATCATAAGGCCGGCGAACCGCATGCCGAGGTCAATGCCTTGGCGGAGGCTAAGCAGATGGCTCAGGGTGCAACGGCCTATGTAACGCTGGAGCCCTGCGCACATTACGGACGCACCGGTCCCTGCTGTGTAGCCTTGGCACGCGCGGGCATCGGCAAGGTTGTGGTGGCCTGCCTTGATCCTAACCCCAAGGTTGCAGGTCAGGGTTTGGAATATCTGCGCCTGCAGGGTATAGAGGTTGTTACCGGCGTATGCGAAAAAGAAGCACAGCGCCTGAATGAACGCTTCTTTACCTGGATTACGAAGCAGCGTCCGTTTATTACTTTAAAATACGCTATGACACTGGATGGCAAGATTGCCACGGCAACGGGCGACAGCAAATGGATTACCGGCGAGGAGGCACGTACCTTCGCACACCGCCTGCGTAAGCAGCATGACGCTGTGCTTGTCGGCATCGGCACGGTGCTGGAGGACGACCCGGAGCTGACTACACGATTGGTGCGCGGCAAAAATCCGGTGCGCGTGGTGCTCGACAGCAGCCTGAAGATTTCGCTGATGGCGACAGTTCTGAATCCGCTGGCGGATACGATTATCTTTACCGGTTTGGATTCCGATATCGTTAAGGCGGAAGCGCTGGCTGCTTTGCCTAACGTTGAGGTGGTACGTCTGCCGTTGGCTGACGGCGTGCTGCCTGTGGCGCAGGTGGTGAAGGCTTTGGCTGAGCGCGGTATTACCAGCCTGCTGGTAGAAGGCGGCAGTGCAATTCACGGTGCCTTCTTCGATGCAGGCCTTGCTGACAGAGTGTGCGCCTTTGTAGCGCCCAAGCTGATTGGCGGCGCTGCAGCTCTGCCGCCGGTGGGCGGTGCAGGCAGCAGCCTGGTGGAAACCGGCTGGCAGCTGACAGAGGTCGAGATGGAAAAATTGGGCAGTGATGTACTGATAACAGGTCTGGTGCCGGAGCTGGATAAGCAGGAGCTGCCGAAGGAGGCTGAATAATGTTTACAGGATTGGTAGCCGAACTGGGCACGGTGCAGAAGCTGGCGCAGCAGGGTGAATCCTATCACCTGACAGTTGCTGCGGTGAAGGTACTGCAGAATTTGAAAATCGGTGATAGCGTTGCCGTCAACGGCGCCTGCCTGACGGTAGTAAGCATGGATGACACCGCCTTTACCGCCGACGTGATGCCGGAAACCGTGCGCTTGACCAATATCGGCAGCCTGCATGCCGGTGACAGAGTAAATCTGGAGCGCACGCTGCGCCTGTGCGATGGCCTTGACGGTCACATCGTCAGCGGACATGTGGAAGGGCTGGGCGTAATTGCCGGCCGCAGACCGGAGGGTATTGCGATGGTAGTGACTATCAACACCCCGCCGGAGCTTTTGAAATATATCATCAAAAAGGGCAGTATTGCGATTGACGGCATCAGCCTGACGGTAACGCAGGTTACGGAAAGCAGCTTTTCCGTATCGCTGATTCCGCACACCGCTAAGGAAACAACGCTTGGCTTTAAGGATGTGGGCGACAGCGTAAATCTGGAAACGGATATTATCGGCAAATATGTAGAGCAAATGTTAAAATTTAACCCCAAGCAGACTCAGGAGCCTGCTTTAAATAAAAATATGCTGCTGGAAAATGGGTTTATCTGAGCAGCAACAAAGAGGTAGAAAATGGAAAAGTTTAAGTATAATACAATTGATGAAGCCATCGCTGCGATTAAAGCAGGTCAGATGGTATTGGTAACCGATGACGAGGATCGCGAAAACGAAGGCGATCTGATTATGGCAGCCGAGCTGTGCACTCCCGAGGCTATTAACTTTATGGCTAAGGAAGCACGCGGACTTATCTGCATGCCGGCAGACAGCGAGGTTATGGATAAGCTGCAGTTCGGTGCTATGGTAACGCACAACACAGATAATCACGAAACAGCCTTCTCTGTTTCTATTGACCATGTTGACACTACCACCGGTATTTCCGCTTACGAGCGCGCATATACCATGAAAAAATGCGCTGAGCCGGGCGCACAGCCGAGCGACTTCCGCCGTCCCGGTCACGTTTTCCCGCTGCGCGCACGCAAGGGCGGTGTACTGGTGCGCACCGGTCACACCGAAACCACTGTTGATTTGTGCAAGCTGGCAGGCCTGCAGCCCGTAGGCATCTGCTGCGAGATTATGAACGATGACGGCCATATGGCGCGCACTCCCGATTTAATCGAGTTCGCCAAAAAGCATAAGCTCGTTTTCATCACCGTTGCCGAGCTGGTTGCTTATCGCAAGGCACACGAAAAAATGGTGCATCGTGCCGCTGAGGCTGCGTTGCCGACTAAATACGGCAATTTCCGCATCATTGCATATGAAAATGATTTGGACAATCTTTGCCATGTTGCTATTGTCAAGGGTGATGTTGCCGGTAAAAAGGATGTGCTCGTGCGCGTACACAGCGAGTGCCTGACCGGTGATGCCTTCGGCAGCCTGCGCTGCGACTGCGGCGATCAGCTGGCAACCGCTCTGAAGATGATTGAAAAGGAAGGCTACGGCGCTGTCGTTTACATGCGTCAGGAGGGCCGTGGTATTGGTTTGGCCAACAAAATCCGTGCTTACGCACTGCAGGACCAAGGTCTTGATACCGTTGAGGCTAACGTTCGCCTGGGCTTTGCTCCCGACCTGCGTGATTACGGCATGGGTGCACAAATTTTGGCAGATCTCGGACTTACCAGCATCCGCCTGATTACCAACAACCCCGCAAAACGCATCGGTCTCTCCGGTTATGGCATTACCATCACCGACCGCGTGCCCATCATCATGGAGCCTAACGAATACAACGAACACTATCTCGACGTTAAAGAAGAGAAAATGGGCCACAAGCTGCACGAAGGCTGCAGCTGCGGCAAACACTAAGAAATATATAGGCATGCAAGCGTTGTAATTAACATATCATTACGTCACACTCGGCGTTGTTCAACCAGGAACGCAAACCTCGGCTGGAACAATAAGCACGTCACAGTTGGCGCTGCGCAGACCGGAACGGACGACGGGTTCGCTAGAACATCGATGTTCTGCGGACTTTGCCAGCAACGGACAGGCACAGGAATTTTTCGCTGGAGTGTTGATGCATCCTGCGGATGAACGCCACGCAAAAATCAGCGACGTGAAAAATTTTGCGAATCCAGTCGCCGGAATCCGGCGAAGCAGCCGAAAAGGGCGTCTTTTGGATACTTTTTGCCGACCTGGGCAAAAAGTATCAATAACAGAAACGAAACCTATAAGTTAAAAGCAAATCACAATTAACGTAAAACATAAAACCATTAGGAGGAATATAACCATGAAAACCTTAGAAGGAAAACTCACCGCCAAAAACATGAAAATCGCCATCGTCGTAGCCCGCTTCAACGAATTCATCACCAGCAAACTCCTCAGCGGCTGCATCGACTGCCTGATCCGCCACGAAGCAGCTGACGAAGACCTCACCGTAGCCTGGGTACCGGGCGCCTTCGAAATCCCCATGGCAGCAAAAAAACTCGCAGAAAGCGGCAAATATGACGCAGTAATCTGCTTAGGTGCAGTAATCCGCGGCGCAACCCCGCACTTTGACTACGTATGCGCCGAAGCCTCCAAAGGCATCGCTCAGGTAAGCATGCAAACCGGTGTACCTGTAGCCTTCGGCGTACTCACCACCGAAAACATTCAGCAGGCTGTAGAACGTGCAGGCACCAAGGCCGGCAACAAGGGCGTAGACTGCGCAATGACCGCAATGGAAATGGTAAATCTCTTCAAAGAAATGTAACATTTTCACCGCTTGCCTTTTTGACTATTATGATTTATAATTGACATTGTGGAAGAGCTGATAACAGGCTGTTCCCCATGCATGAAATTTGCAAGCCCGCTAGCAGTAGTTTAGTGGGCTTGTTTTATTAAGCAAGTAAAATTTTTGCCGTAAGGCAGGATTGTGAGGCAGATATTATGGAAGATGTTTTGACAAAGGCTACGGCCGACGGTGTACGTATTTATGCATTATGCACCACTAATCTGGTACAGGAAGCAGCTAAAAAGCACGGCTGCTCCCATCTGGCAAGCGCTGCTCTGGGACGTGCGATGAACGGCGCGCTGCTGCTGGCCGCAACAATGAAGGATAACGAGCGCATCAGCCTGCGTCTGAAGGGCGACGGCCCTTTGGGTGAGGTAGTAGCAGATGCCGAAGGCAGCACAGTGCGCGGTTATGTAGAAAACCCCGATGCATTTTTGCCCCTGAAAAATGGCAAGCTGGATGTCGGCGGCGGCATCGGCGAGGGTAATATTATCGTAACGCGTTATCTGCAGAATGCAGAGCCCTTCACCGGCTACTGCGAGCTGCAGGACGGCGAAATCGCCAGCGACCTGACCAAATACCTCTATGTATCCGAACAGACACCGACAAGCGTTGCTCTGGGCGTACTGGTTGACAAGGACGGCAACGTAACCGCATCCGGCGGCTTCTTTATTCAGGCTATGCCGGGCTGCACCGACGAGGTTCTGGAAAAGCTGGAAAACAACGTTAACCTGACTCCGTATGTAACTCAGCTGCTGGAAATCGGCTATACCCCGCAAAAGATGATTGAAATTCTCGGCCGCGGTCTGGACGTTGATATTAAAGAAACCATTCCCCTGAGCTTCAAATGCCGCTGCAGCCGTGAGCGCATTTTGGCTGCTCTGGGCAGCCTTGATATGAAATCTCTGGAGGAGCTGGCGCAGGATAAAACAACAGAAGCACACTGCGAATTCTGCAACAGCACCTATGAATATACTCAGGATGAAATCAAGCACCTGTTGGAAGAAAAGGAAAAGCAGGCACAGCTGGAGGCTGCTAAACAGAACATCAAATAACAAAACTTTTCTTGACAAACGAAACTTTTGTTTGTATAATAAAGGCAGTGAATCGATGAATTTTAAATTTATTTTATATATTAGGAGGCAGGCAGATGGACGCAGATAAAAAGAAAGCCTTAGACATGGCGATGCACCAGATTGAAAAGGATTTTGGCAAGGGCAGCATTATGATGCTGGGCGAAGCAAGTGCCAAGATGAATATTGAGGTTATTCCCACAGGTGCTTTATCCCTGGATATAGCTCTTGGTGTCGGCGGTATTCCGCGCGGACGTGTTATTGAGATTTACGGTCCCGAATCTTCCGGTAAAACTACTGTTGCCCTGCATATGATTGCTGAAGCTCAGAAGATGGGCGGTTATGCGGCATTTATCGATGCGGAGCATGCACTGGATCCGGAATATGCCCGTCATCTGGGTGTAGATATTGACGATCTGCTGATTTCACAGCCGGATAACGGCGAACAGGCTTTGGAAATTGCTGACGCACTGGTACGCAGCGGCGCTATTGATATTATCGTTATCGACTCCGTTGCAGCTTTGGTTCCGCGTGCCGAAATCGAAGGCGAAATGGGTGATTCCCACGTAGGCCTGCAGGCACGTCTGATGAGCCAGGCTCTGCGTAAGCTGACAGGTCTGATTTCCAAATCCAAATGTGCTACTATTTTCATCAACCAGATCCGTGAAAAGGTTGGCGTTATGTTCGGTAATCCGGAAACCACTACCGGTGGCCGTGCACTGAAATTCTACTCTACCGTCCGTATGGATGTACGTCGTATCGACACGCTGAAAAACGGCAACGATGTTATCGGCAGCCGTACCCGCGTTAAGGTTGTCAAGAACAAGGTAGCACCTCCGTTCAGACAAGCTGAGTTCGATATTATGTATGGCAAGGGCATTTCTCATGAGGGCTGCCTTGTTGATCTGGGCGCAGACCTTGATATTATCAACAAGAGCGGTGCCTGGTATTCCTATGGTGATATCCGTTTAGGACAGGGCAAGGAAAAGGTTAAAGACTTTTTACGTGAGAATCCGGAAATTGCCCAAGAAATCGAAGCTAAAATCCGTGCAGTGACGATTGCCAAGAGCGATAATAAGGAAGCAGCTGAGGAGCCGTTGCAGGATGTGGAGTCGATCTTTAAGGAATAAGAAAAAGGAAGAAGGCTTTACCGGCGCGCAGCAGGTTTATGACTGCGCGCTGGATTTATTGTCTTACCGTGATTACAGCCATAAGGATATGCTGGAGCGCTTGCAGCGCAAGGGTGCAACTAAGTCACAGGCGCTGGAGGCGGTGGCCAAGCTGGAGGATTACGGCCTGCTGAACGAGGAGCGTTACGCCCAAAGGGTGTATGAGGCCTGGCTGGCCAAACGCTATTACGGCAGACAGCATCTGCAGCTGGAGCTGACCAAGCGCGGCATACGCCCGGACGTGGCTGCGGAAATTATGGAACGCTTTACGCCTGACATTGAAGAGCAGCAGGCGGAGAACGCGGCACAGCTTTTCGTGCAGCGCAATCAGCAGAAACTGACAACAAGAAAATATATGCGGCTGCGGGACGCTTTATGGCGGCTCGTGGCTTTTCATCAAGATATGTGCACATTATATTGGGTAAATTGCATTTTTCAGACAATATATAGCGGTTAAACTTGACAATTTTGTTAAATATACACTATAATGTAGTTATCCAATCGTGTTAATATCAACGATTTTCACGAGGCGACGCGTAAAGCGGTTGCCTTATTTTTTGCCCTATTTCAGAATAGATAATACATATTTTATTATAGATTCAACGGAATAAGGACATCTATAGCAGACGCAAACAGGCGCCTGCTGTTACTATGCAAAAAAATCTTGGAAAAATCTACATTTAGGAGGTGAGGACGATTTTAGAAATTATCGGTACAGCTGTTGTTGTTGGTCTGGCCGGCGGTGCGGTAGGTTATCTGGTTCGCAAAAATGTTGCCGAAGGTAAAATTGCTACTGCAGAAGAGCAGGCTATCCGTATTGTACAGGATGCGGAGCAGACCGGCGAAGCAAAACGCAAAGAAATCATGATGGAGGCTAAAGAAGAAATCCATCGTCTGCGTTCCGAAATGGAGCGTGAAAATAAAGACAGACGTAACGACCTGCAGCGTCAGGAGCGTCGTCTGCTGCAAAAAGAAGAAAATCTGGACCGTAAAATCGAATCCTTCGAACGCAAAGAAGAAAAGCTGGCTTCCAAGGAACAGCGCCTGAACGCTGCTCAGGAGAAGGCTGAGGCAATGCTGGAAAAACGTCAGGTTGAACTGGAGCGTATTTCCGGATTGACCAGTGACGAAGCAAAGCAGGAGCTGCTGCAATCCCTCGAGGAAGAGGTTAAGCATGAATCTGCTATGATGGTTAAGGATCTGGAGCAACAGGCTAAGGATGAAGCGGACCGCAAGGCAAGAGAAATTATTTCCCTGGCAATTCAGCGTTGTGCAGCAGACCATGTAGCGGAAACTACCGTTTCCGTAGTAGGCCTGCCTAACGATGAAATGAAGGGCCGCATTATCGGTCGTGAAGGCCGTAACATCCGTACTCTGGAAACCCTGACCGGCATTGATCTTATTATCGATGATACTCCGGAGGCTGTTATTATTTCCGGCTTTGATCCGGTACGCCGCGAGGTTGCCCGTATCGCTCTGGAAAAATTGATTAATGACGGCCGTATTCATCCGTCCCGCATTGAGGAAATGGTTGAAAAGGCACAAAAAGAGGTTGAGCAGAAAATTAAGGAAGCCGGCGAACAGGCTACCTTTGCTGTCGGTGTGCATGGCCTGCATCCCGAACTGATTAAGCTGCTGGGCCGCCTGAAATATCGTACCAGCTATGGTCAGAATGTCCTGAACCATTCTGTTGAGGTTGCCAACCTGGCAGGTGTAATGGCTTCTGAGCTCGGTGTTGACGTTGTTCTGGCTAAACGTGCTGGCCTGCTGCATGATATCGGCAAGGCTATCGACCATGAAATGGAAGGCTCTCACGTTGAAATTGGCGGCGAAATTGCCAAGAAGTTCCGTGAGTCCGACCTGATTGTCAATGCTATTCTGGCGCATCATGGCGACTGCGAGCCTAAGAGTGTTGAAGCTGTTCTGGTATCTGCCGCTGACGCAGTATCTGCTGCCCGCCCGGGTGCAAGACGCGAAACTCTGGAAAGCTATCTGAAGCGCTTAACTCGATTGGAAGAAATTTCTGAGTCCTTTGAGGGCGTTGAAAAATGCTATGCCGTACAGGCTGGCCGCGAAATCCGCATTATGGTTAAGCCGGATGTTATCGATGATGCTTCCGCTGTGCTTCTGGCACGCGATATCTCCAAGAAGATTGAAGCTGAAATGGAATATCCCGGTCAGATCAAGGTTGTTATCATCCGCGAAACCCGTGCTGTTGATTACGCAAAATAACGAAATTCCTGAAAGAGCTGCTTAGGCAGCTCTTTTTTTGCGCCTTAGCAGGATTATAGTGATTGCTGTCGAATATATATACTTGGAATTTTTTTGACAGGTGCGCCGGTTGAGGCCGGTGCTGAAAAGGGAATGCCGGTGAGAATCCGGAGCAGTCCCGCTACTGTAAGCGGAGCCCAGGCAATTATGTCACTGACGCAAGTTGGGAAGGCGCTGAGGGCGATGAAGCTAAGCCAGGAGACCTGCCTGTTACGAAGCTCGGAGCCTACGGGAGATAGGCTGGCTTTGGTATGCGTAAATATAGAATTTTTGGCTGCAGCTGCATTTTGTGAATCTCCCGCAAGGGAGCTTTTTTCATATATGCATAAAATGAAAAGCATGCAGCTTACAAAAACGAAGGGAGGTTGAAATATGCCTGGAAAAATTATTATGGTTACCGGCGGAGCCCGCAGCGGCAAAAGCGAATTTGCAGAACGCTATGTATTGCATTATTCTCCCAAATGCGATTACGTTGCTACGGCAGAAATCTTAGATGAGGAAATGGCGGAGCGCGTGCGTCTGCATCGTGAGCGTCGTGATGCGCGTTGGATTAATCACGAAGCGCCTTATCATGCCGAGCGCACGCTTGAAGCGCTGTCAGCGGAAACAGGAGCGGTTCTGTTTGACTGCCTGACTGTTTATATGTGTAACCTGCTTTATGGCAAGGATGCGCCGGAGGGTGAATTCCTGGAGCGCTGTCAGGTAGTATTTGACGAAATTGACAAGGTGCTGGCAGCAGCACGAAATTGCGGCAAAATCGTTGTCTTTGTTACGAACGAGGTGGGCAGCGGTATTGTGCCGGATAATCAGA